>Ga0335075_10000972_pt1 | contig 48359 bp, 59 predicted proteins | sample Lox_Sample_24_FD_206723 | JGI IMG/M metagenome (GOLD analysis project Ga0335075, IMG submission 206723) | Soil microbial communities from Loxahatchee National Wildlife Refuge, Florida, United States - Lox_Sample_2.4 | ecosystem: Environmental > Terrestrial > Soil > Wetlands | place: USA... | reverse complement strand
CACGAGAACCTCCAGTAACGCGCCGCACCAGTTTCATTCACGCGACGTAACGTAGTGTTTACTCAATTGAATACAATAGTAGTGCACGTCGTTGACAGGTCGTCCAAGACAGCCGATAGAGGCCACCTTGCGCACATGGAATCGGGAGAACAAAGGTGAACATGCCTTGGACCGAACAAGATTTGTCGGACGACAAGACTCCGTGGAGCGTGCGCGGAATTCCGGATAGCTTAAAGAACAAGCTGAAAGAAGAATCCAAAAGAACCGGCCAAACAGTAGGCAGAATACTTACAGGCTTATTGGCAGACTATTTTGGATACAACGACACTTCTCCGAAGGCCTCTCAAAACCTTCTCGAAACCGTGATGAAGAGGCTTGATGCCGTCGAGCGGAAGATCGAGGCTGTCACCAGAAAGTGATAACCTCGGCGTTGTCGGGGTTAATGCACCAGCGATTTCTTCTTCACGCCGAGCGAGAAGCGAACAGCCTCGGCGGCCACGTCCGGATCGGCCAGGATCCGGCGATGGCCGAGCCCCTTTGCCCAATAGAGCTTCACATGCGTGCCGGCCGCCGCGAACGCCTTGGCGTTGTCGGACGAAATCTCGCGATCATCCGGCGCATGGATGACAAGCGTCGGCAGATCGAGCCGTGCAAGCTGGTCGGCGCCGACATAATCTTCCAGCGGATGGCCGGCGACACGCTCAACCTGCGCCGCGATCGCTGTCTGCGATTTCGGCCCGAGATTCAAGAACCGGCCAAAGTCCTCGAACAGCATCGGCATGGAGCTCGGCGTCGAGATCAGCACCAGGCGCTGTGCCTGAAGCGATGCGATGCCCTTGACCGAACCGGCGACGGAATTCACCGCGACCGCGCCACCGAACGAATGGCCGACGACGGTTGCGAATGGTCCGAACCACTCGCCCGCGACACGCGCCGCATCGACGGCGATCGCCATGTTCAGCCGGCGGCCGGACGACTGGCCGTGACCCGGCAGGTCGAGCGCGATCACCCGGTAGCCAGCCTCGCGATAGCCTTCGACGATCGCCTTCATATGCTCGGTGCGCGACTGCCAGCCATGGATGACGAGCACCGTGCCGAGCGGTCGGCCGCCGCCTTCCGGGCGGAAGTCGAAGGCCATGACGCGGCCGAAGCGCGTGGTCAGGTGATGTCGCCGAGCTTCGGCCATGAAGCGGGCGGACTGCTCGACGATTCGCCGCTCGCGGTCGGACATGTTTTTGGGATTTGGCGTGCGGCAGAAGAGTTCGAATGCCGCGCGGCCGGTAAGACGCGGCGCCAGATGTTCTCCAGCGCCGAACAAGGTACGGATGACCTTATGGGAAAATGATGCCATGATGACACCTCACGGGAGGATTTTGCGATCTTGAAAAACTGTTCAAGCCTGAACATATTAGTTCAATCATGAACAATAAGCAAGAGCTCCCTTGGGAAAATCCGCGATTCCGCAACTGGATCGCGATGGTGCGTGCCGAGAAGGCCGTCGTGCGCGAGTTGACGAAGGCGCTGGCGCCTTTCGACCTGAAGCTCGCGCAGCTCGACGTGCTGATGAATCTCTACCGGCATCCCGGCATGTCGCAGCACGACGTGGCGCGAAAGCTGCTGGTCGGTCGTTCCAACATCACCATGCTTCTGCCGCAACTCGAGACGCAGGGTCTGCTGCGCCGCGAGAGTGACCAGAAGGACAAGCGCATCATGCGCCTTTACCTCACCGAGGAAGGTGAGATGCGGCTGATGAAGGCGCTGAAGGTCTATACCGAGCTGATCGAGAAGGTGATGGCGCAGTCCACCCCGGCGCAGTGCGACGCGATGGGCGAGCAGATGCGGCGCATCGAAGAGATGCTCAACCGCGAAGCCTGAAGCTTATGCAGCAGCCTTAGCGGCGGCCCGTCTGCCGCGCGGTTCTTTCTTCGTCCGCACGAGGGGAAGCACGAGCGCGATCAGCGCCATGCCAAGCCCGACGGCAAGCACCCACCAGGACGGCCTGATCTGGAAGGCGAACTGGAAATTCGCCTGAAACACCCGGCCGACAGGAACGCCCGTCGCGGTCGCGTACCAGAGAAGTTCGGCGGCGGCGGTCAGCACCGTTCCGATGATCGCCACACTCGCAAGCACCAGCGGTTTGGCGATGTCGTAGCCGCGCCAATGTGCGAGGCGATAGAGCATCAGCAGGATGAACAGGCCGGCCAGGAACGTCGCCTGATAGACGTCGAGCTTTGTCTGCATGAAGTAGTGGATCACGGCCAAAAAGCCGATCGCATAGACGATCTTGTGCAGCCGGTTCCAGTTGCGCCCGAGCGCCTTGATTGACCGGTCGAAGGACGTCAGGCCGAGCGCGATCAGCCCAAGCAGCGCGGTGAAGCCGATCAGCAGATATGTGCGCAGCCAGATCTCGCTCGCGACCTTCCAGAGGTCCCATTTCTGGTCCAACGCGTAGAGCGTCAGATGGGTGAGCGCATAGAACAGCGCCGAGACGCCGAGCATGCGGCGCACCACGATCAGCTTCGGCCAGTCGAGAATGCGACGCAGCGGCGTGACGGCGAGCGTCGCAATCAGAATGCGGATCGCCCAGTCGCCCGTCTGGTGAATTGCCTCGGTGATCGGACGCGGTCCGAGGCCGCCCGAAACCGCCCACCACAGGATGAAAATCGCCGGTAGCGAGACGGCAAACAGCACGCTTGCCTTGAGCGGCGAAAAATTGCCGGCGCGGTCGGTCCAGGGTGTCATCGATACATCCGGTTGTCGCACCCTATACGCAGAAGCGGCCCGGAATGTTACGCAATCGGCATCAAAAAGGCCAAACGCGGCAGTCACATGCGGGTGATCACCACATGGTCTTCCTGGCCCGCTCCGGCCATGCCTTGTCGTAGGCTTCCGCGTCGATGCCGGCCTTGCTCGTCACCTGCAGGATTTTTCCAGGCGTCGGCAGGCTCTTCGGATCGACGTGTTTTGCCGGGTTCCAGAGATCGGAGCGGACGATCGCGCGGGCGCACTGGAAATAGACCGCGTCGACACGAACGACGATCACCGAACGCGGCGCCTTGCCCTCCATCACGAAGGATTGCCGCAACTCCTCATCGATGGAGATTTCGGCGCGGCCGTTGACGCGCAGCGTCGTGCCTGAGCCCGGCACGAGGAACAACAGGCCGACGCGCGGGTCGCGAATGATGTTCTTCAGCGAGTCCGCACGGTTGTTGCCGTGCCGGTCCGGCATCATGAGCGTGCGCTCGTCATGGATGCGGACGAAGCCGGCGAGATCGCCGCGCGGCGAGCAGTCGAGCCCCTCCGGTCCCGATGTGGCGAGCGACACGAAAGGCGACGCTTCGATGAAAGCAGCATATTCGGGAATGACGCGGTCGAGTTCCTTGACGAGCGATGTCTCGCCCGGAAATCCGTAGAGCGCTTCGAGCTGCTCGACTGAAGTGATCGTCGTCATGATGCGGTTTCCAATGACGCGCCGTGATTGACTCAAATGATGAAGCTTTTGCGACAGGCTTCTGGAAAGACTCGCGAAAAATCAGCCGCGCGTCAGCCCCTTCGCCTCGAGTTCGGCGAGATAGCCCGCCCACCGTTCGTCCTTATCGTGGCCTAAGGCATGAAGATAGTTCCAGGTGTAGATGCCGGTGTCGTGCAGATCGTCGAAGATGATGCGCGCGGCGTAATTGCCGACCGGCTCGATCCGGGCGATCGTCACGTCCTTCTTGCCAGGCACTGTCACGCGCTGCTCAGGCGAATGCCCCTGCACCTCCGCGGACGGCGAGCAGACGCGCAGAAGCTCGGACGGAAGCTCGATCGGCGCATGGCTCGGAAACGTCACGGTCAGCAGCCGGCGGTCTTTTGAAACGCGGAGTTCGGTCGGGGTCATGTGATCACGCGGCGTCTGGTGTGATTTCCTGTGCGATACGCTCTCCTATTTCGTTGCGCACGACAGCCAACTCGTAGCCGGTCTGCAAATTCAGCCAGAATCTCGCATCGTTGCCGAAATACCGCGCCAGACGGAGCGCCGTTTCGGGAGAAATCCCACGCTTCCCGTTCAGTATGTCGGTGATGCGGCCCGACGGCAGGCGCAAAGCCAGCGCCAACCTGTTGGCGGAAAGCTGACGCGCCTCCAGCTCTCGCTTCAAAATACGGCCAGGATGGACAGGACGCATGACAAGCTCCTCAATGATAATCCACGATCTCGACGTCCAGCGCGTTGCCGTCCTCGAATCGAAAACAGATACGCCAGGGACCGTTGACCGTCATCGCCCAAAACCCCTTCCGGCTTCCGGTCAGCTTATGCAGTCCGAGCGATTTGAGGGGACTGAGATCGCTCAACGCAGATGCCGCATCGAGAGCGGCAAGCAAATCCATGGCATGCTCTTCATCCAGCCCCGAAAAACTTCGACTTCCCATCCTCGGCGAAACGTCTCGTTGCGCTGTTTGCCCAGGACTTGATCATAGCGCACTGTACTATGCCTCACGTAGTACAGCAACTGTCATGGCACCAATTGCGTATCTGCACCAGCGGATGCTACCAAATGCGCCCTTGTATTCGGCTAAATATAGCCCGACATTGAGGAAAATGACGATCATCGACCGCGCCATAACCCCGGCGGCTCCCGCCATGCTCGACCCCTTTGGGCGGTCGATCACCTATCTGCGCGTCTCGGTGACGGATCGCTGCGACTTCCGCTGCACCTATTGCATGGCGGAGGACATGGCGTTCCTGCCGAAGAAAGACCTGCTGTCGCTCGAGGAACTCGACCGGCTCTGCTCGGTCTTCATCGAAAAAGGCGTGCGCAAGCTGCGCCTCACCGGCGGCGAGCCGCTGGTGCGCAAGAACATCATGCATCTCGTGCGCCAGCTCTCGCGCCATCTGAAGTCAGGCGCGCTCGATGAGCTGACGCTCACCACCAACGGCTCGCAGCTTGCCAGGTTTGCCGCCGAGCTTGCCGATTCAGGCGTGAAGCGCATCAATGTTTCCCTCGATACGCTCGATGCCGCCAAGTTCCGCGCGGTGACGCGCTGGGGCGACCTGTCGAAGGTCATGGCCGGCATAGATGCCGCGCAGGCGGCGGGGCTGAAGGTCAAGCTCAACGCGGTGGCGCTGAAGGATTTCAACGACGGCGAAATACCCGAGCTGATGCGCTGGGCGCACGGCCGGGACATGGACCTGACTGTCATCGAAACCATGCCGATGGGCGAGATCGAAGCGGATCGCACGGATCAATACCTGCCGCTGTCGGTGTTGCGCGCCGATCTGGAAAAACAGTTCACGCTGACCGACATTCCCTACAAGACCGGCGGGCCGGCACGTTATGTCGATGTCGCCGAGACCGGAGGCCGTCTCGGCTTCATCACCCCCCTCACCCATAATTTCTGCGAGAGCTGCAACCGCGTGCGCCTCACCTGCACCGGCACGCTTTACATGTGCCTCGGACAGGACGACGCAGCCGACCTGCGTGCCCCGCTGCGCGCGTCTGAGGGCAACCAACTCGTTTCCGACGCCATCGACCAGGCGATCGGCCGTAAGCCGAAGGGCCACGATTTTGTCATCGACCGGCGCACGAAAAAGCCCGCCGTCGCGCGCCATATGAGCGTCACCGGCGGCTAAGTCTGTCGCTGCGCTAACCACGCAACCATTCCGCGCGGCGCGTCCAATTTACCCGTAACGAGATTCGCAATAGAGTTACCCTTGGGTCACATTCAACCTTGAGGGGTATCTCAATGAACAAGTTCCTCGCAGCGTGCCTTTTTAGCCTTTCTGCAATCGCTCCGGCCGCCGCCCAGTCGATCGGCGGCACCTATCAGGTCGAGGGCACCAATTTTGATGGCAGTCCCTACACCGGCACCGCCGAAATCACCCTGACCAGCGAAACGACCTGCGTCATCGAGTGGCAAACCGGTGGCTCGTCGTCGCAAGGCATCTGCATGCGCAACAACGACGCCTTCTCCGCAGGTTACGTGATGGGCGATGCGATCGGGCTGGTTGTCTACAAGGTGGCGCCGGACGGCTCCATGCAGGGCCTGTGGACGATCGCCGGCAAGGATGGCAACGGCACGGAGAATCTCGTTCCGGCGAACTGACACGAATTCGCGGCGGGATCGCCTTTCTCGGCCTGCACATGAAGGTTCGCGACGACAGTGGACCGGCCATAACTGGTCCACGTGATAAGCATTGCTGTTTCGCTGCCGGGTGATACATGCAGCCGAGAGAAATCCGGACCGTCAGTTGCAACTTTCCCCAAATCTCAGCGGCGCGCTTTTCATGGCGATTTCGATGGCCGCATTCACTGTCAACGATACGATCGTCAAAATTGCCTCGACCGAGATGAACATGGGGCAGGTCATGCTGATCCGCGGAGCGTTTGCGACCGGGATGATCGCGTTGCTCGCCTGGCACCGGGGCGCGCTCAGCAATCCGCGCACCGCGCTCCACCCGATGGTCATCGCGCGCGGGATCGGCGAGATGGGCGCCACTGTATTTTTCCTGATCGCCCTGGCGCACTTGCCGATCGCCAACGTATCCGCCGTTCTGCAGGCGCTGCCGCTGGCCGTTACCATGGGTGCTGCGCTGGTCTTCGGCGAAACCGTGGGTTGGCGGCGCTGGCTGGCGATCACCATCGGTTTCGTTGGCGTACTGGTCGTCGTTCGGCCGGGCTTCGAGGGCTTTAGCATCTACTCGCTTTCAGCGCTCAGCTGTGTCCTCTTCTGCACGTTGCGCGATCTTGCGACGAAGCGGCTTCCCGATCACATCCCCACACTTTTCGTCTCAACGACCACCGCCATCATCGTGACAGTGTGTGGCGTGTTCCTCGTCGGTCCGATGGGTGGCTGGACGCCCGTGACTGCACCGGGCGTGCTGAGACTTGCCATGGCGGCCGTGCTGCTTCTCTTCGGCTATCAGTTCATCATCATGGCGATGCGCACCGGCGAGATCTCCTTTATCGCGCCATTTCGATATATGGCGCTGCTCTGGGCGATCGTGCTCGGCTACCTCGTCTTCGCTGACATCCCCGACCTGCCGATGATCATCGGCTCGGGCCTCATCATCGGCTCGGGTCTCTATACACTCTACCGCGAACGGGTCGTTGGAAAGGCGCGGCCCGCGGCCGAGACGACGTCGCCCGCCATGTCGCCGGACGGCATCTGAGATGACCATGCCCACCCTTGATCGACGCACGCCGCCACACCTGATCACGCTGGTGCTCGCGACCGCGACGGGCGCGGTGTCGATGAATGTGTTCCTGCCGTCCATGCCCGGCATGGCGCGCTATTTCGATACCGAATACGCGGTCGTTCAGCTTGCCGTATCGCTCTATCTGATGGCAACGGCCGTACTGCAGATCTTCATCGGACCGGCCTCCGACCGTTACGGCCGGCGGCCGGTGATGATCGCCTGCTTCTGGATCTTCATCGCGGGAACCGTCGCCGCGATCTTCGCTCCCACGATCGAAGCGCTCCTGGCAGCGCGCATGCTGCAAGCCTTCTCCGCCGCGGGCATGGTGCTGGCGCGCGCCGTCGTGCGCGACACGGTCGGGCCGGCGGAGTCGGCCAGCAGGCTTGGCTACGTCATCATGGCCATGTCGCTTGCGCCGATGGTCGGACCGCTGATCGGCGGTCTTCTCGACGAAACGTTTGGCTGGCAATCCACGTTTCTCCTCACGCTTGTCTTCGGCACTGTCGCGCTCGCATTCGTCTATCTCGATCTCGGCGAGACCAATGCACAGAAGTCGGAGAGCTTCACCGCGCAGTTCAAAGCCTATCCGGAACTGCTGAGCTCACGGCGCTTCTGGGGCTACACGCTGACCGCGGCTTTCTCCTCGGGTGGCTTCTTCGCCTTCGTCGGCGGTGGTCCTTATGTCGCCACCGAGATGCTGCATCTCTCACCGTCGGGTTACGGGCTCTACTTCGGCATCATCTCCTGCGGCTATCTGGTCGGCAATTTCATATCCGGTCGCTATTCCATTCGCATCGGCATCAACCGGATGATGCTGTTCGGCAATCTGATCAGCACGGCGGGCCTGGTTCTCTCGCTCGGGCTGTTCGCCGCGGGCTTCAACCATCCGCTGTCCCTGTTCGGACCGATCTTTTTTGGTGGCATCGGCAATGGCATGGTGATGCCCAATTCCAATGCGGGCATCGTGAGCGTTAGGCCCGCACTGGCGGGCTCAGCCTCGGGCCTTGGCGGCGCCATGCAGATCGGCGGCGGCGCGGTACTGGCCGTGGTGGCCAGCGCGTTGCTCGGACCTGACACTGGCCCCTATCCACTGATGTACGTCATGCTCATCTCCTCGCTCGCAGCAATCGCGTCCACCCTGTTCGTCATGGCGGTTGCGCGGAGCGTTGGCAGGGCTCAATGAGAACCGCCGGCATCATCCTCGCGGGCGGGCGCTCGACGCGGATGGGCGGCGATGAAAAAAGCCTGCTGACGCTCGGCGGCAAGCCGCTTCTGCGGCACGTCCTGGATCGCCTGAAGCCGCAGGTGACGACGGTCGTCCTCAACGCCAACGGCGATCCCTCACGCTTTGCCGCGTTCGGCCTGCCGGTCGTTGCCGACAAAACGAACGACTGGCCCGGGCCCCTGGCGGGCATCCTGGCCGGCATGGAATGGGCGGCGGGGCAGAACATCCCGCACATTCTGACGGTGCCGGCCGATACCCCGTTTATCCCGGGCGATCTCGCGGCAAAGCTGTCCGCGGCAAGCGTCAAGGCCGGCGCCATCGCGATCGTAGCGTCCGAAGGTGCGCGCCATCCTGTCGTGGCGCTCTGGCCTGTTTCGCTGAAAAGCGCACTGGCGCAGTTCCTGGCGCATGACGGCAACCGCAAGGTCACCAGTTTTGCCGATCGCCACGGTGCGGTATCGATCGATTTCCCGAAGCTCGCGCTGAACGCCGCCGCAGACCCGTTCTTTAACGTCAACACGCCGGATGACCTAGCTCAGGCCGAAGCGATCCTGAAGGCGATGCCGGCATGAAGGTTTTTGGCGTCACCGGCTGGAAGAATTGCGGCAAGACCACGCTGACGGAGCGGCTCGTCTCCGAACTGACCAAACGCGGCCGGCGCGTTTCGACGGTAAAACACGCACACCACGATTTCGACATCGACAAGGAAGGCACAGACTCCTTCCGCCATCGTGTGGCCGGCGCCGCGGAAGTCGCGATCGTCTCGGACCGGCGCTGGGCGCTGATGCATGAATTGCGCGGCGAGGCCGAACCGAAACTGGACGAGGTACTGGCCAGACTGTCCTCATGCGATCTCGTCCTGGTCGAGGGATACAAGCGCGAAGCCCATCTCAAGATCGAATGCCGCCGACTGGGCGCGAAAGATGCCACGCCGTTGACCAGCAAGGACCCGACCATCGTGGCGATCGCCGCGGACCATCAGGTTTCTGGCGAGACCGTCCCGGTCTTCAACCTGGATGACGTTGCGGCAATAGCAACCTTCATCGAAGATCGAACCGGCCTCAAAAGCTGACTTCGCGACACCCTCGAAACGCACAGAATCCGCCGCTTAGCGGTTGCTTTTTCAGCAAAAACAATGGGAATATCCCGCCAGCGGTCGGCCGGCAGGGAGTGCCGGGGCGACCACGCGGCCTAAAGAAAAAAACTTTGGCCGGGCTCAAAACAGAGAGGAACATCATGACTATTTCCAAGCTTCTCCTGGCTGCGACTGCCGCCATCGCCTTCTCGGCGGGTGTGGCGTCTGCGCAGGAGACTCTGAAGATCGGAACCGAAGGCGCCTACCCGCCCTTCAACAATCTGACCGCCGACGGCAAACTCGAAGGCTTCGACATCGACATCGCCAACGCGCTTTGCGATGAGATGAAGGTGAAGTGCGAGTTCGTCACCCAGGATTGGGACGGCATCATCCCGGCGCTGCAGGCCGGCAAGTTCGACGCCATCATCGCATCCATGTCGATCACCGACGAGCGCAAGGAGAAGGTCGACTTCACCGGCAAGTATTACAACACGCCGTCGGCCATCGCCGGTCCGAAGGACTCCGACCTCAAGGGCGTGACAAAGGCTGACCTCGCTGGCAAGACGATTGGCGTCGCCACCTCGACCACCCACTTCAACTACGCGACGCAGACCTTCACCGACTCCGAGATCAAGGGCTACCCGACGAGCCAGGAGTTCCTGCTCGACCTCGCCAACGGACGCCTCGATGCCGTCGAGGACGACATCAGCGTGCTCGAGGAATGGCTGAAGACGCCAGACGGCGCCTGCTGCAAGCTCATCGGCCAGCCAGAGCCGCAGCCCGTCGAGATCTTCGGTGAGGGCGCCGGCATCGCCGTTCGCAAGGGCGAGACCGACCTCGTCAACAAGCTCAACGACGCGATCAAGGCGATCCGCGCGAACGGCAAGTACAAGGAAATCAACGACAAGTACTTCACGTTCGACGTCTACGGCGCCGAATCCTAAGCGACTGGCAGCGGGCGGCGACACCTCGCCGCCCGCCAGCCTTCCCGCAGAGCACGGAGCCGAACCGCCTCATGTCGAGCTACTGGACCCTCATAAGTTGGGGACCGGAAGGCTGGCTTGACGATATTTTCCACGGCGTCTTCATCACAGTGGCGCTCGCGGCGGCCACACTGCCGGTCGGCCTCGCGATCGGTTTTTTCGTGGCGCTCGCCAAGCAATCGCGCGAACCGACGCTGAGGCTCGCCGGCAATATCTACACCACCATCTTTCGCGGCCTGCCCGAACTGCTGACGCTCTTCCTCGTCTATTACGGCGTGCAGATCGGTATTCAGGAACTCGTGCGCTTCCTGCAGCCCGGCGCGAGCGTCGAAGTGAACAGCTTCGTGTCCGGCATGGTGGCGCTCGGCGTCGTGTTCTCCTCCTATGCCAGCGAGGTGTTCCTCTCCGCGTTCAAGGCGATCCCGCGCGGGCAATATGAGGGCGGCTATTCGATCGGCCTGACTGGCGGCCAGACGATGCGACTCGTCATCCTGCCGCAGCTCGTTCGCATCGCCCTGCCCGGCCTCGCCAATCTCTGGCTGATCCTGCTCAAGGATACGGCCATCGTCTCGGCGATCGGCCTCTCCGACATTCTGCGGCAGACCGGGATCGCGGCGCGCGTCACACGCGAGCCTTTCCTGTTCTTCGGCCTTGCCGCGCTGCTTTACCTGGTGCTGGCGATCATCTCGTCCATCGGCATCAACCAGGTCGAGCGTGCAGTCAGCCAGAGCGAGGCGAAACGATGACGGCGGTCACTCATACCGTCGACGTCGACGATATCCCTCCCCGGGCGCGCGAGTGGACCCGTGAGCGCATCGTCGGCACCTCGTTGCTAGGGCTCTGGCTGATCGTGTTCATCGCGCTGGTGGTCTACCTCATCACCGCGTGGAACCCCGAACTCTTCCAACGCTGGGCGCCTGCTTACTGGAACGGCCTCGTCACGACGCTGCAGCTTGTCTTCGTCTCGATCATTCTCGGCGCCATCCTCTCCATACCAGTCGCCTATGGGCGAATGTCGAAGAACCGCGTGGCCTCTGCCCTGGCTTACGCCTATGTCTATTTCTTTCGCGGCACGCCGCTCCTGGCGCAGACGTTCCTGATCTATTACGGGCTGGGCTCGTTCCGGCTTCAGCTCGAGACGGTCGGCCTCTGGGTCTTCTTCCGCGAGGCCTGGTACTGCGCGATTCTCGCCTTCACGCTGAACACCGCCGCCTATCAGGCGGAAATCCTGCGCGGGGCGATCCAGAGCGTGCCGAAAGGCCAGTGGGAAGGCGGCGCGGCACTTGGCCTTCATAATCTGCAGATCCTGCGCAAGGTCATCCTGCCACAGGCCCTGATCGTCGCGCTCCGCCCCTACGGCAACGAGATCATCCTGATGATCAAGGGCTCGGCCATCGTGGCGCTGATCACCGTCCCCGACCTGATGGGCCAGACGCGGCTCGCCTATTCCCGCAGCTTCGACTTCCAGACATATCTTTGGGCGGCGCTGATCTATCTCGCCATCGTCGAGGCGCTGCGGCACGGCATCGAGTGGATCGAGCGGTCCCTGACACGACACCTCGTCCGCTAATCACAGCAATCATTCGAAGAGGTTATTGATGGCAAAGGTCGCATTCATTGGGCTTGGCGTCATGGGTTATCCCATGGCCGGACATCTCCTGAAGAAGGGCGGCCACGACGTGACGGTGTTCAACCGCACGAAAGCCAAGGCCGAGCAGTGGGTGAAGGAATATGGCGGCACGCTGGCCGACACGCCGCGGCAAGCCGCCGCCGGCAAGGACTTCGTCTTTGCCTGTGTCGGCAATGACGACGATCTGCGCGAAGTGACCATCGGCGACGACGGCGCGTTCAAGGACATGAAGAAAGGCTCGATCTTCATCGACAACACCACGGCGTCCGCCGCGGTTGCGCGCGAACTTTGGGAGCAGGCCAACTCAAGTGGTTTCGGCTTCCTCGACGCGCCCGTCTCCGGCGGCCAGGCAGGTGCGGTAAACGGGCAGCTCACCGTGATGGTCGGCGGCGCGGAGGGCGATTTCGCCAAGGCCAAGCCGGTGATCGAGGCATACGCAAAGATGGTTGGGCTTATGGGCGACCCCGGCGCCGGCCAGCTCACCAAGATGATCAACCAGATCTGCATTGCAGGGCTCGTGCAGGGGCTCGCCGAAGGCCTGCACTTCGGCAAGAAGGCTGGCCTCGACATCGAGAAGGTCGTCGAAGTGATCTCCAAGGGCGCTGCCGGCTCCTGGCAGATGGAAAACCGCCACAAGACGATGAATGCCGGCAAATATGATTTCGGTTTCGCCGTCGATTGGATGCGCAAGGATCTGGGCATCTGCCTCGAGGAGGCCGATCGCAACGGCGCGAAGCTGCCGGTCACAGCACTTGTCGACCAGTTCTACAAGGATGTGCAGGCGATGGGCGGCAAGCGCTGGGATACCTCTTCGCTGATGGCGCGGCTGGAACGCGAGTGAGCAAGGAGCCCTCACCCGACTGGACGGCCAGCGACGCGATCCGCCACCTGAAGTCGCTCACCTCAGACAAGAACCGCGCCGGCATGGCGCGCGTCGGCATCAAGGCGGATCAGGCGCTGGGTGTCTCCAACGCCGTGCTCCGGCCGCTCGGCCGCGCGATGAAGAAGAACCACGAGCGCGCCGCCGAACTCTGGGAGAGCGGCATCCGGGAGGCGCGACTGCTCTCGCTCTTCACCGACGAGCCGAAGAAGGTGACGCGCAAGCAGGCGGAAGCCTACGTCGCGGAATTCGACTCGTGGGAGATCGTCGATCACGGCGCCGACCTTTTTTGCGACGCGGGGCTCGCCAAGGAGCTTGTTCCGGTCTTCGTCAAGGACGAACGCGAATTCGTACGCCGCACCGCCTTCGCTATGATGGCGTGGGGTGCGGTGCATTTGAAAAAGGAGCCGGACGAGACATTTCTCGGCTGGCTGCCGATCATCGAGACACATTCGACCGACAGCCGCAACTTCGTGAAGAAAGCGGTGAACTGGGCGCTGCGCCAGATCGGCAAGCACTCGCTCTCGCTGCATGCGCCGGCGCTGAAGCTCGCGCAAAAGCTCGAAGCCTCCGACGACAAGACGGCGCGCTGGATCGGCAAGGGAGCCGTGAAAGAACTGACCGACCCGAAACAGCTTGAACGGCTATCCGCGAAGAAGAACACGGCGCGTTGAATTGACCATTCCGCCGCGAGCCGCTTAAGTGCGGATTCAGTCTGAGAAGAAACCGTGTCTATGCGTTTGAAATTGCTGATCATTGCGAGTGTGCTTGCAACATCGCTCGGCGCTGCCGCTGCCGCACCCGCCGGCCTGTCGATCACCTGGAAGGATCTTGTCGCGGGCGACGCCGTCACCGGCAAGGCCGAGGATGCACCGCTCTCGGAGGAATTCGCAGGCAAGGAAATTCGCATCGAGGGCTATCTCCTGCCCACCGATCGCGAAAACGACCTCGTCTATGAATTCATGCTGGTGCCTTGGGTCGGTGCCTGCAGTCACATGCCTCAGCCGCCGGTGAACCAGATGGTGCTGGTCAGACCGTCAACACCGTACAAGCTTGCAGAAGCTTATGAACCGGTCGCGGTGACGGGAAAGCTGAGGACCGGCGTCGAGCGCACGCAGTTCTTCCTGCTCGATGGCGTCATTCAGCTCGACGTCGGCTATTCGATCGGCCGCGCCGAGGTCGAGCACATGAAGAATGTCGATCGGCCCGTGGCGCCTGGCGCCAATCCGTGGAAGGCGATCACCAAGTAGGCGCGCTCCTACGCAGCCCTCTCGCCCGACTCCTTGTCGAGCATCATGTAATCGAGCGGCATTTCAGTCGTGTACTTGATCTGCTCCATCGCGAACGCCGATGACACATCGCGGATCTCGATCTTGGCGATCAAGCGCTTGTAGAAGGCGTCGTAGGACGCGATGTCGGGCACCACCACGCGCAGCAGATAATCGACGTCGCCGCTCATGCGATAGAACTCGACCACCTCCGGAAACTCCTGCACGACCTCGGAGAAACGGCGCAGCCATTCGAGGCTGTGCGAATTGGTGCGGATCGACACGATCACCGTGACACGCGCATTGACCTTCTCGGGGTCGAGGATGGCAACACGGCGCTTGATGACGCCCTCTTCCTCGAGCTTCTGGATGCGCCGCCAGCATGGCGTTGTCGAGAGCCCCACCTTCTTTGCGATGTCGGCGACGGCGAGCGTCGCGTCCTCCTGCAGCAGGCGCAGGATCTTGCGGTCGAGGCGGTCCATGGGAAAATGCTCCGGTAGAAAAGATTCGCTCAATTCAGGCGATTGGCACCAATATACAGCAAAGATTTTCCAACCACAACGGCAATTAGTGATTTCGTTTGCGCAAACGCTGATCCAGGCGGGTGCGGACCTCGGTGCGCAGAAACGGCAGCAGCTCCGTTTCAAACCACGGATTTTTCTTCAGCCAGCCGGTGTTGCGCCATGACGGATGCGGCAGCGGCAGCACCTTTCGCGCGCCTGAACGCTCGAATATCCGCTTCCAATCAGCCACCGTATCGGTGAGCGACCCCGGGCGCGCGTCCATGTGCCAGGCCTGCGCGTAAATGCCGATGGTGAGCACCAGGTCGATCTGCGGCATCAGCGCCATGAGACGCGGTCGCCAGGCCTGCGCGCATTCCTTGCGCGGCGGCAGGTCGCTTCCCTTTGCGTCCTGGCCGGGAAAACAGAACCCCATTGGTAACATGACGAATTTGTCGGCGTCGTAGAACTCGTCCGGCGTCACGCCCAGCCAGTCGCGCAGCCGATCGCCGGACCGGTCGGTGAACGGCTTTCCGGACAGATGCACCTTGGTGCCGGGTGCCTGACCGGCGATCAGGATGCGCGCGGTCGACGACGGCACGAACACCGGTCGCGGCTCATGCGGCAGCGGCTTGCCCAGTGGCGCGTCGAGACAGATGCGGCATGCGCGGATCTCCGCCGAAAGCGCGTCGAGTTCAGCGCTAAGCGTCATGCCTCCGCGCTCGGGCGCGCCTTCAACGCCTGATGCCAGCGCTTCACGTGGGTGAGTTCGTCCGGCACGGCGATGCGCGCCGGTTTCATGAAATCGATGGCGATCATCCCGGTGATATCGGCGACGGAATAATCATCGCCAGCCGCGAATTCGCGGCTCGCCAGCTCCTTGTCGAGGATGTGCAGGAACTCGATCGCTTTCGGCTTGTTCACCTCGCCCCATTCCGGCACCTGCGGAATTTCCCATTCGACCATGGCCGGATGAATGTGGCGGAACACCTGCGCCACCGGCATCATCAGGTTGAGTTCCAGCCGGCGCTGCCACATCTCGACCTTGGCTTTGCCGAGCGCGCTCGTGCCGAACAGCTGCGGTTCCGGCTGCAGTTCTTCGAAGTAGCGGCAGATCGCGATGGATTCGGTGAGGATCGTGCCGTCGTCGAGTTCCAGCACGGGCAACCGCATCAGCGGGTTGCGTTCGGCAACGGCAGCGCGCTTGTGTTCGAGCGCGCCATATCGATCGGCACCAGCGGCACCGAAATCCCCTTCTCGGCGAGAAAGACGCGTACGCGACGCGGGTTCGGCGCGCGGCCGCCGTCATAGAGTTTCATCAATGCTTCTCCTCGCTTGGCAGGAAACCAAAGCATGCGGCGCTGTTCATGAAAAGCCGAACAGTTGCCTCAGCCAGTTCGCGGCAGCGCCGAAAACATCGTGCTCGCTCTCGGCAAGTCCGCCATGCATGTCGCGCCAGTCGCGCGGACGGTCGAACGTGCCGGCCCACAGGCCGCGCTTGGCATCGCGCGCGGCATGCTCCGCATCGAAATAGTCGCCATAGGCGACGGCCCAGCCCTGCTCGACTTGCCGGCGGTTGAGATCAACGGAGCCCGCCTTGCACACGGCAAGCAGCCGGCCGTACCGATCCGTTTCCCAGCCTTCACACGAGACACCGTCGGCGGCGGCGAGATCGGCGAGCGCCTTGCGAGCCTCGCGGCCGCAGGCATAGTCGGCGCCGTTCCTTTGGCATCTCTGATCGTATTCCGGGGCGTCGATGCCAACGAGGCGAATGCGAACGGCGCCAAGCGTCAGCGAATCCCCGTCATTGACGGTCACCGCGCCCGCGACCTGCCGCGTATCCACCCGGTCATAACGCGCCGCAATCACGGCGAGCAGCGCCAGAATCGCGAAGCCGAGCAGATAATCGAGGAATTTGCGGAAGGCGCCGCGGGGCCTGCGCACGCGGCGGCCTGATAAAGTGCGGCTCATATAGCAAACAGAGTCTTAATCATTCGCAACTAGCCTTGCCAGTCGGCACAGCCTCAGCGTGTAAGTTGATCCGAGTATGGCGTTGCAACGCTCGACCACGGCGGACAAGAACATTGTGGACCGCAGGAAAGCGCATCGCAACACCGATGTCGCTCGCGCGGTGCGTCGTACGCGCGACCGGCTGTCCCAGCAGTCCGGCAGTCCGGCTTTCGACCGGGAGCTGCTGAAGCTTCACGCGCATGCGATGATGAACAGCGCGACCGCGATCCCGCTGATGGTGGTCCTTGTCACTGCCGCCGGGCTGATCGCCGGCATGAGCCGCGACATCCTCGCCTGGGCATTGATCACCATCGCCTGCTACGCCGGTCTCGGCATCCTGGCGCGCCGCACCGACGCGCTGGACGCGGCCGACATCGACACCGCCACGACGCGGCGCAATTTCCTGATCGCGCATTTCGCCGGGGGCATCGCGTGGGCCTATTTCGCGTCGCTGACCTGCGAAGCCTGCGGCGTCGACCAGTTCGCCATCGTGAAGGCCGTCGTGCTGCTCATCGCCATGGCGGCAACCGCGATCATCTCCTCGTCACTGCGCGGCGCGCTGATGCTCACCTTCGCGCTGCCGGTCGGCGTCTATGCGCTGCTCGGCGCCAATCTCCGCCAGCCAGCCGAAGCGATCATGGTCGGCCTGCTGGTCGCCGCCCTGCCCTTCTTCAGCTACGTGGCCGGTCATCTCCACAAATCTGCGATCATGCTGCTTTCGTTCCGCACGGAAAAAGATGCGCTCATTGCCGAGCTCGAGACGGCAAAGTCGATGTCCGATGAAGCGCGCCGCCGCGCCGAAGAAGCCAACCTCGCCAAGTCGCGTTTCCTTGCCTCGATGAGCCATGAGCTGCGCACGCCGCTCAACGCCATTCTCGGTTTTTCCGAGGTGATGGCGAACGAAGTGCTTGGGCCGATGCAGAACGGCACCTATCGCGATTATGCGCGCGACATTCACGGCTCGGGCCAGCATCTGCTCGACCTGATCAACGAGATCCTCGACCTGTCACGCATCGAGGCCGGCCGCTATCAGTTGAATGAGGAGCCCGTGTCGCTGCTGACCATCGTGGAAGACTGCTGCCACATGATGGAGCTGAAGGCGCGCAACAAGGACATCCGCATCACGCAGATGTTCGAGCCGTCGCTGCCGCGCGTCTTTGCGGACGAGCGCGCGCTGCGGCAAATTACGCTGAACCTGCTCTCCAACGCCGTGAAATTCACCGCCACCGGCGGCGAGGTGCGCGTGCGCGTCGGCTGGACGCAGGGCGGCGGGCAATATCTGTCGATCCGCGATAACGGTCCGGGCATTCCCGCCGATGAAATCCCGGTCGTGCTGTCCGCCTTCGGCCAGGGCTCGATCGCCATCAAGAGCGCGGAACAGGGCACCGGCCTCGGCCTGCCGATCGTGCAAGGCCTGGTCGCCATGCATGGCGGCGAGTTCGAATTGCATTCCAAGCTGCGCGAAGGCACGGACGCGATCGTCATCCTGCCGGCGACGCGCGTCATGGAGGCGCTGCCCGCCATTCCGACCAAGGCCGCGGCAGGCGGGCGGCGGCGCTAGCGCGCGTTGTATCTTTCAGATTCGTACCCTGGCGCCCTTCTTTGTCAGTATATGTCAGGAATGTTTTCCTGGGTTCGTCCACCCCCCTCTCGACCTCATCCACAATCGCCGCGGCAACACGGAGACGGATATGGACTGGAAGGCAAACGACGAGGACGGACAGGTGCTGGCACGCATCGCTGAGATGCTTGTCGCGCTCTCCGTTCTGGCCGAATGCGCCTGCGGCCGGTCTCTGCCAATCCGGTGTCTGATCCTCTGGATTCTGCGTCAGGCCGAGGCCGTCGCCTGCGATTTCGTCATCGGCGAAGCGCTGGCGGTGGGCGTCGCCGCCCCGCACCAGCCCGCATCGATGGCCGGTGGCGACAGCGTTGCCGATCTCATGCGCCTTGCCGCCTGTTTTCGCGCGCTGGCGCTGGCGATGCGAAAACTGCCGAGACCGGCCCACTGCTTCGGACGCCGGCCGGCTCGACGCTACATCATGCTCCGGCAACTGGCGCTATTTGTCTTGGCTATGTCGGGCGCGCTGACCGTCGCGGCGCCCCGACCTTTCGACACGTCATGATCGCCGATGGCCACGAAGCAGCATCGTACCTTTTCGAAACTGCATACCTCGGTCGCTTTCGGGCGAGAGCCGGGGCGAGACTCGTTGCCTCGCCCGGCAGGCGCCCCAAAAGCGAGGCGGGTGGGTTGGGAGCGATTGTGCGCGACGTGCTTTAGCGCGGCAGCGCAATCGCCATGCCGGAGTGAAGCAGCGCGGCGGCGCGAACGACGCCGGCAGCGAGCGCCGCTCCTGTACCTTCGCCATGATTGAGGCCGAAGTCGAACACCGGGCTCAGGCCGATCCGCTCCGCGAGCTTGCGATGTCCCGGCTCTGTCGAGACATGCGCCAGCAGGCAGTGGTCGAGCGCCGCCGCGTTGATTGCATGAAGGATGGCGGCCGCTGCCGTGGTCGCGAACCCGTCGAGCACGACCGGAATATTCTGCACACGCGCTGCAAGGATCGCCCCGGCGATGGCGGAAAATTCCCGCCCACCGAGCCGCCGCGATATCTCCAGCGGGTCCGAGAGACTGTTCGCGTGAAAGGCGAGCGCGCGATCGACGGTTTCGGCCTTACGTCCGATCATCGTTTCATTGGCGCCGGAACCCGGCCCGACCCAGTCGGCGCCCCTGCCGCCAAACAGCGCCGCGGAGAGTGCCGCTGCGATCGTCGAGTTGCCGACCCCGAGATCGCCAATAATCAGCAGGTCTGTCGAGTCCGCGACCGCCTCCATGCCGAACGCCATGGTCGCGGCGGCGGCGCGTTCGTCCAGTGCGGCAGCTTCGGTAATGTCGGCGGTCGGAACATCGAGCGCGAGGTCGAAGACTTTCAGGCCGAGATCATGAGCGAGGCAGAGCTGGTTGATCGCCGCACCACCTGCGGCGGCGAGCTCGACGGCCGCCTGCGTGGCGATCACCGAGCGCGGCGAGATGCCGTGCCGCGCCACACCATGATTGCCGGCGAACAGCGCGACAAGCGGCCGGTTCACAGCAGGTTTTTTGCCAGTCCAGCGCGCCAGCCAGGCGGCGATATCCTCCAGCCGGCCGAGCGAATTTTTTGGTTTCGCCATGCGGGCAAAATCGTCGCGTACGCGTTTCTCCGCCTCAACATTGCCGTCAGGCAAGGTTTTCAGGAGGTCGCGGAAATCATCGAAGGGCGAGCCGGAAGGCATAGAATGATCCATTATCGTGGCCGCAATAGCGGGGTTCCGGACTTGATACAACGCCGCTTTCGCGGCGATTCCGCCGGATTGGCGGGTCTTGCGTCCGCCTCACGATTGCACCATGTGAATCAGGTCTTGGACGAACATACGTGACCATCATCGAATCGCCCTGCATCCTCGTCTGCTCGATCGACATGAAAACCGGCTATTGCTTCGGCTGCGGGCGCACGCGCGACGAGATCTCGGCCTGGATTTCCATGACGCCCGAAACCCGTAGGGAGGTCATGGCGCTGCTGCCCGCACGGCTTGAAACGGTTGAGCGAAAGCCGCGCCGCGAAACGCGCCGGGCGCGTATGGCGCGCGAGAGGGCGGCCGGCGAATGAACCGCCTCTTCTTCATTGTCATCGCGATCCTGGGCGGCGGCCTCGTCCTGCTCGTCATGAATGACGAGGTGGGCCAGACCTTCGGCCTCCCCAATGGCAGTTTTGCCAGCATGGTCGGCCTGCTCGCCTGGGGTGTGGTCCTGGCAGCGGCAATCGTCGGCTCCGGGCGGCACGCGCTTGGCGACGTCGCGCGCAACCTCGCCGTCTGGCTTTTCATCGCGCTAATTCTCGTCGCCGGTTACCAGTACCGCTACGAACTGCAGGACGTTGCGAGCCGGGTCACCGCGGGGCTGATCCCGGGCAGCCCGCTGTCGATCAGCGATGCCGACGGCGGCATCATGGTGGTGCTCGAAAAGTCGAACAATGGCCACTTCGAAGCACGCGGCGCGATCAATGGCGTCGCCGTTAACATGATGGTCGACACCGGCGCGTCCGCGACCGTTCTCACGGCCGCCGATGCCGAGCGCGCCGGCTACGATCCGCAAAACCTCACCTACAATGTGCCGGTTTCAACAGCGAATGGCGTGGCGCGCGCCGCGCGTGTCGTTGCGAAAGAAATCGCCGTCGGCCAGATCGTTCGCACCAACGTGCCGATGCTCGTCACTGAACGCGGCATGCTGGGGCAGAGCCTGCTCGGTATGAACTTCATCGGCACGCTGTCCGGCTTCGACGTGCGCGGCGACCGGCTTATGCTTCGGGACTAAGCTGCCGGCAGCAGTGAGAGCTGATCGATACGCCGCTCATAAATGTGGTCGACGACCCCCCAGGCCTTGGCTTCTTCGGCGGTCATGAAGAAATCACGGTCCAGCGTGCGGTCGACCTCCTCGAGTGTCCGGCCGCAGTGCTTAACATACAGCTCGGCCATGCGGCGCTTCTGGTTCAGAGCGTTCTGCGCATGCCGCTCGATATCCGATGCCTTGCCCTGAAAACCGCCGGACAATTGATGCAGCATGATCGACACATTGGGCAGCGCGATGCGCAGGCCCGGTGACCCCGCCATCAGCAGGAACGATCCCATCGACATCGCTGTTCCCATGCACACCGTCGAGACGGGGCAGCGGATGTATTGCATCGTGTCGTAGATCGCCATGCCGCTGGTCACCACGCCGCCGGGCGAATTGATGTAGAGCGCGATCTCCTTCTTCGGATTGTCGGCTTCCAGCGACAGGAGCTGCGCGCAGACGGTCGCAGCCATATTGTCGTCGACCGGGCCATTCACGAAGACGATGCGCTCGCGCAGCAGCCGCGAAAAGATGTCGAAAGCGCGTTCGCCGCGACTCGACTGCTCGATCACCATCGGAACCAGATTGCTGATGGACATGATTGGCCTCCTCAGGCTGCGAGCCGCATGACGAGCGGCGTGTTCGAGTTCGCCGCAGGCGGCATTGCGGACGCCTCGACGCGGCGGAAGTCGCCATGGATGATCGTCAGATGCGTGCCGCCGCCGATCGCGGGGAGAAGCTCGAAGCTGACGGTGGAAGACAGGCCGTGGCGCCGCGCCGTCTCATCGCGCCACGAATAGCGGATGAGTCTTTCGGCCTCGACATCGATCACCTCGCACTCGACCGCGCCATCCTCGCCTTCGAGTGCAAAACGCGCACCCTCTTCCGGCTTGATGTCGCCGGGATGCAGCCAGGCCGCGACGAATTCCGGCTCCGTCAGCGCACGCCAGACCTTTTCCGGCGCTTCTTCCAGATCGCACTCGACGACGATGTCGCCTGCTTCTTGCACATCTGCCTGCGGCGCATCGTTCATTGGTCCATCCCTTTCAGCACGGTCTTCAGGCGCTCGACACGATCCGGCCAGAAGATGCGGTAACGCTCGATCCAGGAAAGCAGCGGATCGAGTCCTTCTTGCCGGATCGCATAGAAGGCATTGCGGCCGGCGCGGCGCTCCGACACAAGCCCGGCTTTCTTCAGCGACGCCAGATGTTGCGAAACGGCCGGCTGCGAGATGGCGAAGCCAGCCTTCAGGTCGGCAACCGTCATCTCGCCCTTGGCCAGGCGATCGAACACGGCCCGGCGTGTCGGGTCGGCGAGCGCGCGAAAGATGTCTGATTCCGTCATGCGAAATAGATAAGCGGATACTTATCGGTTTGGCAAGCCCTTGTGAGTGCCGGCGATGGGCTCGTCTGATCTCAGGTCAGGCTGATGAAAAAGCGCGCCGCCACGAACAGGCAGAACAGGCCGAAAGCGATCTCGAGTTGCCGCCTCGGCAGCGCATGCGCGATCCTGACACCATAAGGTGTCACGAGGAGCGCGATCGGCAGGATCAGAGCAAAAGCGATCCAGTTGACGAAACCGGTCGAACCGACGGGCAGCAGCGGGTTGCCCCAGCCCGCCCAGACGTAGCCCAGCGTGCCGGGTATCGCGATCAGCACGCCAACGCCGGAGGACGTGCCAACCGCCTGATGCAGCGACCGGCCGTAGAGCGTCATGAACGTGTTGTTCATGATGCCACCGCCGATGCCGAGCAGCGTTGACAGGAAGCCGATGACGACGCCGACGAGGCTCCGCCACGGATTGTCAGGAACGCTCTGCCCCAGCCGCCAACTGTCCCGGTTGAAGATCAGCCGAAATCCGAAGATCAAGGTCAGGACAGCGAAGATCGTGCGCAGTTCCGCGCTCGATATGTAGGCGGCGAGGATCGCAGCGAGGATCACGCCGACAATGACAGCAGCGCTCATCGACCGCAGAAGCTCCATGTCTACCGCGCCGCGTGCTTTGTGCCCGGTGAACGACCGGATCGAGGTCGGGACGATCAGTGCGAGCGAGGTGCCGACCGCGATGTGCATGCGCACCTCTTCGGCAACGCCAAGCGCACCCAGGAACTGGTAGAATACCGGCACCAGGACGGCGCCGCCGCCAATGCCGAAAATTCCCGCGAGCAGACCGGAGATCACGCCGGAGAAGACGGCCGCGACGGCAAGGCCTGCGATCGCATACATGCTGAGTTCGGTCATGCTCGGAAGTTATCCGGTGAAGTGTCGGACCGTGGCTAAACGGCTGAGCCGTCGATGTAAACCCGGCTTGCCGGCGAGCGATTGCACCAGCGCCGCTTGACATTTGTTGACGTCAATGTTCTTTGTTTGTTCCAAAGCTCGCATGCCGGGCGATTTTCTCGGGACCGGGCATGGACACGACCGCCACCATTCTCCACGCGGATCTCGACGCCTTCTACGCTTCGGTGGAGCAGATGCTCGATCCGTCGCTGCGCGGCAAGCCGATCGCGGTCGGCGGCGGCGTGGTGCTGGCGGCGTCTTACGAGGCGAAGGTATTCGGCGTGCATGGCGGCATGAGCGGGCGCAAGGCGCGTGAGCTGTGCCCGGAGCTGATCTTCGTCGGCGGCAATTTTTCCCATTATCAACGCCTCGGCGACGCGGCGATCGACATGCTCTACAGTTTCACGCCGGCGGTGGAGCGCATCTCGATCGACGAGGCCTTCGCCGACGTCGCCGGCTGCACGCATCTGTTCGGTTCACCCGAAGACATCGCAACAAAGATCAGGCGGCGTGTGCGTGAGGAACTCGACCTGCCGATCTCCGTCGGTGTCGCGCGCACCAAACATCTGGCGAAAATCGCCTCGCAGGTGGCGAAACCTGACGGGCTGGTCGTCGTCGACCCAAAAACCGAGCTCGATTTCCTGCACGACCTGCCGGTCGGCTTGATGTGGGGCGTTGGGCCTGTCACGCAGGCGAAGCTCGCGGAGATCGGCGTCACCAGGATCGGTCAGCTCGCGACGACGCCGGGCTGGTCGCTGGAAAAGCTGATCGGCACGGCAGCCAGCGAAAAACTCTCCGCGCTCGCCTGGAACCGTGACCTGCGCAGCATCGAAACGCATCGCCGCGCGCATTCGGTCGGCGCGCAATCGGCGCTGGGCAAGAAGCCGGCGTTGATGCGCGTGATCCGCCCTACCCTGCTCCACCTCGCCGACCGCGTCGCAAGCCGCATGCGCGCAAAGCTGCGCGGCGGGCGTACGATCACCGCGCGCGTTCGCTTTGCCGACATGCAGTCGGTCACGCGCTCGGTGACGCTCGATGCGGCCATCTCAGCAACGGTCACGCTGGCCGAAGTCGCCCAAGAGCTGGTGCTCACGGCACTGCGCGACCATCCGAAGGAGAAAACGATCTCGCTGCTCGCGATCTCCGTCTCGCATCTCGAAGAACAGGCGTCGGTCCAGCTCGACCTGCCTTTGGGCCTGAACGACGAACGCCGCCGCCCCGGCACAAAGCGCGGCATCGCCAGGTTGATGGCCGATCGCGCCGTGGATGCGATCCGTAACCGCTTCGGCTCGGAAGCTGTCGGCTACGGTCCGGTGGCACTGGATCTGGCGCGCTCGGTGCCGGATGCTTTCCGTGAACTGGCGGAAAAGGAAATTTAGGCGGCGCTCGGCACCGTCTCCAGATCGACTGCGGCGAAGGCTGCGTAAATCACCTCCGGCCCCGCCCCCGGCTTCGATGCGTCGGTGGACAGAATCTGGCGCCAGCGCCGCGCGCCGGGCAATCCGTGAAACAGGCCGGTCATGTGACGCGTCACATGCGCGACACGACCGCCCGCCTCGATATGACGGGCGGCATATTCCGCCATCGTATCGATCATCGCTGCCCAGTCGGCCGGCGCTCTCGCGTCGCCGTAGATCGCATGATCGATCTCGGCGAGCAGGCCGGGCGTGTGATAGGCGGCGCGGCCAAGCATCGCGCCATCGACATGCGCAAGATGCTCGCGCGTCGCCTCGAGCGAAAGCACGCCGCCATTGATGCCGATGAACCGGTCCGGATGTTTTTGCTTGAGACGGTAGACGCGGCTGTAGTCGAGCGGAGGAATGTCGCGGTTCTCTTTCGGCGACAGACCTTCCAGCCACGCTTTGCGCGCGTGCACCCAGAGCGCATCCGCGCCGGCCGCGAAAACCCCGTCTGCCAGAGCATCGAGCGCGACCTCGGTGTCCTGGTCGTCGACGCCCAGCCGGCACTTCACCGTGACCGGAATAGCCACCGCTGCCTTCATTGCCGCGATGCAGTCGGCGACCAGCGCCGGTGTCTTCATCAGGCAGGCGCCGAACGTGCCCGACTGCACGCGGTCCGACGGGCAGCCGACATTGAGGTTGATCTCGTCGTAACCGGACGCTTCACCGATGCGTGCCGCTTCAGCGAGCTTGGCCGGTTCGGAGCCGCCGAGTTGCAGCGCCACCGGATGCTCCGACGGATCGAACCCCAGCAGCCGGTCGCGCTTGCCGTGGATCACGGCATCCGCCACCACCATCTCGGTATAGAGCAGCGCACGGCGCGTCAGTTGGCGATGGAAGAAACGGCAGTGCCGGTCCGTCCAGTCCATCATCGGTGCGACCGAGACGATTTTCTCGCGTTTTTTCAGTGTGTTGGCGTAGAAATTCAAGCTGCGGACCGTGTCGTTTCGGTTCGTGTCGCCCGCTATGTAGCGATTTCCGGTCCGCCTTGCACGGCCTCTTGCGTTCGCTCTTAATTGTCTGACAATTAGCAGCTCTTCCGGGAGGATCGCATGGATCTGTTCAGTTTGAAGGGCGATGTCGCGCTGGTGACGGGCGCCGGCAGCGGCATCGGCAAGGCGATCGCTATCGGGCTGGCAGATGCAGGAGCAAGCGTTGCCTGCTTCGGGCACACGTCAAAAGGCGGACTGCAGGAAACCGTCGACGCCATCGTGACGCGTAGCGGCAAGGCGATCGCAGTCGAGGGCAGCGTCACATCCGAAGCCGACCTGGCCGACGCGATCGAGCGCACCGAAAGGGACCTCGGGCCGCTCACCGTCGCCATCAACAATGCCGGCATTGGCGGCGCTGGCGCGGCCGAAACGCTGCCGCGCGAGACCTGGGAGACACTCTACGACATCAACGTCACCGGCGTGTTCCTGTCCTGCCAGGCTGAGGCGCGTGTGATGTTGCCGCGCGGACAAGGCTCAATCATCAACATCGCCTCGATGTCGGGATCGATCGTCAACCGCGACTTGTTCCAGGCGCACTACAATTCGTCCAAGGCCGCCGTCATCCACATGTCGAAGAGCCTCGCGATGGAGTGGGCGGACCGCGGTATTCGCGTCAACGCGATCAGCCCCGGCTACACGCTGACACCGATGAACAAGCGGCCGGAAGTCGCCGAGCAGGTGAAGATGTTCAAACGCGACACGCCGCTCGGCCGCATGGCCGAACCGGAGGAAATGGTCGGCCCGACCGTCTTCCTCGCCAGCCGCGCTGCGTCCTTCGTCACCGGTGTCGACCTGCTGGTCGACGGCGGCTTCGTGGTGTGGTGATCGCGGCCTAAAACGCTGGCGCTCCGAATCTCTTGCCTTGGACCTCCCGGCTTGGACCAGCACCATGGATGGTGCCTCCGCATCGGAGGAATCGTCTTTGCACGGCTTAAGCCAGACAAGCGCGCAAGCGGACATTGACGGCCCATACGCCTGGGTCCGCCTGCTGGTGTCGATGGTGTTTGCCACTGTGGCCGGCGTCGGCATGTGGTCGGTCATTGTTGTGCTGCCGGCGATCGAGGCCGACTTCGGCATCAGCCGTGCCGAGGCGACCTTGCCCTACACGACCACAATGCTCGGCTTTGCGTTCGGCAATGCGGTGGTTGGGCGCGCGGTCGACCGCTGGAGCTACTGGATCGCCGCGCTCGTGTCGGCGATCGTTTTATCCTCCGGCTTTGCCATCGCTTCGCTAACCACGTCGGTCTTTCAGTTCGCGCTCGTCCAGGGCGTCATGATCGGCGCCGGTTCGGCGGCAGGTTTCGGGCCGCTGATCGCCGACATCTCGCACTGGTTCGAGAAGCGGCGCGGCATCGCCGTGGCAATCGCGGCCTCCGGCAATTATCTCGCGGGAGCGATCTGGCCGCTGATCATCCCCTATTTTATGGACGCCACCGACTGGCGCGGTACCTACCGAACCATCGCGGTGGTCAGCATCGTGCTGATGATCCCGCTGGTGCTTTTACTGCGGCGCGGTTCCAAGGCGCGTGTCGAGGGCCAGGCAAGCCAGCCGACCCAATCGAGTGTGTTTTCACCGGGCGCAATCCAGGTGATGCTGATCGTCGCTGGCCTCGGCTGCTGTGTCGCGATGTCGATGCCGCAGGTCCACATCGTCGCGTATTGCATGGATCTCGGATACGGCGTGGCGCGCGGTGCGGAAATGCTGTCGCTCATGCTGGCGGGCGGCGTGGTGAGCCGGCTGGTCTCCGGCCTCTTGGCGGACCGGATCGGCGGCGTGCGCACCCTGCTGCTCGGCTCCGTGCTGCAGATGCTGTCGCTGCTGCTCTACATCCCCTTCGACGGGCTCGCGTCGCTCTACATCGTCTCGCTGGTGTTCGGCCTGTCGCAAGGCGGCATCGTGCCGGCCTATGCTGTGGTCATTCGCGAATACATGCCCGCGCACGAGGCTGGCGCACGTGTTGGACTGGTGATGATGGCGACCGTGTTCGGCATGGCGCTGGGCGGCTGGATTTCCGGCTGGATCTATGAGCTGACCGGCTCCTACACTGCGGCCTTCGTCAACGGCATTGCGTGGAACGTGCTCAACGCGCTGGTCATCCTCATGCTTCTGCTGAAGTCCAACCGGCTAGCGCCGGCGCGCGCATGAATCGCACGGAACTCGCGACGCTGCTGGCATTGCCGAAACGCGGGCCTGCGCCCGAGGTGCGGTCGCGAACCGTCGAGCCGCGCGACGGTTATGTCGTCGAAACGCTCGCGCTCGACCTCGGCGCGGAGAAACCTGTACGCGGATTGCTCACACGGCCGGAGAAGGTCACCGGCAAGCTGTCGGCGGTGCTTTACTGCCATGCCCACGGCGCGAAGTACGACATCGGCGCTGGCGAGCTTCTGGAGAAGCGACCGAGCTTTCTGTCGGCCTACGGTCCGCTGCTCGCCGCCGAAGGTTTTATCACGCTCTGCATCGACGTCGCGACGTTCGGCGAGCGACAACAGCCGGCTGAGAGTGCGTTGTCGAAAGCGCTGCTCTGGCACGGCAAGACGCTGATGGGAAACATGCTGGGCGACCTGCTCGCGGCTTTCGGCTATCTCGCCGGGCGCGATGATGTGGACGCCAGCAAGATCGCGGCATTCGGTCTGTCGATGGGCGCAACCCACGCCTATTTCCTCGGCGCGCTGGAGCCACGCTTCAACCGCATCGCGCATCTGTGCTGCTATGCCGACTGGGATTATCTGGTCCGCACCGGCGCGCACGATCTGCACGGTCATTACATGACGATCCCCGGCCTGCTGGCGAAAACCTCCGTCGGTGCGATTGCCGGTATGATCGCGCCGCGGCCGCAGCTCATATGCGTCGGCTATCAGGATCCGCTAACACCCAAACCAGCGGTCGAACGCGCGCTGGAGGAGACGCGCGTCGCCTATGCGCGCGCGAACGCTCCTGAAGTGCTCACCCTTGTCGAGGAAGCCGAAACCGGCCATGTCGAGACGCCAAAAACGCGGGAGGCGGTGCTCGCCTTTCTGCGCGACATGAAAGGCTGAAGCTTGACCGCGAAACCACCGCTGATCGAAGTCTGCGTCGAGGGCATCGACGGCTTTCTCGCTGCGCAGGAAGCAGGTGCCGACCGCGTGGAACTCTGCTCCTCGCTGCTCGAAGGCGGCCTGACACCAAGCCTCGGCACCGTGCGCGAGACGCTGAAGCTGGCGAAGATTCCGTTTCATGTGATCGTCCGCCCGCGCGGTGGCGATTTCCTCTACTCCGACGCCGAGTTCGCCTCGATGGTCGCGGATGTCGAAGCGCTGCGTGAGCTTGGCGTCGTGGGTGTCGTCGCCGGCTGCCTGAATGCAAACGGCACGATCGACGAGCCGCGCATGACGGCGCTGGTGAAAGCCGCAGGCGGCATCAACGTAACCTGCCATCGCGCCTTCGACATGACGCGCGATCCGTTCGAGGCGCTGGAGGCCCTGATACGCTGCGGCGTCGGTCGCGTCCTGACCAGCGGTCAGCGCGACACGGCTGTCGAAGGCGCCGGCCTGCTTGCAGAACTGGTGAAGCGGGCCGCTGGCCGCATCATCATTTTAGGCTGCGGCGCGCTCGATCCTGACAACATTGCAGCGGTCCGCGCCAAAACCGGCCTGACCGAGATGCATTTCGCCTCGCTTACGGACACGCGGAGCACCATGGCCTTCCGCAATCCGCATGTCGGCATGGGCGGCACCGACCTCGACCGCGAATACCGCATCACGGTCACCGACGGCGGCATCGTCAGGCGCACCATCGCGGCCGCCCGCGCATGAGTGGCCTCATCCAACCCATCGCGAAGGCTGACGAGGCGGCCGTGCTGGCGCTCAACAACGAGCACGCCGAGGAGCTCTCATTCCTCGATCCATCGAGGCTGTCGCACCTGCTTGCCGAAGCCTTCTACGCGCGCCGCGTCGGCGATCTGGAAGCCTTCATCATCACCTTCGACCAGGCAGCCGGCTACGACAGTCCGAACTTCATCTGGTTCCGCGAGCGCTATCCGCGCTTCGTCTATGTCGACCGCATCTGCGTCTCGCCACTGGCGCGCGGACGCGGCCACGCGCGGCGCATCTACGAGGACCTGTTCGCGGCGGCAAAGGCGGCCGGCCACACGGTCGTCACCTGCGAGGTCAATGCCGAGCCGCCGAACCCGGCCTCGGATGCGTTTCATGCAGCACTCGGTTTTGTCGAAGTCGGCAGCGCCGCGATCCACGGCGGCAAGAAGTCGGTGCGCTATTTCGAACGGCGGCTCTAGTCACTCCGCCCATTTCGGCTTGCGTTTCTCGACGAATGCCGAAATGCCTTCCTTCGCCTCGTCACCCAGCATCGCCGTCGCAAACCGTTCGGCCGCAAAGTCGATCATCGAGCTGCCGGGAAGGAATAGCGTTTGAAGGACGAGGCTCTTCGTCAGCGCATTGGCATCCGGCGCGCAGCGTATCACCTCGGCCCGGATTGCCTTTTCGGCCGCGTCGAACGCCGCGCCGTTCGGCACGATCTGATCGGCCAGGCCGAGTTTTTGCGCCGCTTCCGCATCCAGCCGCGCGGCGGTGAGCATGATGCGGCGGGCGGTCGCCGTGCCGATGCGTTCGACGATGAGCGGTGCGATCTGCGCGGGCACGATGCCCAACGCCGTCTCTGTCAGCGCGAATTTCGCGTCCTCGGTCGCGATAACGAAATCGGCCGCGGCGGCCAGCCCAAGCCCCCCGGCCGTCGCCGCACCTTCCACCAGCGCGATCGTCACCTTCGGGTATTCGTTGAAGCGGTGGAAAAGCGCGCCCGCGACCTTGCTGATATCCTCGACCTCTTGTCGTGACACCTCGCCGGCAAGCATGGCCGAGAAGCCCTTGATGTCGCCGCCGGCACAGAAAGTGCCGCCTCTGCCGCGCAGCGTCACGCCGCGAAAAGCGCGGTCGAAGGCGATTGCCTCGAGCACCGACTGCAACTCAGCGACCATCTCGGGCGAAAGGGCATTGCGGCTCTCCGGGCGGTTCAGCCAGATCGTCAGCCAGCCCGGCTCGGCGTCGAGCAGAAGCGTTTTGGTTTCGGGAAGCTCAGCCATGGAAAAACCCCGGCGGGCGGAAGGCCCACCGGGGTTTTGACCAGACTTTGCGCCGGCCTGTAAAGGAGGGCAGCGTCAGAGCTTCGTCCAGGCGCCGTTCTTCTTCGACGAACGCACACAGGCCTCGACGAAGGCCACGCCCTCGACGCCGTCCTGCACGGTCGGGAAGATCACGTCCTTCGGCGTCTTGCCACCCCTCTTGCGCGCGGCGCGAATGGCGCGCGCGGCTTCCTGGTAGATGTTGGCGAAGCCTTCGAGATAACCTTCCGGATGGCCGGACGGCACGCGCGTCACGCGCGCTGCGGACGGACCCGCGCCCGCGCCGGCGCGGGTGATCAGCCGTTTCGGCTCGCCGAACGGCGTGTACCAGAGATAGTTCGGGTCGGCCTGCACCCACTCGATGCCGCCCTTGGTGCCATAGACGCGCAGCTTCAGCCCGTTCTCATTGCCGGGCGCAACCTGGCTCGCCCAGATCATGCCCTTCGCACCACCCTTGAAGCGCAGCATGACGTTGGCGTTGTCGTCGAGCTTGCGGCCGGCGACGAAGGAGTCGAGATCGGCTGCGAGAGAGTCCAGTTCCAGCCCCGAGACGAAACGCGCGAGATTATAGGCGTGCGTGCCGATGTCGCCGGTTGCGCCGCCGGCACCCGACTTCTTCGGGTCGACGCGCCAGGATGCCTGCTTCTGCCCGGTCGCCTCGATGTTGGTGGTCAGCCAGTCCTGCGGATACTCGGCCTGCACGACGCGGATCTGGCCAAGCTCGCCATTCTTCACCATGTCGCGCGCATGGCGGATCATCGGATAGCCGGTGTAATTGTGGGTCAGCACGAAAAGCTTGCCTGACTTTGCCACCAGCGCTTCCAGTTTCTTCGCGTCGGCCAGCGTCGAGGTCAGCGGCTTGTCGCAGATCACGTGAATGCCGGCATCGAGAAACGCTTTCGCCGCCGGATAGTGCATGTGGTTCGGCGTCACGATCGCGACGGCCTCGATGCCGTCGGCGCGTTTCGCCTCGGCCTTGGCCATCTCCTGGAACGTGCCGTAGCTGCGCGCCGGGTCGAGGCCGAGCTCGGCGGCGGACGCCTTGGCGCGTGCCGGGTCCGACGACAGCGCGCCGGCGACGAGCTGGAACTCGCCATCCATGCGCGCCGCGATGCGATGCACACCGCCGATAAAAGCGCCTTGCCCGCCACCCACCATGCCGTACCGGATCGGGCCGCTGCCCGATTCAACCTGCCTGCCGCTGACCATTGTGTCCTCCCTGAAAATCAATGCAGTAGGTGAGTAGGGCAGTAAGGCAGTAGGTGGTCTTGCCCTACTGCCTTACGGCCTTAATCCCTTATTGCCTTCCTAAAGCCCCATCATCTGCTTGAGCAGCTTCTTGTCCGTCTTGCCGCCGGCGAAATCGTCGAACGCCTTCTCGGTGACGCGAATGATGTGGTGCTGGATGAACGGCGCGCCTTCGGCCGCGCCCTGCTCGGGATGCTTCAGGCAGCATTCCCATTCGAGCACCGCCCAACTGTCGTAGCCATACTGCGTGAGCTTGGAGAAGATGCCGCCAAAATCGACCTGCCCGTCGCCGAGCGACCGGAAGCGGCCGGCGCGGTTCACCCAGCCTTGATAGCCCGAATAGACGCCCTGGCGGCCGTCGGGATTGAACTCCGCGTCCTTCACATGGAAGGCGCAGATGCGCTCGTGATAGATGTCGATGAACGACAGGTAGTCGAGCTGCTGCAGCAGGAAATGCGACGGATCGTAATTGATCTGGCAGCGCTTGTGACCGCCGACGGCATCGAGGAACATCTCGAAGGTCGCGCCGTCGAACACATCCTCGCCCGGATGGATTTCGTAGCCCATGTCGACGCCGTTGTCCTCGTAAACATCGAGGAGCGGCCGCCAGCGCTTGCCGAGTTCGGCAAACGCCTCTTCGATTAGGCCTGCCGGGCGTTGCGGCCACGGATAGAGATACGGAAACGCCAATGCGCCGGTGAACGAGACGGAAGCCTTGAGCCCGAGGTTCTTCGACGCCTTGGCGGCCATCTTCACCTGATCGGTCGCCCATTTCTGCCGCGCCTTCGGATTGCCGTGCACATGTTTTGGCGCAAACCCGTCGAACTGCGCGTCATAGGCGGGATGCACGGCGACGAGCTGGCCCTGCAGATGCGTCGACAGCTCGGTGATCGCGACGCCGGCGTCCTTGCAGACGCCCTTCACCTCGTCGCAATAGGTTTTTGACGTTGCCGCCTTCTGGAGGTCGAACAGACGACCGTCCCAGGTCGGTATCTGGATGCCCTTGTAGCCAAGGTCGGCCGCCCATTTGGCGATCGACGGCAGCGAATTGAACGGTTTTGCGTCACCGGCGAACTGCGCCAGAAAAATCGCTGGGCCATTGATGCTGGACGGCATTCCCTCTCTCCCTCGGCTGGTGCGCGCCGCTGAAGAACCTCCCCGGCGCGGTCGGTTTTTTCACATGTGGCGGGCTTAGCCGCAAGGCGTCGGGGCTGCTTTGGCACCCGGTTTGCCCGTCAGAGCCTCGTCATAAAAGCAAGAAACCGGTCATGTCCCGCCCGACACAACCGGTTTCTTTGCATTCGCCCCACACCCCACGCGTCTGGTATGACCAAATTCGAGATTCGCGTCAAGCTTGGATTTCAGCCTTTTACAAAGTGTGACATAAATGCAATTCGTCGATTCTCCGTTGAAATCCAACCTCTTGCCTGAAAGCAGCACCGCCCTGCTCCACTTGCTTGCGGCCCAATATGAAATGCGATACGAATTTCCTCGCACCTAATTGGTAGAACCAGTTCGGAGGAACTGGACGCCTTTGGGGGAGGAACCGGCCCGTTGCGGGCCGATCACGGGCGATTTCTGGGAAGGATAGGAAATGCATCTCTCGACGCACAACTGGATGCGCGCGGAACCTTTGGAAACCACGCTGAAGCGCATCAAGAAATTCGGTTATGAATCGATCGAGATCTCGGGCGAACCCGAACAGTACAAGCCCAAGGAGACGCGCGCGCTCCTGAAGGAATACGGCATCCGCTGCTGGGGCGCGGTGACGCTGATGCTGGGCGAGCGCAACCTCGCCGCCAGGGACCAGGGCCAGCGCGAACGCTCGGTCAAATACGTCAAGGACGTGCTGACCATGGTCAGCGAGCTGAACGGTGAGATCATCACGCTCGTTCCCGCTACCGTCGGCAAGGTCGTGCCGGACGGCACCGAGGCCGAGGAATGGAAATGGGTCGTTGACGCCACCCGCGAGTGCTTCTCGCACGCCAAGAAAGTCGGCGTCCGTGTCGCGGTCGAGCCGCTGAACCGCTTCGAGACCTATCTTTTCAACCGCGGCGAACAGGCCCTCGCTCTGGCCGATGCCGTCAGCCCCGAATGCGGCGTCTGCCTCGATGCCTATCACCTCCACATGGAGGAGTTCGACGTCCACGAGGCGATCCGCAAGGCCGGCAAGCGTCTCTTCGACTTCCACGTCGCCGACAACAACCGCTTCGCCGCGGGTCTCGGCACCATCAACTGGAAGAAGCTGGTCCAGACGCTGCGGGATATCGGCTACAAGGGCGCGCTCACCAACGAGTTCGTGGCGCCCGTCGATCGCACGCCCGCCAATCGTTACCCCGATATGGTCGAGCGCAACCCGGTTGACATTTCGCCGGAGCAGTTGAAGTTCATCCAGGACCACGGCTCGAGCGTCCTGACCGAGTCCTTCTACACCGACCAGATGCGCATGACCGCCGAGACGCTTCTCCCGCTGATGGGCAAGAAGGTGCCGGAAGCCGTGAAATCAGGTGCGAAGAGCGCGAAGAAAGCGACCGCGAAGAAGGCGTCCAAGCCGGCCAAGGCCGTAAAGGCCGCCAAAGCCGTGAAGAAGCCGGCCAAGAAAAAGAAGAAGTAAGTGCTGGGAACAGGCCTCTCCGAAAAGATCACCTTCCGCGGCAGCGCGGAAGGGCAAAGGGCGAGCATGCGCATCAAGGACGTCAAGGCCTGGTGGGTTCGCATCCCGATCGAAACGCAGCGCCAGCACCGCAGCGATTTCGGCCAGGTGCGCACCTTCGACGCCGCGATTCTGCGCATCGAGACCGATGACGGGATCGTCGGCTGGGGCGAAGGCAAGAACGCCGCGGGCAGCGCCGGCACCTATGGCGCGCTGGTGCACATGCTGAATCATGAGATCGGCCCTGAGCTGATCGGCCGCGACGCCGCCGACATCTCGACGATCTGGGAGATGCTTTACAACGGCGTCAGGCATCAGACGGCGGCTGCCGGTGGCCACGCCATGCCGAACATTGCGCGGCGCGGCATGACGGTCGCGGCGATCAGCGCGGTCGACATCGCGCTGTGGGACATTCTCGGCAAATCGCTTGGCGTTCCGGTATGGAAGCTGCTCGGTGGCCGGAAGGCGGAAAAAATGCCGGCCTATGCCTCCGGCGGCTGGGCCAATGCCGAACAGATCGGCGACCAGTTGAAGTCGTACATTTCCACTGGCGGCTTCAAGGCGGTGAAGATGCGGGTCGGCGCCATGGATGGCGCCCCTCACCTCTCCGCCGCCCGCGTGCGCGCAGCGCGTGAAGCGCTGGGCGACGACGTGGAGATCATGGTCGACGCCCACGGCACCTACACGGTCGCCGACGCGAAGCGCTTTATCCACCTCGTCTCGGACTGCAACCTTGCCTGGTTCGAGGAGCCGGTGATTGCCGACGACAAGGCGGGTATCGCGGAAGTGCGCGCCGCCGGCTGCGTGCCGATCGCCACCGGCGAGAGCGAAGCAACCCGTTACGCCTTCCGCGATCTTGCGGTGCTGAAGGCGGCCGACATTTTCCAGCCGGACCCGGCCTTCTGCGGCGGCATCACCGAAACCATGCGCATCGGCACGATCGCCAGTGCCTTCAATCTGCGGCTCGCGCCGCATCTATGGGCCGGCGCGCCCTGCTTCTTTGCCGGGCTGAACATTTGCGCCGCCTCGCCAGCAAGCTTCACCGTCGAATATTCGGTCGGCGCCAACCCGATGATCCACGACCTCGTCGAAGAGACGGTCGAGGTGAAGGATGGTTTGATCGCGATCCCGGATAGACCTGGCCTCGGCTTCACGATATCGGAGCCGTTCCTCAAGGCGCATATCCACAGCGGCTGATGATGAAAGAGAACAATCTCCTCGCCGAGCTGGCCGCCTATCTGTTTTCCGCGTCACACGCCGAGACCAACCGCACGCCGTCCGAGCGCGAGCTGGCGGAGCATTTCTCCGTCAGCCGCGGCCAGATTCGCGAGGCGCTGGCGATCCTCGAGGCGATGCGCATTGTCGAGCGCCGGGCGAAGTCGGGCATTTACCTGACAAGCCGCGAGGCAAGCGTCGAGGCGATGGCGCTTTTTGCCAAGGCCGGCGTGCCGCTCGACCCGATCCAGATCTACGAGACGGTCGAGCTGCGCAAGATTCATGAGATCAAGGCTGCCGAACTCGCCTGCACGCGCGCGACGGAAGACAATTTCGATCGCCTGCGTGAAATCCTTGCCGAGTCCGAGGCGCGGCTGGATAACGGCGAGGCGATCGCCAGGCAGGATCGCGATTTCCATCTTGAGATCGTCCGGGCGACGAAGAACAGCGTCTTCCACAAAATATGCAGCCTCTACTACGTGATGGGCGAGCAACGCCTGCCGGTCTATTTCAGCGATCCCGAGCGTGGGCGCAGGTCGCACGCCGAGCACATCCAGATCTACGAGGCGCTGCTTCGCCGCGACGGCAATCTCGCCCAAGCGCTGATGAGCGCGCATTTGCAGGGCGCGGAGAGCTACTGGAAGGGTCTGATCGGCGGCCCGGCCGGCGACCGCGAGGACAAGGTCCTGGCGCGGGCATAGCGCCAGCAATCATCTCGCTCTAAGCTCGAACAATGCCGCTCATCTATTCGACCCATCATTTGCATCCGCGCGCGACCGAAATGCTGAGCGGCCTCGGCACGCTCAAGATCGCGTCGGCGCTCGACGCCGAAACGCTGACGAAGGAAGGGCGTGTCGCCGACGTTGTCATCGTGCGTGCGCCGATACCGCCTGCCCTCTTCGACGGCGCAAGCAGCCTGCGCGCCGCGATCCGCCACGGCGCCGGCCTCGACATGATCCCGGTCGAAGCGGCGACGAAATCAGGCGTGCTGGTTGCCAACGTGCCGGGCGTCAACGCGCGCTCCGTGGCCGAGCACGTGTTTTTTGCAGCACTTGCACTGCTGCGCCGGTTTCGCGCCATGGATCAGGATTTACGCTTCAAGGGCTGGCTCGCCGGCCGCAGGCATGCGGACGCAAACCGCGAACTTGCCGGCAAGACCATCGGCATCGTTGGTTTCGGCAATGTCGGGCGCGAGGTGCTGCGCATCGCGCGCGACGGTTTTGGGCTGACCGCCATCGTCAACAGCCGCAGCGCGAAAAGCGTGCCCGACGATGCGCGCTTCGTCTCGGTCGACGAGCTCGTCGCGGAAGCCGACATCATCGTGCTCTCCTGCCCGCTCACCGACGAGACGGTCGGACTGATCAGCAAGGAGCGGATCGGGCGCATGAAGCCAGGCGCCGTCATCGTCAACGTCTCGCGCGGTCCGGTGATCGACGATGAAGGGCTGATCGCGGCGCTCAAGGAAAAGCGCATCGGCGGCGCAGCGCTCGATGTCTTCGTCACCCAGCCGCTGCCAGCCGACCATCCTTATTTCGATTTCGACAATGTGATCATCACGCCACATATGGCGGGCATCACCGAAGAAAGCATGATGCGTATGGGCACAGGCGCCGCGGAAGAAGCCGCGCGCGTTCTTGCGAACGAACTGCCGTTGAATTTGCGCAATCCTGAAGTGCTTCCGGCCTATCGGAAGCGCTTCCCGGCGGGTTAGCTCAGCGCCCGCAGATCGGCACGCACCGTATCCGGCGCCGAGCCTGCGAGCAGCCCCTCGACCGCCTGCTGCTCCTGCTCCCAGATGGGCAGCGCCTTCATCAGCACCGCGATCCCATCCTTGGTCAACGCCAGAAGCCGGCCGCGGCGGTCCTGCGGATCGATGATGATGGACACCAGCCTGCGCCGCTCGAGTGGCTTCAAATTCGCTGTCAGCGTCGTGTGATCCATCGCCAGCAAGGTGGCGACCGCACCCATGCGCGCGGGCTCAGGCCGGTTGAGCGACATCAGCAGCGAGAACTGGCCGTTGGTCAGGCCGACGGGCCTCAACGCTTCGTCGTAGCGTCGCGCCAGAGCCCTCGCCGCGCGCTGCGCATGCAGGCACATGCAGTTGTCCCGCACATGAAGGGTCGTCTCGAAGGGAATCGCTTGCCGTTTCATTCGGATATTATAGTGTTGATACCAAGCTATTTGTCCAGAGTTCTGGAGAGATTCTGGAAGGTTTTTGACCGCCTTGAGCGCGGCCAAGCCACCTCAGCAGGTCGTGCCGGGAGGAACAACATGCCGAAAAAAGTGCTTTTGCTGATTGGAACCAAGAAAGGTGCCTTCATTGCCGAGAGCGACAAGGCGCGCAGGAAATGGACACTCAGAGGACCTTTCTGCGAAACCTGGCCGATCAACCACATCGTCGGCGATCCCGAAACCGGCGCCATCTATGCCGGCGGCGGCAATGAATGGTTCGGCGCGGCGGTTTGGAAATCGACCGATCTCGGCAAGACCTGGACCCATTCGAGCAAGGGACTGAACTACGAGGCGGGAGAAGATCCGGTCAAGGCAGTGTGGTCGATCGCTCCGAAAAACGGCTCGGTCTATGCCGGCGTGCAGCCCGCCGGCCTGTTCAGGAGCAAGGATGGCGGCAAAAGCTGGAGGCACGTCGAAGGCCTGCGCAAGCATCCGACGAAACCGGAATGGCAGCCGGGCGCCGGCGGCTTGATCCTTCATTCTCTCGTGCCGCATCCGGACGACGACAAGAAGATGTGGATCGGCATCTCCGCGGCAGGTGTCTTCTACACAAAGGACGGCGGCAAGACCTGGGAGACCCGCAACAAGGGAACGCGCGCCGACTTCCTGCCCGAGGGACAGAATTACCCTGAATTCGGCCAGTGCGTGCATTGCGTCGTGATGGCGCCCGGCGAACCGGACCTTCTCTACCAGCAGAACCATTGCGGCATGTATCGCACCGAAGACGGCGCGAAGACCTGGAAGAGCATCGAGAACGGGCTCCCCTCCTCCTTCGGCTTCCCGGCCGCCGCGCATCCGCGCGACCCGGACACGGTCTACCTGCTGCCGCTCAACGGCGACTCCGCCGGCCGTTACGTGCCGAAGGGCAAGGCCGCGGTCTATCGCTCGCGCGACCGCGGCGAACATTGGGACAAGCTCACCAAGGGACTGCCGCAGCAGAACGCCTATTTCGGCGTGCTGCGTCAGGCGCTTGCGACCGACAGCCTCGACCCGGCCGGCGTCTATTTCGGCACCAATGGCGGCGTGCTTTTCGGCTCACGCGACGAAGGCGACAGTTGGGAGCCGATTGCCGAGCACCTGCCGGTGATTTCTTCGGTGGAGACGCTGGTGGTCGATCGCTAGAGCCGCGCGATGTCCGCGACCGAAAGCGCGAACACCATTATCGTGCGCCTGCCGGCGATCCTGGTCGATTTGTTTCCGGGCTCACGGCGGCGCGTTGAGATGAATGCTGCAACCGTCGAAGAGATGGTCGATGAGCTCGAGCGTTTGTGGCCCGGCATGCGCGACCGGCTCTGCGATTCAACGCCTGCCATCCGCCGGCACATCAACGTCTTCATCGACGGCGACAAGGCAAAACTCGACACGAAGATCTCGCGCGGGGCGGAAGTCTTCGTGCTGACGGCGATCAGCGGCGGATAGAGCGCGAGCGGAGGCCAGGATGAGCCCAGCCCCCGCTTTCCCCAACGCCAAACAAGACGCTAAGCACAGCAAATGAAGCGCACATCTGCCGCGCGGGGGATGCCGCTTCCAATAATGGCGCATTCTTCGTAAAATGAGCGCGAGTTGAGGACGGGTCTATTCACGTGCGGCATCGCGTAGCCCTTGTTTTTATAGGCGTTTTCGCCCTTGCGGGCCAGGCTGACGCCGCAGGCATGAGCGCAGAAAAGGCCAGCGCGCTGCTCGAATCCCGCTTCGCCAGCATGGCAGCGCTCTATGCCGATACGCCCGAAACGGTGGCCAATTATGCCGCGGCGCAGGTGCGGTATCGTATCGCCGCGGAACAGGGCATGGTTTCTGGTGGCGCACCGCTGATCACCGGCAACCCCTATTTCGTGCCCTGGCTCTGGGCAACGCCGGATGGCGCGACCATCCGCAAGAAGCAGAACGGCGCGTTCGTGATCACCTCGGCGCAACTGCTCGGCAACTGGTATTCCGACACGGAGTGCTACGCCTCCGGCTGGCCGACGTTCTTCTGCACCGACCAGAAGGAGCGCCTGATGTCTGCTCCCGACGCCGCGACGATCATCTTCGACGACGTCGAATATAAGCGCGCGGTACCTGAGTTTGAGCCGGCTCCCGGCGCTGGCGTCGACCCGGTCGAGACGTCGCTCACCTCCGACCGCACCTTCGGCCCCCTGCCGAAGGAAGAATAGCTCTGTCCTCTTCGTTTGCGCGGTTGGGCGAAATATTTCGCCTCAATCGGTGATTTTGCTATTATCAGGCTAACAAACCGGCAGATCGACACGTGGCGAAGAATCCGAGCGAGGATTTCGAACAGGAGATCTACGAGGCGGCCGTCATTCCCGAGCAATGGCCGTCCGTGCTCGGGCGGCTGAGCCGGGAGGCCGGCTCCGTCGGCGCCGTGCTGTTCAGCAACACGGAGAAGGATCGGCGCTGGACTGCCTCGCCGTCCATCAACGCGCGGATGGAGCAGTTCATCTCGGAAGGATGGATAGGCCGCAACACGCGTGCCGAGCGCGGCTTCGGCAAAGGCCTTGCGGGCGTGCCGCGCTTCTTCACCGAAGACGATCTCTTCGGTGACGAGGACTATATGAGCGATCCGATCTACACGGAGTATTTTATCCCCGCCGGGCTCGGCTGGTCGGCTGGAACAGCCATTTTGCTGCCTCATGGCGATGCGCTGACCCTAAGTGTCGAGCGCGCCCGCGCCCACGGCCCGTTCCCTGCCGAGACGCTTGCCGTGCTTGATGCGACCCGGCCGCATCTGGCGCGCTCCGCCATGTTCGCGGCGCGGCTCTCCTTCGAGCGCGCCCGGACAGCGATCGAAACGCTGTCGGCGCTGGGGCTTGCGGCCTGCGCCGTGCTTGACGACGGCAAGACGACGGTCGGCAACGCGGAGTTCGAGGCCGACGCGACGCTCTGGACGACACGCGGGGCCGATCGCATCGCGCTCATCGACAAGCGAGCCGACAGGCTGCTCTACGACGCCCTGGCGGCGATTTCCTCCGATCGGGGCGTGCGCTCGATCCCGGCCTATGCGGAAGGCGCGCACGGGCCGGCTGTCGTTCACGTCGTGCCCATCCGCCGCAGCGCGCACGACCTCTTCACACGCGCCGCTGCGATCCTTGTCGTGACGCGGTCGGCCGACAAGCCGGTCGGCGCGCCGCTGCTTCAGGCGCTGTTCGACCTATCGGCGATCGAGGCCCAGATCGCCGCCCGGGTTGCGAGCGGCATGACGGCGGAAAGCATTGCGACCGCGGACAACAAAAGCGAGGCGACGGTGCGCAACCAGCTCCGCTCCGTGCTCCAGAAAACCGGCTGCCAGCGCCAGACCGACCTTGTGCGCCTGCTTGCGCGGCTCATTCCGGCCGGAATGTGAGAAAAAATTTGTCCGCATAGTCAAAATTGATCATGCGGACGGCATGGAAAGCATGATGAATACAACCGGGCCTGTGGTCGGCATTTGGGGCGTGCGGGGGCATGTCGCCGACCACAGGCCCCGCATGTTTTGTACGTTCCCTGCAAAAATAGGCTCGGCTGCCTGGAGCAATTCCAGCAGACGGTAAGCGTTTCTGCCTCCGGAATTGCGATCGAGCGGGTCGGCGTTTCGAAGAAACGGTGAACAGCTCTAGGCGGAATGCCTGAGGCTGACCCCCGTGCCGCGATCGAACAGCGCCACTTTCTCCGGATTCCAGCCGAATCGTACGGCATCCTCGATGGCGACCTGGGTGCGGGCCGGAACCGTGGCGCGCAGCATCGCGTCGCCGACGCGCAGCGTCACGATCTTCTCCACGCCGTGATTTTCGACGTCATGCACACGTGCCTCGACCGGCGCGCCGCTCTCGAGGAAGACATCCTCCGGACGAATGCCGAAGGTCAGCGCCCGGTCTGCCGCCTGGCCGTTCACTGTCCCGGCATAGGGGAGTTCGAATGATGTCGGCTGGATAACCGCCCTGCCGCCGGCCAGCCTGCCGTCGATCAGATTCATCGGCGGCGAACCGACGAAGCTCGCCACGAACGTATCGCGCGGGTTGTTGTATATCTCTTGCGGCGTGCCCTGCTGGACGATGCGGCCGTGGTTGAGCACCGCCACCTTGTCGCCCATCGACATCGCCTCGATCTGGTCGTGCGTCACGAACAGGAAGGTCTGGCCGAGATTCATCTGGATGTTCTTGAGTTCGGTGCGTAGCGCTTCGCGCAGCTTCGCGTCGAGCGCCGAGAGTGGCTCGTCCATTAGGAAGACGCGCGGCTTGCGCACGATCGCGCGGCCGATCGAGACGCGCTGCATCTCGCCGCCCGACAGGCGGTCCGTCTTGCGATCGAGCAGGTGCTCGATGCGCAGCGTCTTTGCGACGCGCGCGACCCGCTCGGCGATCTCGGCATCGGGTATTCGGCGGATCTTCGGCTTCAGCGGGAACTCGAGGTTCTCCCGCACCGTGTAGCGCGGATAGAGCGAATATTGCTGCAGGACCAAGGCCACGTCGCGTTCGGCCGCGCCCCAGTCAGCCACGTCGACGCCGTCGATGAACACCTGGCCGGAGGTCGGCTTTTCGAGGCCGGCGACAAGGCGCAGCGTCGTCGTCTTGCCGGCGCCCGTCTCGCCGAGCAGCACGAAGAATTCGCCATCCGCAATGTCGAGATTCAAGTCTGCGAGCGCGGTATGGTTGCCGAACTTCTTGGTGATGTTCTTAAGCTGGATGTGGGCCATCAGAGGCGCACCCCCAGCGAATTGCCGCTTCCCGTGTCGAAGAAATGAGCCTGCGCGGGATCGACGCGCGCAAACACCTGTTCGCCTGGGCCAGGCACGAAGCCCGAGCGCGTTCGCGCCCGCAAGATCTCCGAGCCCACCTTCAAATCGACGATGTCGTAGGCACCGAGCGGCTCGATGATGTGCGCCTCGACCGGCAGATAGCCGTCCTGCTTCTCGCGCGAGACGAACACGCCTTCGGGCCTGACGCCGAGCGCCAGTTGGCCGGCCCTGCCGTTCGCGGCATCCAGTCTGCCCGTGAGCTCACCGGGAAACGCAAAACCTTCCGCCGCACCCTTCACTGTCACCTTCGCGCCGCTGCCATTGGCCGCGACCGAGGCGTCGATGATGTTCATCACGGGGCTGCCGACGAAGCGTGCCACGAACAAATTCGCGGGATGCGCGTAAACCTCTTCCGGCGTGTCGTCCTGTTGGATGAGCCCATCATTCATGATGACGATGCGATCAGCCAGGCTCATCGCCTCGATCTGGTCGTGCGTCACGTAGATCGTGGTCGATCCTTGCTTCAGATGCAGCCGCTTGATCTCCGCGCGCATGTCCTCGCGCAGTTTGGCGTCGAGCGCGCCGATCGGCTCGTCCATGAGCATCGCCTTCGGCTGCCGCACCAGCGCGCGGCCGATCGCGACGCGCTGCATGTCGCCGCCCGACAGCGCCGATGGCCGTTTGTCGAGCAGGTCGGTGATACGCAGGATTTTCGCCACCGCGCCGACCGCAGTGTCGACATCGGCCTTGCTCATGCGCGTCGCGCGCAGCGGAAAGGCGATGTTCTCGAACACGGTGAGGTGCGGATAGAGCGAGAACGACTGGAACACCATAGCGATATCGCGGTTCGAGCATTTCAGGTGCTGCACCGCCTTGCCGTCGATCAGGATGTCGCCTTCGTCGATCGTCTCAAGGCCGGCAATGGCGCGCAGCGTCGTCGTCTTGCCGCAGCCTGAGGGGCCAAGCAGCACGATGAACTCATTGTCGGAGATCTTGAGATTGACGTCCTTCATGACCTGGTTCGGTCCGAAGAATTTCTGCACGCCGCGGAGTTCGATCTGGGTCACGGATGGCCCTCCGGCGCGCGCGGCGCATCGTCGTCGTCCTCGACGACTTTCGAGCCGAACCAGTTGGTCAGCATGAAAGTGACGAGCCCGATCAGGATGATCGTCACGCTGTAGCGGTGCAGGAAGAAATTCCACGGTTGGCAGAGCGCGAGGATGCCAAGCACCATCACAACCTCTGCGATCCGCTGGAGTGTGGCGCTCCTGATCATTTGCGGATCGCTCCGAAGGTGACGCCGCGCAGCAGGTGGTTGCGCAGCATGAAGGTGAAGATCGCGACCGGCAGCAGGAACAGGAACGTGCCGGCGGCGATCACCGTCCATTCCGGCAAGCCTGAGCCGATCTGGCTCGGGATGAAAGGCGGTGCGGTCTGCGCGCGCCGGTTGGTCATGATCAGCGCGAATGCATACTCGTTCCACGCCGTGATGAAGCAGAACACCGCAGTAGCCGCAATGCCCGTCGCCGCTTCCGGCAGCACGATCTTGAAGAAGGCTTGCATGCGCGTGTAGCCGTCGACGAGGGCCGCTTCCTCATATTCCTTCGGTATCTCATCCATGAAGCCCTTCATCAGCCATACGGAGAAGGACAGGTTGAACGCCGTGTAGAGGATGATCAGTCCGACATGCGTATCTGTCAGGCCAACCTGCCGGTACATGAGGAACATCGGAATCGCGACGACGATCGGTGGCAGCATGCGCGTCGACAGGATGAAGAAGAGCAGGTCCCCCTCGCCCTTCATCTTGAAGCGCGAGAATCCGTAGGCCGTGATCGTCCCCATGCCCACCGCCAGCGCGGTCGAAACGATGGCGACGATCAGGCTGTTCATGAAGCGGTTGGGATACTGGCTGAGCTGCGGCTCGCCATTCACCTTCAGCACACGCTCGCCGCCATCATAGATCAGCTTCTCCCACCAGGGCGCCGCCTCATAGACCTCCGGCGTGACCGGCTCCTTGAGCTGCACCCGCCGTGTCATCAGCTTGACGAAGGGCGTGACCTCAGGCGTGAAGACGACGGTCGGCGGCACCGAGGTTGCGACCGCGCGCGGCTTGAAAGCGGTCGAGGCGATCCAGTAGATCGGCGCAAGAAAGACAATGGTGGCGAGGATGATCGCGACGATGGCGATTGGCCGGCCGATCCGCTCTCCGCGTGAAGTGACAGCAGCCATCTCAGCGCTCCTTCACTTTGTTGAGGTATTTGACGTAGATGTTGGTGATCGCCAGCACAACGAGGAGCACGATGTAGGCCAGCGCTGAGGCGCGGCCTGTGTCCCAGCCCTGGAAGGCCATCTGATAGAGGCGGATCGCCACCGTCTCGACGCTCGCAGTGCTCATCACGAACGGCAGGTCGAACGCCTTGAAGGCTTCCATGGTGCGGAAAATCAGCGCGATCAAAAGCAGTGGCGCTACCAGCGGCAGCGTGATGCGGCGGAAGGTGTACCACCACCCCGCCCTGTCGATCGCGGCGGCCTCATAAAGATGCTTCGGCACAGCGGAAAGCCCGGCGAGCGACAGGAGCATCACAAAGGGCGACCACATCCAGATATCGGTCAGCGCGGTCGCGATCAGCGCGTTGGTCGGGTTGCCCAGCCATTCGAACTTGCCGAGCCCGAGCGCATAGTTCACCGGGCCCCACGACGGGTCGTAGAGCAGCTTCCAGAACAGGCCGACCACGGCCGGCGACAGCATCATCGGCAGCATCAGCAGCGTCGTCACCAGGCCCTTGAACGGGAACTCGCGGTTGAGCAGCAGGGCCAGCCCGAAACCGACGATCATCTGGCCGCCGACCGACAGGATCACATACTGAGCGGTGATGGTGAAATTGGACCACACGCCGGGATCGGAGAGCAGTTCGTAATAGTTGCGCAAGCCCACGAATTCAGCCGGCCGGTTGAGCGATGCGCGGTACTCGGTGAACGAAAAGCCGAGCGAATAGACCAGCGGGAAGATGTTGAAGATGACGAGGAACGCGATCGTCGGCAGGATGAACGCGTTGCGGATGGTGAGATCGCTCCAGCCGCGAGCGGCGGCCCGCGAGCGAGGGTCGAGCGTCGTGAGAACTGCCAACGATATCCCCTATGGTCTTCTTATGGAGCGGGCCGGAGGCATGGCCTCCGGCCCGGCTGTTGGTTGTTGCTATGCGCTTAGGACTTGGAGAGCGTCGCTTCCCATTCCTTGGCGAGCGCGTCGAGCGCTTCCTTGGCCGTCCCCTGACCCGTAGTGATGTAGGGGTGCAGGCGGTCATTCATCTGGAACAGCAGGTCGGCGAAGACCGGCACGGCCCAGAAGTCCTTGACGATCTTCATGCTGTCGGCGAACGCACGGTTGTAGGGCGTCGCGTTGAGGAACTCGTCCGAGCCCAGCACCGCTGCGCTGCACGTATAGCCGCCGAGCTCAGCCCACTTCTTCTGGACGTCGTCGCGGATGAACCACTGGAGGAATTTCATCGCCTCTTCCTGGTTCTTGCTGTAGCTGATCACCGAGATGCCCTGGCCGCCGAGAGCGGCATGCTGATTGCCGTTCGGTCCGGGCGGGTTGGCGAAGTAGCCGGTGTTCTTCGCGTGCGGGTTCGACGCCTCGTTGGCCAGCGCCGGGAAGAACGCGAAGTAGTTCATGTTCATCGCCACGAGGCCTTCGGTGAAGGCCTGGTTGTTCTCGGCGAAGAATGCCTGCGTCCAGTTCGGAGGCGTGAAGGTGTAGAGCTTGCGATAAGCCTCAAGCGCCTCGACGTTCTGCGCCGAGTTGAGGATGCCCTCGACCTTCTTGTTGGCGTAGTCGCCAAGGTCGCCGCCCCAGGTGAAGATGGTCTGCTCGACACCCATGGCCATCGCGTCATACGCGGTCTGCGTATAGAGCGCGACGCCGTACATGTTTTTGTCCGGCCGGGTGAAGAACTCGGCGATGTCGATCAGTTCCTTGTAGTTCTTCGGAACGCCGAGATCGTAGCCGTACTTGGCCTTGAACGCGGCCATTTCCTCGGGGTTCTCAAACCAGTCCTTGCGGTAGGCCCAGCCGTTGGCGTCGCCTTCCAGCGGCACCGACCAGTACTTTCCTTCATAGAGCGAATAATACTGCAGCGTGGCCGGTACGAAGGACTTGTCGACGCCGTTGTCGGTGATGAACTTCGACAGATCGACATAGTGGCCGCCGGTCGAGGCGGCGCCCAGCCACTGGCTGTCGCCAACGACCAGGTCGTAGGCATCGCCCTTGGCGTTGAGCTCGGCGAAGGTCTTGGTCTGGAAATCGCCCCATGGCGTCGTTTCGACCGTGACGGTGACGCCGGTCTCGGCCGTGTAGTCGTTAACGAGTTCCTGCAGGTAGTTCGCCGGATCCCATTCGGCCCAGAAAATGGTCAGTTCCTGCGAGAAGGCGGACGTCCCGCCTGCAAGCGTAAAGCCTATACCGGCAAGAATGCCGGTCAGTTTCTTGCGCATATGAGTTCCTCCCTAGTGCGCATTCCTACCGTTTCATGCGACCAGCGGATGTCGCGCCGGCCAGGTAGTTCTTCGTCGCCGCTTTGCCGGCCTTGGCTCTCTGGTCTCCCAGCGTCCGACCGACCTCAAAACGATTTAGGCGCTACAGCCGAAACCGCTCCTCCCAACCCGAACTGGTATTACCAATGCCGAAGTTCCGTCAAGACCTTTCTTCCCATCAGTTTGTCACAAGCCGGCGAGGAAACTGGCGAAGATTCTTCATTTTCGTTCACTTCAGTTCAAATGTCGGACGTGCGCGGATACCGTCAAAGCGCGGCTCGCTCAGCGCGTCATGACGGCAATCTGGTCTAGCCAGTTCGCGACCTTCCGACATTTGTCTTTGCTTGTCTCCCTAGGCTGCCTCCCTCATTGCCGCCTCGACAAGCGCACTCGCCGCCCATCGCGCGACCAGGCGCGTCTCCTCGGGGTCGAGACCCCAAATGTCCTTCAGTACGATCAGCACCTCGACGCCGAAAATCAGCGACAGCGCCTGCGCCAGTTTTTCGAAGCGGCGTTTGCCGAGCTTTTCCTCCAGCGGCGCGATCGCGTCCTTCAGGAGATCGATGCGGTGGCCGCGCCGGAACTCGGGCTCGCCGCCCAAGGTTCCGGCCTTGCGCTGTGCCCACTGCTCCAGCGACATTTTGAGCGCCGCCTTGAACGTCGCCTCGAACTCCTCGATGCGCGGCATGGACGAGTCGATCAGCGAGGCAACGCGCCGTCCGGCATCCTTCGAGCCAGAGGACCACGTCAGGATCGGCCCGAGCGCCTCATCGACGACCGCCTGCACAAGCGCCGCCTGGCTCGGGAA
>Ga0335075_10000971_pt1 | contig 48379 bp, 41 predicted proteins | sample Lox_Sample_24_FD_206723 | JGI IMG/M metagenome (GOLD analysis project Ga0335075, IMG submission 206723) | Soil microbial communities from Loxahatchee National Wildlife Refuge, Florida, United States - Lox_Sample_2.4 | ecosystem: Environmental > Terrestrial > Soil > Wetlands | place: USA... | reverse complement strand
GGATGCCCAGGCCATTCTCAAAGAAATGCAACAGCTCAGCCGCGAGGTCCTATTCCAAACCCTACCGCACCCTTCGCGTCGCAAACAATTGGGCAAGAATGTTTTGGGACTTATGTAAGGGCCATTCACCTTTCAGGGCTTCAGATGGTTGCCTCGCAAACGATTAGGATTGTCCGATGGTAAGGAATTGCGGGACGAAGGCGAAAGAGTTAGCAGAACCTCCACCATGGAGGGGCTTGATAACTCCGCATTCCGCAATTAAGCCAGCGCTTTCTGAATTAATTCCTGTTCGCGCGTGCCGTAGCTTAACTTGAGCGCCTCCGCCCTGCCCGCCTCCGTCATTTTTTCCCACGACTTCTTCACCGCGTTTATCATTTTGTCATCGTCCGTCTTCGCGGCAAGGTCGGCGAATTGAAATTCCAAAAAGACCAGGCACAGCGCGTCTTCCAAAACCCGGCATTCGGGATCTGAGGGGAAATTCTTTTTGAGGTTCAAGTCCTGGACACGGCGGACGGTTTCGTCGTCGTAACCGATTTCGCGCAGGATTTCGCCGGCGCGCCGGGCATGGAATTTTTTCAGGTCGGTGCGCCACTTCAAATAACCCGGGCGAGTCATCGGATAATTCGCGCGTGGAATCTCCCATCGGCACAGATGCTGGCAACGCGCGGCCAGGCGCAGCGTTTCAGAAGCATCCGGACGAAGCCGCAGCACCCAGTCCGTCAACCGTTGCGCGTAAAGCAATTCCCTGGGCTGGCCATTTTCCTTGTTCGGATCACGCCCGTTTTCCTCATCGAAACGCCGGATCGCGCTCTCAAAGTTTTGAGTCATTGAGGGTTGAATCAACGAGTGTGTTTGCTGTCCACGCTTTCTTGTCCGCCATAGCTTCTGAGCGACGGCGGAAGCATGCTCCGCTTCAACGCTTTAACGTTGTAACGTTTCAACGAAGCATCAGTGATGGCATCCGCAGCCTTCGCCGCAGGAGCCTTCCTCTTTGAGATCGGCATCTGTGGGCACGCGCCCCAGTTGCAGCGTTTTCGAGATGTATTTTTGGACCGAATGCTGGATCTCGTGCAGTTCGTCCTGGGCTTCCAGGAACCCGCGCGCAACGGGGTTTTTGAGCAGGGCATCGCGTTGTTTCTCGAAATCGGCGATTTCCTGGCCGTTTAAAGGAACGCCGCTGTGCTGTTTTTCGTGCAACGAACGGCCCTTGTCATTCACGGCGTCAAATTGCCCGCGCGTGGCGTCGTCGGACAAAAACGCATCAATACGGTTGCGGATAGACATCCATTCCGGCTGCGCGACGATGGTTTCGCAAAGCTCGCGCGCCTTTTCTTCAATCACAGTTGACATAAATATATGATATGGAGTTAACCATAATTTGATTTAAAAAGCAAATCTCCGTTCAAATCATCCGTATTCTCGAAAGGGATTCTCGTTTGGACGTTCGTCCTCGCATTTGCGTATTGCGTGTTACGTGTTGCGTCAAGTATGGCATTGCAATGTCCGGTGATTCTTGACGCAACACGTAACACGCACCACGCGCCGAAAATGGGTCTTTCCCGAGGACGAGGACGACGACGAGGACGAGGACGATTATGGGGTAAATGAGTTGACACCGTTACAGTAAATGCATTAAATCCCGCGAACATTCCTTATGCAACCAATTCAACTCCAGTGGATTGATTTTACCGTCATACTGGCCTACGTCGCATTCATTTTAGGAATCGGATGGGCGCTGGCGCGGTACATGAAAAACTCCAGGGATTTCCTCACGTCCGGACGTGCCATCCCTACGTGGGTCACAGGCCTGGCGTTTATTTCGGCCAATCTCGGCGCCCTGGAACTGGTGGGCATGGCGGCCAGCGGCGCAAAATACGGCATCGCCACGGCGCATTTTTATTGGGTCGGCGCCATTCCGGCCATGATTTTTCTCGCGGTATTTATGATGCCCTTTTACTACGGGTCCAAAGCCCGGTCCGCGCCGGAATACCTGAAGCTGCGATTCGACGAGCGTGTGCGCATCCTGAATGGCGCCGCCTTTGCGGTAATGACGATTTTTATGTCCGGCATCTCCATGAACGCGCTCGCCAAGCTGCTGCATCTGTTGCTGCACTGGAATTATAATTTGAGTTTGTGGATTAGTTCGGTGGTTGTAGTCCTGTATGTGTTCAAAGGCGGGTTGACCTCGGCCATCTATACCGAGGTGCTCCAATTCTTTATGATCGTGCTTGGCTTTACGCCGGTCGTTTACCTGGGGTTGAAGGACGTCGGCGGCTGGAACGCGCTCAAGAGGCATCTGGCGGATGTGGCCCAAAATCCGGCTGCGCTGGCCCTGAACGATAAGACATTTAGCCCCGATGCATGGAGCCACGCGTGGAGGCCTTTGCTTGCCGGTCCGGAACACAACCCGATGGGCGTGGATATTTTTGCCATGGTCTTCGGGCTGGGATTCGTTCTGAGCTTTGGTTATTGGTGCACGAACTTCCTGGTTGTCCAGCGCGCGATGGCGGCCAAAAACATGACGGCCGCGCGCAACACGCCGCTGGTAGCCGCCGTCCCCAAAATGCTGTTCCCGGCCATCGTCATTCTGCCCGGCATGATTGCCGCCGCGCTCATGACCATGCCGGACAAGGATTACCGCATTCCGCCGCCAATCATTTCCGACCAGAATTACGCCAAAGCGGTTGAAGCGGTCAAAAGCGCGAAGCCATCCGTGGAAAATCCCGGCATCGACGCCGTTCAAAAGGCGCTGGGCGCGCCGGTCTTTGACGACAAGGTTTCCGCCCTGATCTCGACCAATATGCTCACGCCGTTGTCTGACAGCCAAATCAAGGAAGGACTCTATAACAGCGTGGCCGAAAACGATTACGACAGCGTTATTCCTTCGCTGGTCAAAAAATACTGTCCGCCGGGCCTGCTGGCGCTGGCGCTGACGGCTTTGCTCGCGTCCTTTATGTCCGGCATGGCGGGCAATATCAGCGCATTCAATACGGTTTGGACATACGACCTCTACCAAACCTATCGCCGCCTCGTTCTGGACCGGCCGCGCGCCGCGACCATCCAGCGCGCCGATGGCAAGAGCGAAGAAGTGACTTTCATCCCCAAAGACCTGGGCGACGACCACTATTTATGGATGGGCAAGGCTGTGACGGTAGTGGGCGCGCTGCTAAGCATTGGATGCGCCTATTTTGCCAATAATTACGGCAACGCCATGGACGTGGTGCAACTGGGCTTTGCTTTTGTGAACGCGCCGGTTTTTGCAACGTTCCTTTTGGGAATGTTTTGGAAACGCACGACAGGCACGGGCGCTTTCTACGGGCTCATTGGCGGCATCTTCACTTCAGCGGTTTTCCAATCGCTCACGCTGGCCAAGGGAGACCTGCCTGGCCTCAAAGGCGGTTATCTGGGGGTGGTGCTTTCGTTTCGCAGCGAAATGGCCCAGAACTTCTGGATGGCCAGTTTCGCTTTTGTCGCCTGCTTCATTTTCACGGTGGCCATTTCCATCGTAACGAGGCAAAGAAAATCCGATGAAGACCTCAAGGGCCTTGTTTATTCGCTCACGCCCAAAATCAAGGACCATGAGAAGCATTTTCTCCAGCGTCCCGCCGTGCTCGGCGTGATTCTCCTGATTTGCTGCGTCATCCTGAACATTATTTTCTGGTAAAACCGAATCCTTGAACGAAAGTATTATTATGCTCGATTTACGCTGGCCCATTGGACTGATGTTTTCGCTCATTGGCGCGTTGCTCCTGATCTACGGTGTGGCGACCCGCTCGGATACCGCCCTTTATGAACGCTCCCTGGGGATAAACATCAACATCATTTGGGGAATCGTGCTGTTGATCTTCGGGGTGTTGATGGTTCTCGGCGCTGCGATGGGCAAGAAGGAGCAGTGAGAAGTCCTTGCGGACGGCCATCGGGAAAAAGTTACCGGCGGGCGGGAACGTGTGAGTTGGGTATCCCGTAGGGATCAGTGGAAATAGCCCGGCGTTTTAACGCCGGGAAGCCCGGGGTAAGAGGAAAAGTCCCGAAGGGACGGCTGATGGCTTGCCGAATGTGGTGAATTGCACCGTGAAATCAGCCGTCCCTTCGGGACTCGCGCATATTCTGATCGTACCCGGCATTGAAATGCCGGGCTATTTCCAAATGTCCTTACGGGACAAAAGCAGTTCCCCAATCGCCTGCCGTTTCAACGCTTTAACTTTTCAACGGTTCAACGTTTTTGGCCCTTGTCATCCCCGGTTTTTGTGCTAGGATTAACGTCCCTTTTATGAAGACGGACATTCATCCGAGATATATGGACGCTGAGATCCGTTGTGCCTGCGGCAACGTGATCAAGACGCGCTCCACCAAGAACACCATCATCGTGGGTATCTGCAACGTCTGCCACCCCTTCTACACGGGCCAGCAAAAGTTCGTGGACATGGCCGGCCGCGTGGACAAATTCCAGCAGCGCGCCGCCAAAACGCAGGCCGCCCAGGAGGCATTCGCCAGCAAGAAGAAAAAGAAGGTTTAGCCGCGCAATTTTATTCCGCCCGCCGGCGCAATGTCGCCTGCGGGCGGATTTCTTTTTGCCATGAACCTCCTGCCCCACATCGAGAAATTTCGCGCGCGCTTCGCCGAACTTGAATCAGCGTTAAGCGATCCGAAGGCTTTTGATAATCCGCAGCGCGCCCAGGACCTGTCCCGCGAATATTCACGGCTCAAGGAACTCATCGTCGTGGGCGACCAATACAAAAAAACGCTCGCCGACCTCGATGAAAATCGTTCCCTCCTGAAAACCGAATTGCCCGATTCCGAGATGGCGCAAATGGCCAAAGACGAAATCACGCGGCTCGAAACGGACGAGAAAAAACTCGGGCAGGAAATTCAGTTTGGAATCATTCCGCCCAACCCCACCGATTCGCGCAATACGATCGTGGAAATCCGCGCCGGCGCCGGCGGGTCCGAATCCGCGCTCTTCGCCGCGGACCTATACCGCATGTACACCCGGTATGCCGAGGCGCGCGGGTGGAAGATCGAGGCGATGGATTCAAACCCGTCCGACCTGGGCGGATTCAAGGAAATCATCTTTGGCGTGACCGGCACGGACGTCTTCAAACGGTTCAAATACGAAAGCGGCGTCCATCGCGTCCAGCGCGTGCCCGCCACCGAAGCCCAGGGCCGCGTTCACACGAGCACTGCAACCGTCGCCGTGCTGCCGGAAGCCGAGGAAGTGGATTTGGAAATCAAGCCCGAAGACATCGAGATCAACGTCTGCCGCGCCTCCGGCAAAGGCGGCCAGGGCGTGAACACGACCGATTCCGCCGTGCAAATCCAGCACAAACCCAGCGGGCTGATCGTGCGTTGCGCGGACGAGCGCTCCCAGCAAAAGAACAAAGCCAAGGCGCTCAAAGTCCTGCGCTCGCGCCTGCTCGAAGCAAAAATCGAAGAGGAAAATGCGAAATACGCCGCCAACCGGAAACAACAGGTCGGCACAGGCGAACGCAACGAAAAAATCCGGACTTACAACTTCCCCCAAAACCGCGTCACCGACCATCGAATAGATCTGACGCTGTATAACCTGGCCAGCGTCATTGAAGGAGACATAGACCCCTTAATCGAGCCCCTCATGGCCAACGAACTCGAGCAAAAGCTCCAGGAACTGAAGGGGTGAGGCCCTCACATTCGGAGCATTCGATGTTCAGCGTTCGATGTTCGATGTTCGATGTTCAAATTAAAAATCGGGCATGAGAGCCTTATTAGGACTCTACCCGCTCGGTTGCAAACTTGCTCAAGATGGCCAGGAGATGGTATTCCTGTGAATATGAAACTGCACTTATTCCTCACGGTCGCGGTTATGCTTTCCGCGGCCAGTCTTTCGGCGCAGACCACTTCATCCGCGCCGACGGCTCAGATCACGGGCGCAGCTTTAATCCCGGCCACGCGCGCCAATCCCACGAATTGGATGTCCCGCCACCTAAAATTTGTCGCGCAGGCCAAACGGGGCGGCATTGACATCCTGTTCCTGGGCGATTCCATCACCGATTTCTGGCGCACGAGAGGCTCGAATGTGTGGAACCAGTATTATGCGCCGCGCCATGCCGCCAATTTCGGCATCAGCGGCGACCGCACCCAGCACGTCCTCTGGCGCATCGAAAACGGCGAACTCGATGGCATTCACCCAAAAGTCACCGTCCTCATGATCGGGACCAATAACAGCAAGTCCGATTCGGCCGAGGACATCTCGAAAGCCATAGGAATGATTATTGACGATATCCATTCAAAAATCCCGGACACAAAAATCCTCTTGCTCGCTATATTTCCGCGAAATACACCCAAGGACACTCCCGAAAGCCTTGGGACCATCGCCGAGGTCAACAATCAAATCGAAACATACGATAACGGCGACACGGTCAGGTTCCTGGACATTGGCTCCAAATTTCTGGGGCCGGATGGCAAAGTGCATAAGGACGTCATGGCCGACTACCTGCATCCGACGGAAAAAGGGTACAAAATCTGGGCCGCCGCAATGGAACCGACCCTGGAGGCAATGCTGAAGTAAGGGTTGTTGCCGGTCTGTTGCCACTTTGTTGCCAGTTTTGTTGCCAGTTTTGGCACCTTAAGTTGTTGGCTATCAGGAATGTTGCCAGTGTTGCCAGTTTTCCAACCTCGCATTGGCGTAGGGTAGGCGTCTCGCCTGCCGGTTCTGGCGGCTGTTCGCAGGTGGCGCTGCTGCGGCCGTCAGCTTCCCGAAAGTTAGACAGACTGTCCTGCTATAGGTCATAGAATAGGTCACAAAACAACCCGTTGCGCTACCGCGCCAGAGGCAAAGCATCGTTAATTGATTGGCATTGGCTATGCTTATAGCTGCGGCATTGAGCGTATGAGCGCGCAAAACCCGTTTCAGATTCCGACCTGCTTTAAGCTGGATATCGAGCAACGCCGCCGGGAAAGATTTAAGAAAACCGTCGTCACCGCCGTTATTGTCAGCGTGGCTGTCGTTATCGGCCTCCTGATCGAAGGTTGCGTCAGCGAAAAATCCCAGTCCGCTGACCAGCAAACCCAGGCCGGCCAAACCATCCAAACCCCGGCACAAATTGCCGACCCGGCGCCCGCGCAAACCGCCCAGCAATCCATTTCCCAGTCCGATCTCCCCGTGCAACCATGTCCTGTTGTCACGGTTCCAAAACAAACCGTCGCGCCGGTCAACCCTCCCCACATCACCGGCGCGGCGGTTTACCTTGTCAAATCCGGCGATACTCTGTCCCGCATTGCCAAAGCGCATCGGACAACGGTCAAAGCCATCAAGGTGGCCAACAATCTCACCACCGACAGGTTGTCCGTTGGGCAAAAGTTGAATATTCCGTCAGCGTAGTTGAATGCGGAATGCCGACTGCGGATTGCGGAATTTCCTGCGGTCCTTTTTAAATCCCGTTTGCTTCTGAGGGACCTTACCAGTAAATTGGGTCGTAATGAGCATTGAGGCTCTCAAACAGGAATTGCGCGAATTGGACGCGGACAAACAGCGTCAGATGACTGCATTCCTGGTGTCCCTGCAGGACGCGCGCGATGACGCTTATCGCAAAAAGCTTGCTGAAAAGATTGATCGTCCTGTTTCGGACTTTGCCACGTTGGAAGAGTTGGACCGCCGTCTGGGGTTGTCTGATGATTGGCAATGAGTTACCGCCTCCTGGTCGACTACGAAGTTATTGAATTCCTCGAAACGCTTCCTCGCCGGGAACAAAGGCTCTTGCGAAATCGCTTTGTCGCTATCCGTGAAGATCCGCAAAAGTTTTCTGACTACACAGAATCCGATTACGGTGGGCGGCGTGTGAACATTCACGTCTGCGGCAAATACGCCGTTAATAATCAAACGGATCGGCGTTACGGTTTTCTGCCCTGCCACTGGGAGACAACTTGATCAGTGTTATTGGTAGTTGGGCCGCTGGCGGATTTTTGGAGCCGCATATACGGCGGCATGGCAGCGATGCGTAGATTGGGTTTGCTCACTGGATGAGATACAGCGGGCGTTTTTTCCAGCGTGAACACGCCGCTGAAACTGGTGTCTTTGAAACGATGGCCGTTGCCATCGGTCAAGTCCCATAAAAAAGAAACGATGCCATTGGTGTCGCTGGTGGGGTCGAAGGAACCGAGGTAGTTGCTTTTCTCTCCAAAGATGTCAATTTGCACGCTGGCATCGGGGATGGTTTGAAAGTAAATCCACATGCGCGAGCCAAACGTCTGAGCAACCTCATTCGGAAAGGAAAAAAGGTTGCTCACCGTGACGGTGACGGGGACACCGACCACGGGTTCGTTGGTTCCGTCAAAATCCAGTACCGCTACAACGGCATAATCGCCGTTGTCAGACATTTGCGTGTCCCATAACAGCCACCAGTCACCGTCGTTGGTATCGGCAGGGATCGCGCCGTTAGTGCCATGACGGGACACCCAACGACGAATATCGCCTACCGAAGAGGCGTCCGCGCCAATGATCGGGCCGTTAGTGCTATAAACGGCTACGCCCTCGAAGTCCTTATTTGTTACCACAAATTTAATTGGAAACTGAACCCAGCCGCTCAACACAGAACCATTGGTCAAACCGACAATCCAAACCCGGTTGCTTCCATCGTCAGCCAAGCAGCCAATTGCGGACGCCAATAAGATTGTAAGTGCGAATGCCTACTTCCCCGGTGTCATGCTTGTTTTCATCTTATGGCAGATTTACCGTGAACTATTTTCCTTCACGAAACTTTTCACCATTGCGGTCAGCGACATGACGTAACCAGTGCGGGGCTTTCATGCGCCAGAACGATTTTGGGGCAGGGTGATTCGGTTCCGGGCAATAGGTTCAGGTGCGTTCATGGCGTTGCAGCGTTGGTATCCGGCGTATAGGGAATGAGTTCGGAATAGGTCTTTTGCATGGAATTTGAAAGGACAGCGGGCAGCGGCAAATGATGTGCATAGCGCCAAATAGCGCCGCTGGTTTCGTAGTTCAACCCGTTCCAATAGTCGGGGTAATTCGTTGCGGCATGCGGGTCGCAAAAGAAATGTTCCGTGGTGAAGGAGGGGTTTTGCAGTTGTTCGAGTGGAGGATCGGGGGCGTGAACTAACCGCCAGACTTCGTGGCTATTAAGGAGCACGGGCGGGCAGTGGTAATAGGTCAGATCGCCAACGGAGACTTGCAAAAGCTCCTTGTGGGGGCCGATTTCCACCAGGACGGAGGGAGACCATTCATTGGTAAACACAATTTTGGCCATATAATTCAGGCCATAATAGTTGGTGCCCCAGGCCACAAAATAGACCGGCTGCGGACTGGATGCGCCGGGAAGGCGACCTTCCTCCTGCCGTACCGGGTGAGGCAACCGGGATTTTTCCAGCATGTCCAGGTTGACATCTATGGCGGCGAGCCAGTTCGTGGCGATTTGATAAATTTCGGCGGTTTTGAGCGGCGGAGGGTGAACGTGCGGTGCGGTCATGATCTTGTCAAAGTTGTTTGCGTCACCACCGCTTTCAGACTGCCGCGCAATACAATCACATTGGCCGTCCATGAACGAAAAGTGATAGGTCGGAGTGTCCAACGAGCCATTGATGCCAAATTTAAGCGCCAGAATGCGTTTGAGGCGAGGGATGTTGGTGTTGTAAATATCCATTCCATAAACGGTATCGGGTATCCATGACGGATATTGAGGCAACACCGAAACAGAAGGAACGAAACAGTCGAGCTGAACCTCCCAAGGTTGGATCGGGCACTTGATGGGCAGATTAAGGCGGTTTGCCAGCCAGTTGGCTTTTTGCAGCATGGCATGTCCCATCGCGCCCTCCCAGACCAGCCCGTGTTTAGTGTTGATATTTATTGTCATTATCTCCCATTCCTCGCTTTGGGCTGCTGTGGTTCGATACATGCCAAATGCCCATTGGCCACGGGCAAGCGGGTTCATAAGTATCTTCATTTGTTCATGAAAGTAATCGTGAGCCGTTTCATACCGGCGCAGGCCATAGCCTACTACGCAGGCTATGACCGCGACGGCAACGAGCCACAAGGCAATGCGTTTAATATTCACGGCTGGTTTTACCATGGGTCGCCGTAAAGCAAGTCGCCCGCGCCAAAAACGCCGGGGGGGTCTTTTAGCGAATAATTAATACCGGCGAAAGGCCCGATGTCAAGGTGCGCGTCGTTGGCGAGTGCGTTTAAATTATATTGATTTCCTAGTCCTCCGCTCTTTCCACTTAGATAACTTTGAAGCAGCGTGTAGATGATTTCAGATTCTTCTGCGTGGTAACCGTCTGGCCCCAAATCAGGATGGAAGAGGGTGGTGTAACCGAGAAAAGCGCGGGAGGGAATCCCATCCCTGATGAAGTTGTTCGTACTGGTGAGCGTGGCGGGAATTGCAAAAGCCTCGCACAAGGTGCCTGCGGAGCCAAGACAAGCATCGGCCCACACGAAACGGTAGGGATGGCCAGCCACATGAGTCGTATGCTCACTTAACGGCACGTTGTCCAAAGCAGAGGCGATTTGGGCCTCGTTCATGGCTGTGCCTGCTTCAGCAACGCCGAGGGCCTGGTTATTGCCGTGGCCGAACCAAAAGAAGTTTGCGTAATAGGGGTTTTTGGAAGCCAAGTAACTCAATAAAGTGTTACGAGTTGCCGGACTATTGACGACAAAAAGGCCAGGATAAAGTGAGCTATTTCCAGGGGGGCCGACATTCAACTGTTTTAACAGTTGATATGCTCCTTCGGCTTCGCCTTGCTGCCCATAGACAATTTCGTCCTCAATTTGATCGGCGTCTGGGTTAAGGCTGGGGTCGGTAAAGTCGCCTGCGGCGATGATCCAATTGTAGGGTTGCCAGGTGACTTCGTAATTCCACCATTGGGAGGAGTTGGTCTTATATATGCCTCCACCACCAGCGGCCCCGCCTGCGGGCGCTGCGCCGAGGGCTTGGACTACGTTGATAGGATTGCCGAAGGTGGGACGGGGCAGCTTTGCCAAGGGCGCTTTTGTTAGGGTCATGTTTTGAGTAGGTAGCGCAAAAGCGGGCCTGCCTAGACCTGTGCCGGAAACGGCGGGAGAGACAATATCCGGGGACGTAAAGAGGGTGAAATAACCCATGTAATTGGTGTCGCTGAGCGGGTTGCCATTCACGTCCGTCAGGTTCCAATCAAATGAAATAACGCCATTGCTGTCGCTGATTGGAAAAAACGAGCCGAGATAATTGGTGTTCTCATCATACATGTCAATTTCCACGTCGGCATTGGGGAGGGTTTGGCAGTAAATCCACATTTGGTAGCCGAATTCCTGCGTCATATAGTTTGGAAAAGAAAGAAGGTTAGTGACCGTGACAGTAACGGGAAAGCTGACCACGGGGTCGTTAGTGCCGTCAAAACCCAGTTGAGCTTCGATGGCGTAAATGCCGTTCGTTTCCATCGAGGTGTCCCAATTGAGCGTCCAACCGCCATTAGGGCCGGGCGTGGCGTAAGCGCCGATCAAGGGATTTTGATTGGTATCGGTAAAACTCACGCCTACAATTTCATCGGTAGTATCAACCGCAAATTCAATCGGCTGCTGAATGCTGCCGCTCAATACTTCTCCATTAGTAAGCCCAAAGATATGAACGCCATCCCGCACGACGCGATAAAACCCGGTTGTTGTTGATCCAAGCACAACAGGGTTATTGTTGTTCGTTGTGCCGGGAGGAATCGGCCCGCCAATGTTTGTGCCACCGCCGCCGGAATAATTCGTTGTCCAAACCGTAGGTGGCACGGCGTTCGATTGAATAAAAACGGTAAGGTTCGTATCCAACGCCGCTGGAAAGCCATCTGTCAAAGTCAGCCATGAATTCGTTGACAACAACGCTGGCAAATACTGAACGATATACGTTTCGTTGGTTGCGCTTGGCCATGACAACAGGACGTTCGACGATTGAACTGACACTTGAAGGTCTTCAATGGCGAAGGAGTGAATGGCGGAAATAAGTGAAATGGCAACTGCCCCGAAAACTGCCTGAACTGCTTTGGATATTTTCATGGTTCCCTTTCCTTGCGTTCTGGTTGCCAAACTAAAAAGGGCGCATTTACTTGCGCCCCGTATCAGGCACGTGGATGCCTACGACAAGACACTTTCAACGCGCCCCGGTTGGGGCGCGCTTTGAGTGCCGCCTGTCGCTGCGAAATTTCCACGTTTCGATACGGACAGCAGCCCGAAGCCGCAAATTATGTTTTATGGTTTTAAGTGACCCGTTTTCTACTCACGATTCCTGCTTACACCCGTGCCGCGAAACTGGCAACACCTTTTTGCATGAATTTGCATGACCGTGCCAGCTAAAGTTTGCTCACGACTACGTAATCGGCGGTGCGGACGAAACGGACACCTTTTTTCCAGTCCCGCCAGAGAAAATTTGCGCCGCTTTCGCCGAACTTCAAAAAATGGGCTTGCGTCAAAACCGGGGGCGGCAGGAAACAGGCAAAACCGCATTAAATCCCTGTAACTTAAATGGAGCCAACGACTGGACTTGAACCAGCGACCCGCGCTTTACGAAAGCGCTGCTCTACCAACTGAGCTACGTTGGCAACCAACGTTCCCGGCGTGACGCCGGAATTGTCAGCCTATTATATGCAGCGCAAATAAAGGGGCAAGCTGATTTCGATGCCCTGTTGCGTGTTGCGTCAAGAATAGCAGGCCATCGCCGCCACATACTTGACGCACCACGTAACACGCGCCACGCCCGCGCTAATCGGACAGTAATTGAATGAATGGCGAACATTTACGCCCAGCCCCTTTTGCATTAGATTCCCATTCATGCAGCTCGATAAACTGACAATCAAATCACAGGAGGCACTGCAGGAGGCGCAAAACATCGCGCGCAGTTTTTCGCACCAGGAATTGGACGGCGAACACCTGGCGCTCGCCCTCATTTCCCAGACCGACAGCCTCATCCCCGATTTACTCCAGCGCGTGGGCGTGCCGGGCGACCGCCTCAAGCCCGACCTGGAAAGCGAACTGGCCCGCCGCCATAAAGTTGAGGGCGCGGATGTCTTCCTCGGCAATACGCTCAAGAAAGCCCTCGAGGCCGCGCAAAGCGAAGCGACCAAGCTCAAGGATGATTATGTCAGCACCGAGCACCTGTTGCTCGGCTTGATTGACGAGGGCGGTTCGACGCTTAAGAAAATTTTTCAAAAGCACGGACTCAGGCGCGATGCTGTCCTGCGCGCGCTCGCCGAGTTGCGCGGCAACCAGCGTGTCACCGATGCCAATCCGGAGGACAAATTCCAGGCGCTGGAAAAATACGGGCGCGACCTTACCGCCCTGGCCCGGCAGGGAAAAATTGACCCGGTCATCGGGCGCGACGAGGAAATCCGCCGGGTCATGCAGGTGCTCACCCGGCGCACCAAAAACAATCCCGTGCTCATCGGCGAACCCGGCGTGGGCAAGACGGCCATTGCGGAAGGCCTCGCCCGGCGCATCGTCAGCGGCGACGTGCCGGAATCGCTAAAAAACAAGCGGCTGGTCGCCATGGACCTTGGCGCGATGATAGCGGGCGCAAAGTATCGCGGCGAATTTGAAGACCGTCTTAAGGCGTTCCTCAAGGAAATCGTGGCCGCCGAAGGCAAAATCATTTTGTTCATCGACGAACTCCACACGCTCGTGGGCGCAGGCGCCGCCGAGGGCGCCACCGATGCCGCCAACATCATGAAACCCCAGCTTGCGCGCGGTGAATTGCGATGCGTGGGCGCCACCACGCTGGACGAATATCGCAAACACATCGAAAAAGACCCGGCGCTGGAGCGGCGTTTCCAGCCAGTCATCGTCAGCGAACCCACCGTCGAGGCCACCATCGCCATTTTGCGCGGGCTCAAAGAACGCTATGAAGTCCATCACGGCGTGCGTATCCAGGATTCCGCGCTCGTCGCCGCCGCGCAGCTTTCGCAACGCTATATCACGGACCGTTTTCTGCCGGACAAGGCGATCGACCTCGTGGATGAAGCGGCCTCGCGCATCAAGATGGAACTTGATTCCAAGCCCACGGAACTCGACCAGCTCGACCGCCAGATTTTACAGCTCGAAATCGAACGCACCTCCCTCGCCAAGGAAAAAGACCCGGCCAGCCGCGAACGCCTAAAAAATCTGGATGCCGATATCGCCAACCTGAAGGACAAATCCAAGGCGCTGACCGCCCAATGGCAAAATGAAAAAGCCGCCGTCAACGCCGTCAGCGTCGTGCAATCACAACTCGAACAGGCGCGCATCGAATTGGAACAGGCCCAGCGCAAGGGCGATTTGACAAAATCGGCCGAAATCCAATACGGAAAAATCCCCGAACTGGAGAAAAAGCTGGCCACCATCGAAAAGCAGGCGGCGCAATCCACGCGCACCACATTGCTGCGCCAGGAAGTTACCGATGAAGACATCGCCAAAGTCGTCGCGTCATGGACGCATATTCCCGTTTCACGGATGCTCGAAGGCGAACGCCAAAAACTCGTGAAGATGGAGGACCGCCTTTCACAACGCGTCATCGGACAAAAAGCCGCCATCAAAGCCGTGTCCGACGCCGTCCGCCGCGCGCGCAGCGGCTTGCAGGACCCCAATCGCCCCATCGGCTCGTTCATTTTCCTCGGGCCAACGGGCGTTGGCAAAACCGAGACGGCCCGCGCGCTCGCTGAATTTTTGTTCGACGACGAAAATGCCATGGTGCGCATCGACATGAGCGAATACATGGAAAAGCACACCGTGGCCCGGCTCATCGGCGCGCCGCCCGGATACGTCGGTTACGAGGAAGGCGGCCAGTTGAGCGAAGCCGTGCGCCGCCGTCCTTATTCGGTCGTGCTGTTCGATGAAATTGAAAAGGCCCACCACGACGTCTTCAACGTCCTGTTGCAGGTGCTTGACGACGGCCGGCTCACGGATGGCCAGGGACGCACCGTGGATTTCAAGAACACGATCGTCATCATGACCAGCAACATCGGCTCGCACATCATCCAGGAATATTTCATGGACGGCCGGACCACCGTCGGCGCGCGCCAGACGATGGAAGACAAGGTCCTGGCCGAATTGAAAAAACATTTCCGCCCGGAATTCATCAATCGCGTGGACGACGTCATCATCTTCCAAAGCCTGGATGAAGAGGAACTCTCAAAGATCGTGGAAATACAAATTAACCGGCTCGAAAAGCGCCTCGCCCAACAGAACCTGACGCTCGACGTGGATGCCGCCGCGAAAAAATTGCTGGCGAGGGAAGGCTACGATCCGCAATTCGGTGCGCGCCCGCTCAAACGCGCCGTGCAGGAACAATTGCTGAATCCGCTCTCGATGCGCCTGCTCGAAGGAGAATTCAAGCCGGGCGATAAAATTAAAGTGAGCGCGGATGACGGGGAGTTGGTGTTTCAGAGGAAGTGAGCCGGGGTTAGGGCGAGGATGGAGGATGGAGAACTGGAAAAGAGCGTGAGAGCGTGAGAGCATGAGAATGTGAGGGTCGATGCAGGCCCGATTCACATTTTTTGGGTATACGGAACGAAACGGAGAAACGGGGCTGGAAATGGGCCTTTTATTGGTGAATTTGAAGATTTTGAGGAAACGGGACAACGGAATGCTTGAGCGCCAACGGCGCAACTTATACCAGCCTGGGGCAGCGCCCCAGGAACAGAAGAATGCAAAACCTCTCAAGGGCTGAAAGCCCGCGTCATCAATCGAAAACCGAAAGCTGAAGGAGGCCGCTGGCCCACTCTATGGGCGTTTTGAGCCGAAATTCTTTCAATCTAAAAAGATAAACAATTCATCTTGTCCCCAATCGCCGTCTGGATCCCAGCCGCATTTTTGCGCAACTATGCTGTGCCACTTAAACACACTCTCACGTTTAGCTCCTGCAAGCGGAACGTACACAATCAAACGATCTGAGGTTTCGTCCCCAATCTCGACCGCAACTATCTTAGTCGCTCCCGCCTTATAACCCTCCTCAACCAGTTCCACTGAATCCTCGTGGGTCATATCTCCAAGCCAACGATTCTCGTCTCCCTTTAACCATTGAAGCGCTTCACCTCGATTTGGTTTTCGCAGATATTTGTTAATGTGGTCGGCAAATTTTTGGCGCTCCCATTCAGATATTGGCGTCTCACGCTTTTTGTACACTCCAATGAACTCCGGCTCTTCTGGCTCGGGTTCATTGTCTTCGTAGCGCGGCAAGGTTGGATCCTTCTCGCAAGCTGCGAGATACTTCTTTTTTGAAACTTCACAACCCTTTAGATAATACGTTACGCTCATTAAGGTCCCGTCCTCCCACCACATCCGCGACCGTCCGAAGCCTATACCACGGATATGATAGCTCTCACTCTCCAATTGGTCATTTTCGTACCAACTCTTGCTGATACCCGTTCCGTGGTCCATGTGGCATTCGCCAAGCAATTTTCCCTCTTTGTTCCAGGTCTTCACAACGCCATGTTCCAAACCGTCATCATCACAAAAACTCTCATCTGCTAATACGCCGTTTTCATGCCAGTGCCTGACTATCCCAACGGGCTTTCCGTCTTTTATTGTGGCCTGCCACCGCAATTGCCCATTTGGATGATAATCTCTCTCAATTTTTCCTTTAGACATAAAAATCAAAACTAAGCGCTCAGCTTTTCTTCTCTATCGCCGATTTCAGTAAATTGTAAATTGCAGTTTTTTTGCAGTTTTCAGCCACGGTTAAAAGGCTTTCACCATGTTGGTTTGGCGTGTTGGGGTCCATTCCGTTCGCCAATAGCGCGGCGACGAAGCGTTCCAAACCCGTTCCTATGGCGCCATCTGCTATAGTTCCTAACTGCGTAGGGGCGCGCTGTATTAACAACTTTGCGAGGGCTTCCGGACCCTGGTCGCGCGCCGCTTTTAGCTCTTTGAACGTTGGGGCATCCTGAACTTTGGAATGTTTCAAAAAGTTTTGCGCAACGCGGTCCGCCCCTTCGCTCATTTGATCGACCACGTTTACGATCTGACCGGGGAACCTGTCATTTAACGCTTCCGCCATCTTTTCGTGTTCGCCGGTCCAACACCTGGTCATCATTCCGATCACCACGGGAAACGTGTCGATATTGATTGGAGATGGCTGGTTCGGTTTCGCTTCGCTTTCCTCCCTGGGTTTGCCCTCCTTCCGATTGGTTCCTTTGCCAACTGGCTCAAATTCCGGGGCGTCATCCAGCAATTCTTCACCTTCTTCATCAAAATAACGAAATCCCAGCGACATTCGGCCATCGTCTATTCCCAATAGCTTTGCAAGTTCATCGAAAATTTGCTCAGCGAACGCGGCAAAACCGTCCGCCGGGTGAATCACTTCCTCCACCTGCGCGAGTGAAGTGCCGGTGATGCAAAGAGGCAGTAATGTTTCCGCTTTCCCGCGCACGCGAGATTTGGCTTTTTCACCAACCTTCGCGAAATAATCGGGCGCGGAGTTAAATTCATCTGTCAGATTGCCGTTTTGATAAAGCCAATACGCGGCGATATCGCTGTCGTGAACCAGAAATGCGAAAACGGACGTTTGTAGCTTTTTGGATAGTTCCCCGGCAATATGTTTGAGGGTCTCATCGTTTTGATCGTCCGATGCCTCGTCATAGACGGTCACCCATTCGCCCTTTTTGGGCGAGACATAGGCACGGGTTTCGACCAAAGGACCTAAAGCCTTGCAGACTGCGGATGTGGATTTGCCGTGGACCTGGTAGTTGGTGAAGAAGGCGCCCATGAGATTTCCATTTTACGTCCGCGAAATACGGCGGCAATTAAAATTTGGGTGACAAAATGACTGTGTTTCGACTTTTCGAGGACAACGACGAAGACAATTTCCTGGCCGTTTCAACGTCAAAAAATAAACGGCACCAAGGCCTTCACTCGTTTGCGATACTCAGCGCCCAAATTCAAGGCAAAGAAACAAACAACAAGTCGAAGATGGTTGACAAAACTGCCCGCACAGCGTTGTAATGGCAAACGCCACAGCGCGTTGATTCATGATACGACCCAAAGACGTCACCAGGACGCGCGGTGCCAGCCTCGCCAGCCAGTTCATCAAAGCCACCGAAGACCTTGTCTTCCATCATGTGCATGGCAGACAGCTCATTTACAACACCTGCTGGGAAGACCCGCGCATCGACCGTCAGTTGTTGAAACTGGACGGCGGCAGCCGGGTGGTGGTCATTACCAGCGCTGGCCGCGCAATTCCAGACGTGCACCGACCGCGTGCGATCAGCCGGCATCCGGCGCTACCTTCTGTTTGTGGGCCGGGAAACGGCGAAGGCTTGATTCCCCATGGGTAGGGCGGCGTGCCCGCGCGCCCAAACTTGACGAATTTCGTGCGCCCAAAAAACGGTCACACTTCCGCCAAACGACATCACTTGGCTTATGAACGGGTTGGATCCACCTCCTGGAACAAAGACGACACTCCTTTGGCTGAAAAATTTCTTGCGTTGAGAGGATAAGAATGCCATAATAATGGCATTCTTTTGGCAAATAAATGCCTCGCAAGCCAAACAGAGTTACGACCGTCACGATCACCATTTCAACTACAGAAAGGGTTCAGCGGCACTTGGAGAATTTGGTTGCTGGCGGCTTATTCGGAAAGAACCCGGCCGAAGCGGCTGAGCGGCTGGTAGCCAGAGGAATAGAGAGCCTACTAAGAGAAGGCACGTTGAAAGGGACTCAACAGGGCGCCACTCAAAAAAGGAACACTTGATAAAATTAGAGGAAACGAGCGTAATATGACTGAACCGATGACAACGAAGCCTGTTCCAATGCCGTCTTATGAAAATCCGCCGGTTAACGAGGTCATTTGCGGCATCATGTTTAAACCCATCACGGCATTGCTTGCACCCCATTTGGGTCTGCTTTGGAACAAATTTCGCACAGAATATCCAACCTGCAGAGAAGCGGAGCCTTTAATTCCAGTCGTAGAGAGTTTCGATGGAGAGGAAACCGGTCAAGTCGACCTGAGTGTCCCGTTTCTGCCAAGAATGTGGTTCGTAAGCAAGGATGAGAACGCCGTCATCCAAGTGCAGCGTGACCGAATTTTACACAATTGGCGCAAAGTCCGCACGACGGACTCGTACCCTAGATACAGCGTGGTAAAAGAGAGATTTACCAAGCAATGCTCCGACTTTGCGACGTTTCTTGCCGAGAACGAATTGGGCACGATCCAACCGCTTCAGTTCGAGATGACCTACCTGAATCACATACCAGCAGAGAGCGGTTGGCACACTGTTGGTGACATTGGGAAAATCTTTCCGGATTTCAATTGGCGCTCCGGGGACCGATTTCTTGCGCGACCAGAGAAAGTGAACTGGCGCACGAGTTTTGCGCTGCCGGAAAGTAAGGGCAGATTACATATTTCAATTCAACTTGCGCTAAGACGACAAGATCGGCTACCCCTTTTCGTCGTTGATTTGACGGTTCGGGGGATGGGGGCGGACCGGACGTTGTCGGGGATGTGGCCATGGTTTGATACGGCGCGAGAATGGATTGTACGCGGCTTCACAGATATCACAGGTCCGGAGCTGCAGCGCAATGTTTGGAGGAGGACCGCATGAGCACCCAGGCGATCCCGCTTTCCAAGTCGAGATGGCGAATGGAAGAAGACCAAGAGGTCATCCCGACAGCAACCACGGTGTCTTACGAGGATTTGGTGCTCTTCTCCCATCCGGCGTTGAATCCGGCATACACGCTTGTTTTTGGTGTCATCGCAAGCTCTCCCCCGTTGGAAGCGAAGCGGCCGGTAAAATACGTGTTAGGCCAACGGACATCCATACCGGGCGCACAGTACTCAGTGCCTTGGTTTGATGCGGGCAGTGAACAGTTCGAATTGCCTGCGACAATCGTATCCTTAAGCGACTGGCCAGAGATGCGCGAACATCCCGAACGGTTAAAGGCGGCGTTCAATTTGGCCGGACTAATCGCCCATTTTGATCAGGGGCAAATGGCGGATTGGGCCGCTTTCGTAGATTCCTTTTGTTTTTTCATTGGATTGCACGCCACTCCCTTGGAAAGGTTTCGGGAACTGGCAAAGGCTTGGAAAACCGATGTCCGATTCTTGTCGGACACGAACGAAATTTGCAGCCATCCGGCTTACCAAGAGATCGTTGGGATGGGCATTTTAGCGCTGCCTTTTATTTTTGCAGAGCTGGAACGTGAACCCGACAATTGGTTTTGGGCACTAAAGGCGATAACAGGGCGGGATCCGGTCCCCGAAAACCAGAGGGGGAATCTGGAGCTAATGACTAAGGCCTGGCTGGGCTGGGCCGAGGGCCGAAGAAAACAATTGGGAGCCGATTGGCAGCGGGTGTTTTTACGATTTGCACCTTAATGGACAAGGTGGAATTAAAGCTTTGTTTTCCCGGTTTGGCCGGGTGCAGATTTGAAATCACCAGCGCTAGAACGCGTTTCTATAACTGCATTGCCTGGGCGGCCGGCGAAACGCATCGGAGGTGGTGGCCCGACAAGATGAACGTTGACTACTGGCCAGAGGGAGTGCCGAGAGAGGCAACGCTTGAGGCGTTTATTGCAGCATATGCCACGTTGGGCTACGAAGCCTGCGACAATGGCAATTACGAATCCGGTTTTGAAAAAATCGTGATTTTCACGAAACCAGCGGGAACTCCGACACATGCGGCGCGCCAATTACCAGGTGGAAACTGGACGAGCAAGTTGGGAGATGAAGAGGACATCGAACATGAGCTGCGGGGAATAGAGTGTCTCAGATACGGGTACGCTCGGCAGTTTATGAAGCGTCCGACCAACCCAGGTCAGTAGGTGGGTGCCATTCGCCTCCTGTATTCTACCCGTCACTGCGAAAACGTGGCCTGCGTGATACTTCGGATATACAGGACTTCATCCGCCCGATACGGCGTGCCGTCCTTGTGGAAGATGTCGCAGAAGACGGCCGGTTCGTTGGTGTAATGCTTTTCCCAGGAATCCCATGGATAAATCGTCTGCGTCTTGCCCGATACGAATCCCCAATCCAGCGCGCCTACGTGTTGCGCGCGGAAATAATTCAGGACCGGATCGAATGAGCCCATCATTCGCACCGTGTATTCCGAGCAGACCAGCGGACGGCCATAGCGCTGGAGCTCCCGCACGTTCCGCTCGAAGTTTTTGAGCTGGCCGGAGGCGTGGAAGGTGATGATGTCCGATTCAGCCAGTTGCATGCGGACAATCTTCGCCGCGGCCGGTGTCGCGGGCGTCGACCAATCGCCCCAGACACCGGACGTCAATGGCTGTTCGGGCTTCATTTCCCGCGCCCAGACGAATGTTTTCTTTAGCAGGAGCAGGACCGTTTCCTGTTTGTTGGTGGGTTCTTCCCAGTCGAAGGAATGGGCATTCAAGTTGTCCGGCTCGTTATAGACGTCCCAAAAGGCAATCCGCTTATCGTCGCGGAAATGCCCGATGACACCCTGCACGTAGGACTTCAATTCATCCAGCCGCTCCGGATGAGCCATGTATTCGCGGCCTGGACACTGCACCCATCGGGAATTGTGTATGAACGGTCGAGGCGGCGGCTGCGGTCCGAGTTTCGGGTCGGGGTCCCAGCACGAATCAAATATGACAAACACGACCTTGAGATGATGTTTGTCCGCGATGGCCAGAAACTGGTCCATCCGATCCAGAAAACCTTTGGAATCCTGCTGCCAGAGCAAATCGTGAAGAAACACGCGGATGCAGTTGAAGCCGAGCCCCTGCGCCCAGCCCAGTTCACGGTTCATTGTCACCGGGTCAAACGTGTCGGCCTGCCACATTTCGATGTCGTTTTCGGCGGTGCTGGGAATGAAATTGCAGCCAACGAGCCAGCCAGTTCGTTTGGCCCAGGCATCCGCTTCGCGTGGAGGCCATCGCCGCTGCTCAGCCGCAGCCCGAAACAGGACCGCACTTTGGATAGCCAAAATGAAAGAGAAGATGAAGAATTGTTTCATTTAATTGTGCGTTCTAAGATAAGGGCCGGCTCCATCCTCAGACAAGCGCCGCGCCCTGTTCATCCAGCCAGTCCACCGCGGCGTCGAGATCTTGTAGCTCTCCCAGAAACGTCTCCTGAAGTTTGGCGGTCAGTCTACCACGGTCGAACAGCGCCAGGCACGCTTGATTAACAAATCGGCTTGAATATTTGATTCCTTCGAACGTCGCCGGATGTTGTTGCACGGCCAATCCCCATTGTTGGGGAATGCCAATGTCCGCAGCAAGCAGGCTGGCCTTGTCCACGCCCATGACATTGCGCGTCGCTTCCAGGCTTAAGGCGCAAACTTTTAGAGACGGAATTGAAATCCGGGATAGGCTGCAAGTGTTCCATCTGGCCGCCGATATTACGTGGCGACCAGCAAAGATTTCGTCGCCAAAATATTCCCAGAGGCAAACTGAAAAGCTCGCGCCTGCATAAAGCAACGGAAATGGACAATTCGCATGAGAAAAGCGATGGTGCGCGCGGATTCCAAATTGGATCGCCGATGTTCCGGACCGATGTACCCGAAACCAATTGCGCCGCGGTTGGCGTGTTATCGGAATTGCCAACTGGTCAAAGTCACGGCCCGGCAGGTAGGAGGGCCGTGGCTCGGGGTTATTCGACATACCCTTCAGCAGCCAACTGTGCTTCCTTTAGTTTGCCTTCGCGCAGCAAATCCAGCGGTCGCCGATTGCCAAAGCTTGGCTTCGTTTGCAGGAAAAACAGCATTTTGCCGCGGACATCCAGGCGTGTATCACGGTTGAGGATCGCCAGCACAGCTTCCAGCCCCGCTTGAACATTCCCATGGTCATCAAATTGCCATCGGGGAAAACGCTTTGCCCCGAGCCGTTCCTCCTCCCAGGCCAGGAGACGTCCGGCGGCCAACCGTTTGAGCACGGCCGTTTTAGAAATCTGCAATAGCCGCGCCGCGTCCTCAGATGAGCAACTGCCGCCTTCCGCTTCCGTCAGTTGTTGCCAGGCCTCTACACCACGAAGATAGGCTCGTGCCAGTTTCCCCTCGCGTGAATCCAACGACCCGATGGCCGCCCCAAAGGAAATGCTGATCAGTTGCGCCAGCCGGGTCGGAGCCTGGTCTTTATGGCGGCCGATGACCATGGCCAACTCGCTTACCAGGGAACGTTCGTGAGACGGCAGGCGCATCCGGTTAATTCGATATTCAAGCGTTCTTGGCTTCACCGAATCACAATACGCCCGGTTTACAAGGTTGTCAACTTTGAACACCCATGCCCGAAGCCCATTCACCTCGAACATTTGTTCAATTTTTCCTTTCTCCTGTTTCCCTTTTAATTCTTAACTAATCACATGAGCCGTTTTACGAAATTGTCGCTTCTGGCCTGCACTGCGACCGCCACATTGATCTTCAATTTGGCGAAAGGGGCGGATTCGCCGGAAATTCGCACGCCGCCCGCGCCCGCCACGCCGCGCATTAATGGGCCCGATGTATTTGGCGTTCGGCCCGGCCATCCGTTTCTTTACCACATTCCCGCGACGGGCCGGCGTCCGATGGAATTTTCGGTTGATGACCTGCCGACAGGGCTGATACTGGAGCCCACGACCGGCAATATCGTCGGCGAGTTGCGCAACGCGGGAACTTATAACGTTGTGTTCCATGCGAAAAATGCCCTGGGCGCAGCCGATAAAAAATTCCGGATTGTTGTTGGCGAAACCGTTGCGCTGACGCCGCCGATGGGCTGGAACAGTTGGAACCATTACGCAAGCCGGGTCACCCAGGATATTGTTTTGCAGAACGCACAGGCGATGGTGTCGTCGGGTCTCATGGACCACGGCTGGACGTACGTAAACATCGACGATACGTGGCAGGGCCAGCGGGGCGGTCCTTATCACGCGATCCAGGGCGACGAAAAATTTCAGGACATGGCCGCCCTGTGCGTCGCGGTCCACAATCTGGGACTGAAAATCGGGATTTATTCGACGCCCTGGACGACTTCCTACGCCAATCACATAGGCGGCAGCGCGGAAAATCCCGAAGGAACATGGTCGCCACCGACCGTTCCCAAAAAGGGAAAAGTCAATCGAGGCATTCTGCCCTGGGCGATTGGAAAGTATCATTTCGCGACCAACGACGCCGACCAATGGGGATCGTGGGGAATTGATTATTTGAAGTACGACTGGAACCCGATCGAATTGCCCGAAACGGTCGAGATGTACGACGCCTTGCGAGGGAGCGGACGCGACATCGTCCTCAGTCTATCAAACAACATGAACATCACGAATGCGCCGTCGATATCGACCGTTGCCAATAGCTGGCGCACGACCGGCGACATCAAGGCCAACTGGAAATCCATGAGCCAACGGGGGTTTGGCCAGGACAAATGGGCGGATTATGCCAGTCCCGGGCATTGGAACGACCCGGACATGCTCGAAATCGGCACACGCGAGAAAAATCAGCCGGGTCTCACACCGGATGAAGAATATACGCACATGACAATCTGGTGCCTGGATTCGGCGCCGTTGTTGTTGGGCAACGATTTGACGGCCATGGACGCCTTCACACTGAATCTGTTGGAAAATGACGAAGTTCTGGCCGTGGACCAGGATTCGCTGGGCAAACAGGGCCGATGCGTTGCGCGTGGCGACGGATTTTTAGTTTATGAAAAGCAGCTTGAGGACGGCTCAATCGCGGTGGGGCTTTTCAATACGGGAGATGACCCGGCCACGGTCAACGCCAATTGGTCGGACTTGAAAATTCACGGCCGCCGAAACGTGCGCGACCTATGGCGGCAAAAAGAATTGGGCAAATTTGAAGGCGACTTTTCCATGAACGTGGCGCCGCATGGGGCGGAATTGGTGAAAATCAGGTGATTACGTGGTGCGTGGTGCGTCAAGGATGGGCTGACCACACTCGTTGCGCCGCTGCCCGCGGCGCTACACGGCGCAGCGCGCCGTGTTCCACCCACCGTACTTGACGCAACACGCAACACGCAACACGCGGCGCATGTAAATTTCCGCTCGCAATCTTTCCACGCATTCGTTTTCATTTTGTAGTGAATCAACAAACGAGCCCGTTTCGTCCGCTTTGCAGTCCGGGCCTTATATGCGCGATTCTGGTCATCGCCACTCTCGCCGTCTATTTTCCGGTGCGCGGGTTTGGCTTTTTGGATTACGACGATGACGATTATTTCTTCAAAAATCCGCACGTCCTGAGCGGGCTGACGTGGCCGAACATCCAATGGGCCTTTACGACCGGTGATTTTGCCAATTGGCATCCGTTTACGTGGCTGTCGCTCATGCTGGACGCCACGCTCTTTGGCCCCGGCCCGGCCGCGCCGCACCTGACCAATGTCCTGTTGCACGCGGCGAATTCCGTTCTGCTTTTTCTCTTGTTGCTGCAAATGACCGGGGCGATTTGGCGCAGCGGCGCTGTGGCGATGCTGTTCGCCGTTCATCCGCTGCACGTGGAATCCGTCGCGTGGGTCACAGAACGCAAAGACGTGCTCAGCGGTTTCTTCGGCCTTCTGAGCCTTCTGTGTTACGCCCGTTACACTATGGGCAAAGGGGAATCGTCCTCGTCCTCGTCCTCGAAGTCAAGCGAAGAAGGCTCCTCGCCCGCCGCGCCGAATCCCGCCGAAGGCGGGCCATCTTCCAACCTCCATCCTCTATCCTCGCCCTTCTACTGGCTTGCATTCTGTTTCCTGGCCTGCGGTTTAATGTCCAAGGCAATGCTCGTAACGCTGCCGTGCGTCATGTTGTTACTGGATTTCTGGCCGCTGCAACGTCTAAATCGCGCAAACCTCCAGCGCCTGGTTATTGAAAAGATTCCATTCTTCCTCCTGGTTGCGGCGTCGTCCGTAGTGACATTTCTGGTCCAGCGCAGCGGCAACGCCGTGATGTCGTTGACCTCCTTCCCGATGGACGCGCGCATGGGAAACGCCTTTGTATCGTATGCGCGTTATCTGATGAAAATATTTTATCCGGTCCGGCTCGTGGCGATTTATCCATACCCTTACTGGCTTGGGCTGGTCGTGTTTCTGTCCTTTGTACTGTTTGCGGGCCTGTGTGTGGCGGCGTTTGCGACGAGGCAGAAATTTCCCTGGTTCCTGACGGGCTGGTTTTGGTTTGCCGGAATGCTTGTTCCGGTCATTGGACTGGTCCAGGTGGGTGATCAGTCCATGGCCGACCGATACGCGTATCTGCCGTTGGTGGGCATACTCATCGTCGTGGTTTGGGGCGTCGGCGAATTTTGCCTGAAACACAAGCCGCCGCGGCCGGCGGTCCTGGCTTTGGCCGTGATTGTGTTCGCGGCGTGCGCCTGTCGCGCGCGGAACCAGGTTCTCATTTGGAAAGACGACGAAACTCTTTTCGGGTACACGCTGGCGGTGACCAAACACAACTATGCAGCCGAAGTGGACATGGGCTATTGGTTCGCAAAAAACGGACAATTAAAGCGGGCGCTTCAGCATTATGAAAATGCCCGCCAGGCGGCGCCCACCGATCCCACCGCCCTGTACAACACCGGCAATACGTTCGCCCGGCTCGGCGATTGGAAGGACGCAATCACTAATTACCAGCGCGCGCTGCAATTTGCGACAAACCAGCCTCCCATCCTGAATAATCTGGGCCTGGCACTGGCGCAAGACAGTCAGCCCACCCAGGCTATTCAGTATTTCCGGGAGGCGGTCAAGCTCAAGCCCGATTACGCCGAGGCGCACAATAACCTTGGCTCGCTCTTGTTTCAGCAGGGAGATTATGTAAATGCCGCAAAGGAATTTCTCGCGGCCGCACAAAGCGCGCCCGACCAACCCCAGTATCTCGCCAACCTGGGCGATACATTCGCACGCCTGGGCAAAAAAAGCGACGCCGCCCAATGTTACCAAAAGGCGCTGCAATTGGACCCGAACAACGGAATGATTCGGGGAAAACTTGAGGAATTGGGACAGTGAAGATTACAACTCAGCGAAGCACAAACTGAAAGCCCTGAAAGGGCGGCCATTCCTCACTGTCAGATTCCTTCTTTCGATGTTGGGCGTTCGATGTTTCCGGAATCCCTAATAAGGCAGCCCTGGGCCGTGTTGGTGTTGGGATAGGTTGTCCATCGAATCGTTCAATAAGTTAACGATCGTATTATTTGTGGACCCGTCTGCGGCAATATCAACAAGGGCTTCGTAATCACCGGGAACCAACTGCCTCCAACTCCAACGGCCATCGACAAAGACAGCAGGCGAACCGACGTGAAACGGCTGGCATTGATAAATCACCATCGCTTTATCATTTGCCAGCAGCGTCGCCAACTGCGTGGCCTCCGCGCTCGTAAGTGGTTTATTATGAACCGGCTGACAATGGAAAACCAATGTCGCCTGTCCGCTCGTCGGCTGCATGGCCAGCGTTGTAACCTGCACCGGGGCCGGAGCCGGAGCGACTGCCGCGACTGTTTCACGATTTCCCGAACTCGCGCAGCCGGTGAAAATCAGCGGCAGGAATGAAAGAATCGGGATGATGCCCGTGAAATAGACCAAAAATGGCCTCCGTTTTCTTCCGCAAACTCCGAATCTGTTTTTGATTGTATCACCCGGTTCCATACGGCAAAGACGATTAGATACCCTACTGTTATCGTTTTAGTTTTATTGTGTCAAGCATCTTTCTCTTCTTATGTACTCGCGGGCGCATCTCGCTTCTTATACACGGAATACGTCGCCCCTAACGGGGCTAGGATTTTAATGGGCGTTTTAACTACAGATACATCAGCCCTACGGGCTTTGCGGCAACGACCAACCCACTACGCCTGGCGTCTAGTCAAAGCCCGTAGGGCTGAAGTATTTGTAGTGAACCGACCAAAGAAATTCACGAGCCCCGTTAGGGGCGGCGTATTCTGGCGAATACATTGGCAAAAACTGAGATGCGCCCATATATTCGGATCGTTGGCCATGCACCTGACACCAACTACGATTATTGGACTGGCGCTGTTTGGGTTTGTACTGGCACTGTTGCCGGACAAGTACAAGCCGAAATGGATCTATCGTCTTAATTGGTGGCAGATGCTGATTGGCTTGATTGCCGTCGTTGCGGCAATTGTGATTCTTGCGACTCCGGAATTCTGTGCCCTGGGCCTCCTTGGCGATTCCACTTTTTTTGACATTTTAGTTTTAGCCATCAGCATTCAACTGCAAGTGATTTTGTCCCGGATTGGAGTTCGGGCGGTTTCGGCCGTCAAGTGGACGATTCGGCGTATGGTAATAATGGCGATGCTGCTTGCAATGGCCGCCCAGGACATGGCGGCAGTGGCGCAAAAAGTCGTGCATCGCCTTTTGTCGTAGCGCATAAATTCGAGCGCGGCGCGATTCGGTGTCCCGTAGGGACAATTGGAAATAGCCCGGCGTTTCAACGCCGGGATCGGTTCAGGAATTGTATAAGTCCCGAAGGGACGGCTGAATACGGACCCTTGAATTTCCAACCGTCCCTTCGGGACTTGTGTCCTGCTTCGCTCAAACCCGGCGTTGAAACGCCGGGCTATTTCCACTAATCCCTCCGGGATTCCAGAGTAAAGCGTCGATTCCAACATGTTAACCACCTGCGGCGCAAAGGCCCAACGCGATGAGTGGCAGCGCGATCATAATCAGGGCTCCACAAAAAACCAGGGCGGATACCACAATCAATGAAAGAATGCGTTTGGGGCCCGGCCACTCCCGATGCCAAAGGCTGCGGTATAGAATGGTAAAGGTCACAGACATGGGAAAGAGGATGAAAAGCGCGGTGAGCGGCCAGTAAACCCATCGTGCGTGAATGGTCCAAACCACCGGCCTGGTCGCAAAATAAATGATTGGCAGACACAACAGGCCTGCAAAACCAGCGAGCGCAATCGGCAGGGTATTCTCCGGCGGATTCTCGTTGGTTTGTTCGGGGCCGCTGTCATCCATATAGTGTTGCCGGTTCACCATATAGACACCGCTATGGGCTGTTTCTGTATACCGTATTACAGCCCATCAATCTGCTGCGTCACGTCGACGCCCGGCAACAGTATCGTAGCGCAGGTTTCCAAACCTGCCGTATCGCCGATTTCCAAATCGGCTGGCGGTACCACGTTTTAGGGCGCCGGTATTTAGAAAAGCCGTAATTAGTCGCTTGTACTTAAATTGTACGGGCGCACGACTTCGCACCATCAGCGGGTTTAGAAACCCGCGATACGGCAGGTTTGGAAACCTGCGCTACGATTTAGACGCGCCCAAATCCTCCCTCTACAGCCCATTAATCTGTTGCATCATTTCCAGGGCGGCGGCGTGGAGCTTGGCGTCGGCATTAGGCAGCAGCAACGGTTGAATAGTGCGGCGGGCGCCGTCCGGGTCATGCGCGTGGATTTGCGCCTGCGCGAGCGTGTATAGGTAGGACGGATTTTCGGGCTCGAGTTGGATGGCGTCGTTGAGTTGCTGCTCGGCCAAAGTGATGTCGTCGCCCTGGACCATTTCGAAGAAACCGAGAAGTTCGTGCGCGGGGGCGAAGTCGGGCATGAGCGTGATGGATTTTTCAAGGTCTCCCCGAATTTCAGCCGCCAGATCACCGGAGAGCGGGCCGTACATATTGCCCCGGGCGGTGAGATGATATTTTTCGCGGGCGTATGTATAATCGGTGAGGAAACTGGTGGAACCGTATTGCATAGCCTGCTGAAGCTCCTTCACGGCCCCCTCGGCGTCGTCGCGCTCGGAGGCCAGAAGGCCCAGGCCCTCGTACGGGAGCGGACTCTCGGGCGCGAGCTGTTGCGCCTGCGTAAACCATGATTGGGCGTCGTCAAGCCGGCCAATGCGCATGAGTTCATCGCCAAACCGAAATAAAATTTCCACCGGCGTGACCATGCGGGTCGAAACCTTGAGCGGTGCCGAGAGGTCCTGCGAAACCCTCAGAACAATCGGATGATACTCGCCCGCCTGCGCATAGCGGCGGAGTTCGGTTTCCATGGCGTCCAGCGAGACGCCCAGGGCATTGGTGAAAGCCTGCTCAGCGGTTTGGCCCTCGCTGAGAAGTTCGGTATATCGCGGAAACCGGGACTTCAGGACGGTGTTATCGCTCGTCATCAGGTAATCGGTCAGGAGCCAGGATTCGGCGTAAAACATGCCCTGGCGGCTGGCCTCATTGTATTGAGGCGAATTGCGGCCCACGGAGAAAAGTTCGTCCAGGGGCATGAGCTGTTCCGTGGCAAGAGTGCGCAGATGACGATCAATGGGACGCGCGATCTCGACATGATTTCCGCCGGTAACAAAAGTGGAATAAATTTCCGCCATGCCTTCCTTGAGCCAGAGCGGCCAGATTTCGTCGTTGTGCCGGAACAGGAGATGGGCGTATTCGTGAAAGATGACGTCCATGTCCGGCGAATCCGCGTTGGGCAATGACATCACGATGAGGTTTTCATCGCTGCCTCGCGTGAAAAAGCCGGCGATATTTCCTGGATGCCCCTGGTAAAGCGGCAGGAAAGGAATCATCGCATCATGGTTGGGAAAGGCCAGGACCACGATGGGTGGCGAAGCCGTCGCATTTTGTCCGGCCAACAGCGCATAGGCGCGCTGAAATTCTTCGAGCTGTCCGGCGAGGCGGTAGGTATCCGTCACGTCGCCGCAACTGTAGATGTTGAAATGAGCCGTGCTCACGGCAAACCAATGCCGCTGCGCCAGCGGCACAGGCGACGCCGGCGCGGCGTCGTCCGTCTGGGACACAGCCGGGCGCACGATCAGAAGAGCGACGATGAGCAATAGGCGGCGCATTGCCTAATTTAAATGCGGACGATGCGAGGGGCAAGGGATGGGTTAACGAACGCATGGCAAAATTGACATTTTAGTCGTCTGAACGCCCGCTTCCTTGGTTTACAAATACGTTCCAATTGCCCAATTAAACCAAATATTTTGGACCTGTAAACGAACTCGTTAACATCTTCATTTCGTTCGTTTACCTTTTCCGTTCACTAAGAGGCGCATTTTGGTTAACGAATCCGTCCAATTCACCAATTCCGTGGTCCAAAAAAAGAAATAAAAAATTTCTGTCTCCAAAACCCCGCGTCAATATTAGGTCATTTTGGGGTTCCAAATCTAGTTCTTGCAATCGTTCCGTCACCTGAGAATCTGTTACCATGACCAGTAATAACACTCCGCACATCACACGTAGGGCGGGCATCTTGCCGCCGGTTATGGCGGCCTTCCGCCTTCGCAACGCGCCAAAGCGCCGCTACGGCGCAACGGCGGCCAGCCGCCAGTTCCCAATAATCCAAAAATCCAGGAATCCATTAATCCACCCCTCCGAATTGTCCCCACCTTCCGCCTTGATGGGGGGACAATTCGTCAAAAACCCTATATTTTACGCGGGTCAATTTCACGGCATGCCCGCCAAAAACTGGAATTAGTCGTCAATTACCCTCCATAAACCGTGTAAATACGCATTTTTAAGAGGTTTTTGGACCATCAAAAGGGACAATTAAGTTCGAAAACGAGGACGAAAACGACGACGATAACGATTCCTGAAATTTGAGGATGACGACGAGGATGATTTTATTGTGCGCTTGAATGGGTAAATCAGTAGCCCTATCCTTTTTCTGTAAGGACCAATTTTATTCAACGTCATCACAACGTCATCAAACGAATTTCACGCCATGCAACCTGTTCTTGATTATTTAAAGGAAAACCAGCCGCGGTTCCTGTCTGAATTGTGCGAGTTTCTCCGTTTTCCCAGTGTATCGGCGCAATCGCAGCATAAAGATGACCTGCGCGCGTGCGCGGATTGGCTGACGGCGCATTGCCTGCAAATCGGCCTCACGGCGGAGGTTTGCCCGACGAACGGGCATCCGATCGTCCTGGCCCGCACGCCGGCAGTCAAAGCGTCGGCGAACGGCAAACCGCGTCCGCATTTCCTCGTGTACGGCCATTACGACGTTCAACCGCCTGAGCCGCTGAACTTGTGGAAGTCGCCGCCGTTCGAGCCGCGCATTGAGGGACGTTCGCTGTTCGCGCGGGGTTCGACGGACAACAAAGGCCAGATTTTTGCGCATCTTAAGGCGGCGGAAGCGTATCTGAAAACGGGCACGCCCTTGCCGTGCGATCTGACATTTCTCATCGAAGGCGAAGAGGAGGTAGGCGGGAAAAATCTTGAGGAGTTTCTGAAGGCGCGGCGCAAGGACCTGCATTGTGATGCCGTGGTGGTTTCGGACACGGGCATGCCGGACAAAAAGCATCCGGCGCTGACGTACGGATTGCGCGGGATCATCGCCTTTGAAATCGTGCTGCACGGGCCGGCGCGCGATTTGCACTCGGGAATTTTTGGCGGGGCGATTGAAAATCCGGCCATGGCGCTGGCGCGGTTGCTGTCGAAGATGCACGATAAAAATGGGCGCGTCGCCGTGCCGCACTTTTATGACGCCGTGACGCCGTTGTCCGCGTATGAACGGAAACAGTTTAAACGGCTGCCGTTGAAGGACCGGGATTTGCAAAAGTTGCTCGGGGTCAAGGAGCTTTTTGGCGAAAAAGGTTTTACGGCGACTGAACAGCGCAGCGCGCGCCCGACGTTTGAGATTAACGGCCTCACAAGCGGTTACCAGGGCGAGGGCAGCAAGACGATTGTGCCGGCATGGGCGCGCGCGAAAATTACGTGCCGCCTTGTGCCCGGCCAGAAGCCAGCAACCATTCGGAAGCTGGTGACCGATTACATCAAGAAGGTGTGTCCGCCCACGGTGCGGCTCGAATTGGAAGCCGGCCATGGCGCGGAGGCGTATTATGTTTCGCCGACGGGCGCCCATGCGCAGGCTGCCTTGCGGGCGTTGCGTGGCGCGTTCGGCTGCGAACCGGTGCTGTTGCGCGAGGGCGGCTCGATTCCTATCGTCAATGAATTTAAGAAAACGCTGGGTTCGGATACGCTGTTGCTTGGATTGGGATTGCCCGAAGACAACGCGCATTCGCCCAATGAGAAGTTCGATTTGGATAATTTTGAAAACGGCCAGCGCATGAGCGCGCTTCTATGGCAGGAACTGAACAACGGTTCTTAAAACAATTGCACATGTTGAAGCTGTTAACCAGAGCCTCGTGCCTCGGCTACAAAGTGCCCGCCCTTTCCATGAACCGCCTTCGGAGCGCGGTTGTGTCGAAGACCAGCCGCAGCGCGTTGCAACGTTCGCGGCTGCTGTGGCTGGCGCCCCTTTTCCCCGCACACAGCCGCGCTCCGTATGCCAATCATGCGGGAAAAATCGGAAGAGGGCTCCCCATGGACCGCAACATTCTCATTCGAACGATTCTCCCTCACCCCTGCCCTCTCCCGCTGGGAGAGGGAGAATCATCGTCCGGTGGTTTGACACGGGGAACAATCACCTCGGTTCAGGGGTCCAATGCGCGAAAATCTCTTGGGAGAATTCTCACCCCGTCCCTCTCCCCCAGGAGAGGGGGAACGTGTTGGACGATGTTCGACATCAAGCAATGGATTGACACGTCGGGAGAAACAGTGGAGAGGAGCCGGAGCGGAGCGGTTTGCGGCGCAGACATCCTCTCGCTCTTACGCTAAAGACGTTGTGCCTGGTCCGAAAACTTTCATGCTGATTGCCGGCGAACCGAGCGGGGACCTGCTGGCGTCGGAACTGGTTTTGGCGCTGCGCGCGCGATGGCCGGACGCCAAATTTTTCGGCGCTGGCGGAGCAAACATGGCCAAAGCGGGCGTTGACCTGGCCTTCGACATGAAGGACCACGCCATCGTTGGGATTCCTACGCCCGGCAAAATACTCGCGCTGCGGTACGTGGCCAATGAGTTGCGCTCGCTGGCCATCGAACGGAAGCCGGATGCGGTGATAGGAGTGGATTACGGAGCGTTCAACCTGCGTTTCGGCCATGCGATCAAAGAGTACGTGCTCTGGACGGGCGCCACAGGTTGGAACCCGAAAATTGTGCAATTTGTTTCGCCACAGGTGTGGGCGTCGAGGCCGGGCCGGGCAAAATTACTGGAATCGGATTACAATTTGTTATTAAGCATTTTCCCGTTTGAAAAGGCATGGTACGCGCAGCGCGCGCCGAAGCTGCGCGTGGAATTTGTGGGGCATCCGATGGTGGATCGGGCACGGAGTTTGGAGATTGGAGATCGGAGATCGGAGTTGGGGGGCATAGGTGGGAAGCCAAAAGCGGGGCCGAAGATTTTGTTGCTGCCGGGGAGCCGGAAGAGCGAATTGAAGCGGCATGTGCCCGTGATGATCGAGGCGTTGAAGCTGATTCGGGAAAAAATGCCTTCCGCGACGGCAAAAATGATACTGCCGAATGACGAAATAAAGCAGCTTGCGCTGTCGATGTCCGCGACTCAATCCGATCTGGAAATTCAGGCGGGAAATTTGCCCGAGGCGCTGGCGCAGGCGGATTTGGCCATCACTAAAACGGGAACTGTGACGATGGAATGCGCGTTTCACGGCGTGCCCGCGGTAACGATGTACAAGAAAACGTTTCTGGGACTCGCCATCGCTTTGGGCATCGTCACCGTGAAATCGCTGACCATGCCGAACCTGATGGCCGGCGAAACAGTGTATCCTGAATTCATTCAGGACGCCGCCACGCCGCCCAATGTTGCCCGTGCGGCGATGGAGTTGTTGCAGGATGCATCGCGCCGGCACGCGATGAAAGGGCGACTGGCGAAAATCATCGCTTCGCTGGGTGAACCGGGCGCAAGCCGCCGTGCGGCGGAGGCGATATCGAGCCTTTTTTCATGAACCAGAATGTCGTAGCGCAGGTTTCCAAACCTGCCGTATCGCCGATTTCCAAATCGGCTGACCGTGCGGCGTCGTACGACGACGAATTGAAAACGAGGGACGCCAAACGTGCGCTGATTTGGAATGCGGCGGCGTATGACGTCCTACGGCCGGCAGGTTCGGAAACCTGCGATACGGCAGACTTGGAAGTCTGCGCTACGGCGGAGGTGATATCGAGTTTGTTTGTATGAAAGATTTGTCCCCATTTTGGATTAAGATAAAAGGGATATTGTTTTTGATCATCGGCATCGCTGCGGCGACGCTGATTTTCCTGGATGAGCCAAACTGGCGGACGGCGGTGTTGCTGGCGGTGGTCATTTGGAGTTTCTGCCGTTTTTATTATTTCGCATTCTACGTCATTGAAAAGTACGTGGACCCGGCCTATAAATTTTCCGGGCTGATTTCCTTTGTGAGATATTGGTTTCAGCGGAAGCGGTAAATTTTGGGCGCATGGTGCGTGGTGCGCAGATTGTTAGTGCGGGCCTTCAGCCCTTTGTATTATTGCGCTCGGTTTCCTGGGACGTTGCCCCAGGTTGATATGACAACCGCGCCGTTGGCGCTTGTCGGAATTATGGGCCAAAGGCCCAACACATGCCAGCATGGGGCAACGCCCCATGTTCCGCGGCAATCAGTAAATAATCGCCACCGGCGCGACCTATATGATGTGGTGAATCAAATGGCGGATCCTGGTGTAATGTGACGATGAAGATCATTCAGTGCTGATGATGATTGCGCAGGCAGATATGGTGACGATAAACTGAACATTTGTGTTAAACACCCAACAACTTGGCGCGCTCAAGGCAGCAAATTGCGAAGTGGCCGTGGATAATCTCACGCGCCAGCTTTACGCAACGGACGCGTCTCCGTATCAAATCGTTCCGTTGGCGGTGGCTTTTCCCAGAAGCGCGCGGCAGGCGAGCGCCATCATCCAGGCCGCTGCCCAGGCGGGTGTTCCCGTCATTCCGCGCGGCGCCGGCACGGGGCTGTCCGGGGGCGCGATTGGCGAAGGATTGGTGATTGATTTCGCGCGTCATAACCGCGACATCGGCAGGCTGGATTTGGAACGGCGCACGGTGCGCGTCGGGCCGGGCGTCATTCTCGACCAATTGAACGCGTTTTTGCGCCCGCACGGTTTCCGTTTTGGGCCGGACGTCGCCCCCAGTTCGCGCGCGACGCTGGGCGGCATGATCGCAAATGATTCGTCAGGCGCGCACACCCCGGTTTATGGGACGACCGGATTGCACGTATCGAGCCTCGATATTGTCATGGCCGACGGGAAAATGGTCGAGGTAGGCGAAAACGGCAATTCTTTGCCCAGGCAACGGGCCTTGATTGAAAGCATTGTCACCTTCAATGAACTCGCCATTACGGAACAGTTCCCGCCCGGGCTGTTGAAACGCTGGCCCGGTTACGCGCTGGCGCGCGCCGCCGAGAACCCGACAAACCTGTTGCGCATCCTCACCGGCAGCGAAGGCACGCTCGCGGCCATCACATCCGCGGAATTAAAGATTGTGCCGTTGCCGGAGGAACGCGGGGTCGGCCTGTTCTTTTTTGATTCCGTTGCCGAAGCCATGCAGGCCACGGAAGAATTGCTCGACCTTAAACCGGCTGCGATCGAGCACATAGACCGTCCGCTATTTGACCAGACGCGCGGCCAGCGGGAATTTCAGGCCGCGCGCGATCTGATGGAACTGGACGCCAAACCCTGCGAAGCGATTTTGATCGTTGAATTTTTTGAAGGGGCGCAGGAAGGCCTGTTGCAGTTGCAAAAGAAAAATTTGGGCCTCAGAAAGTTGATATTGGAATCACAGGCGCAGGCAAACCTCGTTTGGGAAGTCCGCAAGGCCGGCCTGTCGCTGCTCACCAGCCGCAAAGGCGATGCCAAGCCCGCTTGTTTTGTCGAGGACGCCGCCGTGCGGCCGCGGGATTTGCCTGCATACGTGAAAGCCCTCGAGGGTTTGATGGCGCGCGTGGATGTCAGCGCGTCGTATTATGGGCACGCCGCGTCCGGCCTGCTGCACGTGCGGCCGGTGCTGGACCTGCACGACGCGAGTGACCTGAAAAAATACCGGCAAATTGCCGATGAAGTGTCCGCGCTGGTGCGGCAATTCAAAGGTTCGCTGGCCGGCGAACACGGCGTGGGGATCGCGCGCACGGAATTCCTCAAACAGCAGGTGGGCGAGGACCTTTACGAATTGATGCGCGAAATCAAACGTTCGTTTGACCCAAATAATATTTTCAATCCTGGCAAAATCATCTCGGACGGGCGCTACCTGATTGACAACGATTTGCGGATGGGCGCGGGTTACAAATTGAACCTGCCGTTTGAGCCGCGGCTGGCGTTTGCCGCGCGAGACGGCTCATTCGCCGCCAATTTGGAGCAATGCAACGGCAGCGGCACGTGCCTGAAAATGACGCCGACCATGTGCCCGACTTACCTGGCCACCGGCGAGGAAATCATGGCCACGCGCGGACGGGCAAACATCATTCGCGCCGCGCTGGAACGGCGGGAAATTGAGGACCCGTTGAAGTCGCAGGAATTGGATGCGGCGTTGAGCAATTGCCTTTCCTGCCGCGCCTGCTCGACCGAATGCCCGTCCAATGTAAACATGCCGCTGCTCAAAGCGGAAATACTACATGCGCGCATCCGTCGCGATGGCCTGACACGGCGCGACCGCATGTTGAGCGACGTGGATTTTCTGGGGCGCGCCGGTTGTATTTTGCCCGGCGTGGCCAACCGCATCATGAATTCGGGGCTGTTCAAGGCGACGGTTGGAAAATATTTAGGATTCGCGCCGGAACGCACGCTGCCCCCGTTCGCGAAAAAGCGATTTGATCATTGGTTCGCCAGGCACAGGGCACGCTCGGCGGCCACGCGCGGGCAAGTCGTTCTTTGGGACGACACGTTTGTGCGATATTACGAGCCGCACATCGGCATAGCCGCCGTTGCGGTGCTGGAGGCGGCGGGATTTGAAGTGGTGCTGGCCAATGGGCGCAAGTGCTGCGGACGGCCCGCGTTCAGCCAGGGAAACCTGGACGAAGCCGCGCGCCTGGGTCGGCATAATTTGGGCGTGCTCGCGGCGACGGGAAACGCGCCGATTCTCTTCCTCGAACCGTCGTGCTTTTCCATGTTCGCAGAAGATTACCATGAGTTAAACCTGCCGGGAGCCGGCCTGATTTCGCCCCGATGCTTTTTATTCGAAGAGTTCATGGATAATTTGCTGGCGAATGAGCCGGATGCCCTTTCATTTGACGGTGAACAGGAACGGATCGCGATTCACGCGCATTGCCACGCAAAATCCATGGCGAAATCCAGTTATATGAAGAACCTCGCCGGCCGCCTGCCAAACCGGAGCGTCAGCCTGCTGGACACCGGGTGCTGCGGCATGGCCGGCGCGTTCGGAATGTTGGAATCGAAATACGAGTTGTCCATGCAAGTGGCCCGCCCGTTGGCGGAAAAACTCAAGGCTTTGCCGTTTGGCACGATCGTCGTGGCGTCGGGAACAAGCTGTCGCCACCAAATCCAGCACATGATGCCGGTCAAACTGCGCCACATGGCGGAGGTGCTTTCGGAGGCGCTGCAAAAAGGGTGAGCGGTTTGCACCGGGGCCGCCGCTGTCAATACACCAATCGCCGCAATTCGCCAAGGGATGATTCAATTGGTTTCTACTTTTTAATTTTTACTTTTTCCTTTTTAATTTCCGCCCGTGACGTTGTCCGAATACACCCTGCTGGCCGCGGGTTCGTTGTTTGTGATTGTGGACCCATTGGCCACGGCGCCGGCGTTTTTAGCCATGACGCCGACCGATACCCGGGAACAACGGCTGCGCATGGCTCTTCAGGCTTCGGTCACGACCGCGGCGGTGCTGTTGGGATTTGCGTTTGGCGGGCGGGCACTATTCAAAGTTCTCGGCATCACAATGCCGGCGTTTCAAATTGCCGCCAGCATCGTGCTGCTGATGATTGCGCTGGACATGCTGCGGGCGCAGCGTTCGCGCGTCCGGGAAACCAAGGAAGAAACGCAGGCCGGCGTCGAAAAGACGGACATCGCCATTACGCCGCTGGCGATCCCCATGCTTGCCGGCCCGGGCGCGATTTCGACGACCATCCTGCTGCAGAACGAAGCCACGACGTGGCCGGAACACCTGGCCTTATGCGGATGCATCGTTGGCGTTTCCGCGGCGACCTATTTAATTTTCGCCCTGGCGGTGCGGGGCGCCCGCTGGCTCAATCCAATTGCCATGAGTATTGCCATTCGCATCATGGGCCTGTTGCTGGCGGCGGTGGCGGTTCAGTTCATGTTGAGCGCCATCAAGGAATTTTTTGGCGGGTTAATTTTGAAATCTTAGCGGCAGCCAGCGAGTTTTTTAGCCACAGATTTACACAGATGAAACACAGATAAAAGCGTCCGCAGATTTCGCAGATGAGCGCAGATTATATCCGCAGAGCCAATCGGCGAAATCTGTGGATCAAGAATCTGTGTTTCATTTGTGTAAATCTGTGGCTTACGGTTCAATGGGAATTCATCCGCAGTAACACTCCCTCGCAAATGGCCTGGGCGGCCTGGGGACGCCCGAGGGCCCTGGCGGCTTTGGCCATATCGGCGAGTTTTTTCGAACCGGTCAGTTGGCCGACGCGGAAAGGCAGGTCTTCAACGCGATTGGCCTTGGCCGCCGCGCCGCGTTCGAGCAGAAAATCGCTGTTGGCGGCTTCCTGGCCAGGAATAGGATTTAAAATGAACAGCGGCTTGCCCATCGCCAGCGCCTCGGACGTCGTCAAACCGCCGGGCTTGGTGATGATGAGGTCCGCTATGGCCATCAACTCATGCATGTTTGAGGAAAAACCCAGAACGTGTGTGGGATGTTTGTGGTCCTGCCCGGCGAGTTCGCGGCGCAATTTTTCGTTGCGGCCCGCGACGACCACGATTTGAAATTCTCCGGCGGCCTTGTCCAGTTCAGTCAGGATTTCCGCGACTGGTCCCATGCCGAAACCGCCGCCCAACACAAGCATCACGGGAAGGTCATCCCGCAGGCCGTACGTCTTACGAACGGCCTGCAGGTCCGGTTTCGACGAAAATTTTCCGGAAATGGGAATGCCCGTTACAACGACGCTTTCCGGCGGGACGCCGCGGGCCACCAACCGCGCTTTGGTTTCATCCGCGGCCACGCAATACAAATCCACGCACGGATCCATCCACAGCGCGTGCGCTTCGAAATCGGTAACAATGGTGGCCACAAATGGCTGGGGCTTTTTTTCCTTTCTGCGGAGCAAGCCAAGCAATTCGAGCGGCTGAAAGTGGGTGCAAAGCACGGCATCCGGCTTGAATGCCTGCATGTGCTTTTTGAATTTATTGCGTGAGGCGCTCGGGAAGGCGCGGGACCATTTGCTGAATCGGCGGACGAGCTTCGGATCGTCTGTCTTGCTGAAGAGCATTCCCCAAATTTCCGGCGCGTGCTCGACAAATTTTACGTAGCCGTCCGCGTAAATCTTTTTGTGGAGGGGCGAGAAAAATTTGAGGAGGTCCACGCGTTCGACGGTGTCATCAGGCCGCAGAGTATGCCATGCTTCTTCCAGGGCCGCCGCCGCGGCGTTATGCCCGCCGCCGGCCGTGACCGTTGCTATGAGAATGCGCATGAGTTGAATTAAGCCACAGATGAAACGCAGATGAAACACAGATTTTGCTGAAAGCTCCAAATTCCAAGATCCAAGCGCCAGAGAATGCTCAACCACCAATGCACAAGATTGGATGTTCGAAAATTGGAGCTTCTCTGGGGCTTGGTCCTTGGAATTTGAGATTTTTCATCGGTGGGGATAACTTCGTGAAAAACCTCCAACAACTCTTTCTTTCCATTCCGTCCGGCGCCGTTCACGCTTTTACCATGATCGAAACGACTTCTCACGGCAACGGCAACGGCGCGGATTTAAAGAAAACCAAACGTCAAAAAAACTCCACTGGGGCCCATTCGGTGGACCGGCTGCCACCGCATGCGATGGAAATGGAACAGGGCGTCCTGGGCTGCATCTTGCTCTCGCCGAATGATTGCATGGGCGAATGCATCGAGAAACTGAAGGACAACGGCAAGGAAGCTTTTTACGACCTGCGGCACCAGACCATTTACGAAGCCCTCACGGCGATGTTCGACACGCGCGAGGCCATTGACATCATCACACTGCAGCAACGGCTCAAGGACAAGGGATTGCTCGACCAGATCGGCGGCATTCCCTACCTGTCCCAATTGCAGGACTCCGTTCCCAGCGCGGCCAACCTGTCGTATTACCTCGAAAGCGTGCGCGAGAAATTTTTGCTGCGCCGCATGATTGCCGTGTGCACTGAGGTTGTCGGCCGGGTTTATGATTACGAGGGCGAAGTGGACGTGCTTCTGGATGAGGTGGAACGCGACGTGTTGCGGATTTCCGAATCGCGCGTCCAGGGCGGCGTCATGACGACCCGGGAACTGGTCGGCAAAGCCATCGGCACGATCGAAACTTTTTTCAACCGCAAAGGCTCGCTGTCGGGCGTGGGCACCGGTTTCCCGGATTTGGACCGGATGACCGATGGATTGCACCCGGCGGAAATGATTGTCATTGCCGCGCGCCCGAGCATGGGCAAGACGTCGCTGGCCATGAACATTGCCGAGCACGCGGCCATCGAGGAGAAGCTGCCGGTGGCCGTGTTCAGCCTGGAAATGTCCGCCGAATCGCTGATCCTGCGCATGATGTGCTCCCTGGCGCGGGTAAACCTTCGCTCTATTCGGGACGGTTTCATGAGCGAGTCGGATTTTCCCAAGCTCACCAGCGCCGCCGGGAAACTCTCGAATGCAAAATTGTATATCGACGACACCGCCGGATTGTCGATTCTTCAATTGCGGGCGCGGGCGCGGCGATTGTCACAGCAGTATGGCATCAAGCTTTTTGTGATTGATTATTTGCAGCTTCTGCATTCTACTAGTCGCCGTTCGCAGGACAATCGCCAGCAGGAAATTGCTGAAATCTCCAGCGGGATCAAGGCGCTTGCAAAGGAATTGAAAGTGCCGGTGATCGTGCTCGCGCAGCTTAATCGCGAACTCGAAAAAGATAAAAGCCGCAAACCGCGTCTCAGCGATTTGCGCGAGTCGGGGGCGATTGAACAGGACGCCGACCTCGTGGGTCTGTTGTACAAACCCGACGCGGGCGACGAAGAGAATCAACCGGACGAAGCCGACGGTGTTCCGGTGAATTTGTTGATAGCCAAGCAGCGCAATGGCCCGACAGGCGACGTAAATTTAACGTTTTTAAAACCATACACGCGATTTGAAAGCGCAGCCAAAGTTAGCGATGAAGACATGCCCCGATAGCAGCCGATGAGATTTTTGATTCGAGTCATTGCAGTTTGGCTGTCGCTTGCCTGCGCGTTCGAGGTGTGGTCGCAGGAGGCGCTGGGTCCGCGAATTGACAAGGTCAATATCCAGTACATCGGCCCCGCCAGTGTCAGCGAACAATTCGTCCGTTCTCACATCCAGCTCAAAGCCGGCGGTACGTATTTCCCGGCCGCGACGGAAAGCGACATCCATTCGCTTTATGCCACCGGCCAGTTCTATAACATCCGCACGGCCATTGACCAGGAAGCCGACGGCGGCGTCAACCTGACCTACGTCGTCCAGGTCAAACCCCGGCTCATCGAAATCAAAATCGTGGGAAACAAAAAAATCCGCACGTCCAAACTCCGCAAAAAGCTCACAGTCAAAGTCGGCCGGCCGCTCGATGAGGAAAAGTTGTTCATGGATGAACAGGCCCTCCAGGACTTTTACGAAAAGGAGGGGTTCCCCGGCACGACCGTCCGTTATGTTCCGGACATTGACGAAGCCGCCGGGACGGGCATTGTGACGTTTGAAATCAACGAAGGCCGGAAAATAAAGATCACTCGCATTAGCTTCATCGGCGCCACCGCATTTACCCAGGCCAAACTCCGCCGTCAAATCAAGACCAAGGAGCACTGGATGTTTTCATGGATCACCCTCAGCGATTTGTACAAGGAAGATCAATTCGAGGACGACAAGGACGCTCTCGGCGATTTTTACCGCGCCCACGGTTACCTGGACTTTGAAATCAGGGACATCAAGTTCCAATATCCCACGTCCGGCACGATGACGATTCAATTCTATGTCTATGAAGGCCGGCAATATCGCGTGGGCGCTGTCACCCTTACCGGCGCGACTCTGCTGCCCGCCGCGGCGCTTCGCTCCGGCTTCAATCCCGGGCCCGAACCAAAACCCAAATTCAGCCCCGCTTATAACACGTGGGCCAGGCTGAAAAAATTCAACCACGATTTTAAAATGAAGACCGGCGCTGTCTTCACGCCTGAGGGCCTGGATACCAATACCACTGCCATTGAAGATTTTTACGGCAGCCTGGGATACATTGACGTCCGGGAAGGGCTCGGACTGACCGTCCAGCAGATTCCGGACGTGGAAACCGGCACAATGGATTTGATGTTTAACGTCGACGAGGGCCGGAAGACTTACGTGGAAAAAGTAGACATCCGCGGCAACATCCGGACCAAGGACAAAGTCATCCGGCGCGAACTGGCCATTTCGCCCGGCGACGTCTTCGACATGGTTCGGGTGCGGCTCAGCCAGGATCGCCTCGAAAACATGGGTTATTTTTCGAGCGTGGATTTGCGGCCCGAACCGACCGAGCCGCCCATCGCCGGCCGCCAGGATTTGCTCGTGAGCGTGCAGGAAAAGAACACCGGCAATTTCACGGTCGGCGCCGGTTACAGTTCCGTGGAGGCCCTCGTCGGTTTCGCCGAGATTTCCCAGGCAAATTTCGATTTGTTTAATCCGCCGTATTTCACCGGCGCGGGCCAGCAGGCGCGATTGCACGTCGAGCTTGGCACCGAATCGCAGGACTATGAGTTGTCATTTGTGGAACCGTGGTTCCTGAACCGCAAGCTGGCCTTGGGCGTGGACATTTACCGCACCGTCTGGGACTACGACAGCCCCAACAATGTTTACGACGAAACCCGCACCGGCGTGCGCGTGAGCCTCACACGCGCGCTTTTCAACAGCGATTTCTGGCGCGGCACCATCTATTACAATCTGGAGGATGTCGGGATTACGTTGAATAGCGGATGGAACGGACCAGGATCCGGAATTGAGTTGAACCCGGGCGGCCAGGGTAGGGTTCAAGGGGTGGGCGCCATCAACCAAAACGTGCCGACCGCTATCCTGGATCAACTGAACGATCATCTATTTAACCGCTTCGGCGGCGCACTGACTTTTGACACGCGCAACAATCCGATGGGACTTTCCAATTGGGGACAGCTGACCGAATTGGACCCGGAACTCAGCATTGGCGACGAGACCTTTTATAAAATTAAAGCGCAGAGCCAGTGGTTCTTCCCCGGCTTTTTCCCGGGTCACGTGATTGAAGTGGATGGTGAAGCCGGCATAGCGAGATCCGTCAGCGGTGGTGACGTTCCATTCTATGACCGCTATTTTCTGGGCGGCGAATATGACCTGCGCGGTTTCAAATACCGCAATATTGCTCCGCGCGAGTTTAACCCCGCTTATCCCGGCGGCTATCTCGAGGAACCCATTGGCGGTGACAGCTTCTATTTCGGTTCTCTCGAATACAGCCTGCCAATTATTGAAAAAGAAGGCAGCTTTGGCCTCCGTCTCGCCCTGTTCTACGACGTCGGCTCAGTCGGCACCGGCAGCTATACGTTTGGCGGGAACTTTAACGACGACTGGGGCGTCGGCCTGCGGTTAAATATTCCGCATCTTGGCCCATTGCGACTGGACTACGGCATTCCCATCACGCACGATCAGTTTAATGGAACATCCGGCCATTTTCAGTTCAGCGCCGGGTATCAACGTCAATTTTAGTATGTTAGTATGAACAACGGCGCAACATCCTCTCTTTCCCGTAGCAGCCGACGTGAGGAGGCTCTAACTGCATCACGCGTGGATCAATTGGGCTCGGCCGGAATGCGGAATGCGGAATGCGGACCCGCCTTCGCCTGGCTTCGGCGCGGCAAGTTGCGGAATATTTCGAGCGCGCCCGGCGCGATCGAGACGACCCACTTCAACGCTTCAACACTCTTGCCGCGCCGCGGCAATGCGAAGGCGGGTCAACGCTTCAGCGCCCTCCTTGTCGCGCTGGCATTGGCCTTTTTCGCTTTCACCTCATTCGCCCAATCCATTTCGCCCGCCCGCCTGCCATTATATTTTGAGGCCAACAACAGTCAGACAGAATTTCTTTCCAGCGGCAACGGTTGTCGCTTCGCCATTTCCGCTTCCGGAGTTCGGATGTCCCTTCGCGAATCCAAAACGCGCGCGGCAACGGCGCAAATGCGGTTTGTGGGCGCCAATTCAGCGGCGCAAATTGCCGGCGGCGGCAAATTGTCCGGCAAAGTGAACTACTTCATCGGCAATGACCCGTCGAAATGGCAGATTGGTCTCTCGACCTTCGCCAATGTCCAGGTGACACAATTATATCCGGGCATCAACATGGTTTTCCACGGCAACCAGCGCCAATTGGAATACGATTTCACAGTCGCGCCCGGCGCCAATCCGGATGCCGTTGAAATGCGATTCGAGGGCGCGGACAACATTTCGGTTTCGCCCGCGGGAGACCTCGTTTTAAAGATTGGCACGCGTGAAATCCGCCAGGCGAAACCGGAAATTTATCAAATCATTGACGGTGAACGCAAAACCATCGCGGGCGGCTACACAATCCTTGATTCGCAGACAGTCGCCTTTCAAATTGGCGAATACGATCACACCCTGCCACTGATCATCGACCCTGTTTTAGGTTATTCGACATTCTTCGGAGGAAATACCGGGGATGCAGCCTGGATAATGGCACTCGACACAAACAATTGCATTTACCTGGCTGGAGGAACCTTTTCAACGAAGTTTTTCACTAGCGGCGCGGCTCAAACGAACTATGCCGGAGGCACGTACACTGGCGACGCTTTTGTCGCAAAGTTGGACCAAACGGGGACAAATTTAATTTATCTTACCTATTTGGGCGGCAGCGCCGACGATCTTGCCGCAGGTTTGGCAGTCGATGGCGCCGGGAATGCTTTCGTGGGCGGCTTTACGCAGTCACTAGATTTTCCGACGAATAACGCCCTCATTTCGACGAATCCAAGCATCTACAATCCAGTCTACCATTTCGAGCCTCCATCCGGTTTCGTGACGGAGCTGAATACGAACGGAACCAGGCTGATTTATTCCACCTACTTGGGAGGCAATTCGCAAGATTATGTTCAGGCGGTTGCGGTGGATTCCGCGGACAATGCCTACGCAGTCGGTTTCACCTATTCAACCAATTTTCCAGTCACAACGAATGCGTTGCAACGGTATTTCCAGGGAACCAACTTCACTACTTATCTTAATTGCAACGCGTTCCTGACTGAAATCGAATCGAACGATTCTACCTTCGTCTATTCAACCTATCTTGGCGGCACCAATATCGACGGCGCCAACGGTGTGGCCGTTGATACCAACAATTTCGTCTATGTTTGCGGTTACACCGCCTCGTTCAACTTTCCAACATGGAATGCGACCAATTTGCCGGGAGGGGCTTATCTTAATGGCATAACAAATGCGCCTCTCGCGGCCGAAAACTTCACGTACGATGCATTCGTCACAAAGTTCCCTCCGCTCAACGGAACAAATTCTCCAGCGTCTCAAACCAATCAACCGGATTCCTATTCGATGTTCATCGGCGGGACAAATGATGACGTGGCTAACGGCATCGCCGTGGACGGCCAGGGAAACGCGTACGTGACGGGTTGGACGGCTTCCACGAACTTTCCGGTCATCAACGCCCCAACCAATCTTCCATCGTACATGACCACCAATGGAAATCCGGCGCCGATTATGACGAATGTCTTTTTGACAAAGATTTCGCCCACCGGGTCGGTGACTAATTCCGTCGTATTTGGCGGCAGTCTGGTGGACATAGGCTATGGGGTGGCTGTGGATCAAGCCGGCGATGCATTTGTCGTGGGCACGGAAACTTCGTACACGAATTTCCCGACTGTGAATCCTTACGGCTCCCTCCTGGCTACAAATTCTTCACCAATCGTCGGCACTCATGATGCCTTTGTGACGGGCATCAGCGCCAACTGGTCCAATGTATGGTATTCTGTATGCCTCGGCGGCACGTATGACACGTTCGGTTACGGCATTGCGCTGGATTCGTCAACCAACGTCTTTATTACGGGCACAACCCTGTCCACCAATTATCCAACACTTAATGCGGGAGTATTTTCGTTTAACGGCGCCGATGTCATCAACGGCACCAATAGTATTAACGGCATCGATTTCACGGGCACCAACGACGTCTTTTTGACAGAAATCAGCTTCGGATCAACCGTCCCAACCGTTTCGCAGGTTGAGCCGACTAACCAGATTGTTGGCTACGGGGCCACTGTCAATTTCAGCGTCACTGTCGGCGGGGCGACGGAGCAATTATTTTATCAATGGCAAACGAATGGAACGAATATTGTCAATGGTGGCCGTATCAGCGGCGCAACTAACAGCATATTGACCATTACCAACGCCCAACCCAGCGACAGCAATACCAATTATGGCGTGATCGTTTACTATCCGGGCGGCTCGATTACGAATAGCGGCGCCAATTTGACCGTATTGATCACACCCTATGTCGCAGCTTCATCTCCGACGAATGTAATAGTCCCGGTGGGAACTAATGTGACCTTTTCCGTCACGCCCAGCGGTTCGCCGGTGTATTATGTTTGGGGATTTGACAACACTCTTTTGAGTACTAACAGTCAGATTAGCAACGTGACCAACAACACGCTAACAGTCAATGATTTGCAAACAAATGATTCGGGGGTTTATACAGCCGTCCTTTATAACCAGAACTATAACGAGAATCAGAATACCCTTTATGATTACAACTTCACCCTCACCGTCGTCGATCCCAACTTCTCTATTGTCACCGCGCCAACCAACCAAACGGTCAGCACCAATACCACAGTGAGCTTCACAGTCGTGACCACCGGCTTTCCATTAACCTATCAGTGGTCAACCAACGGTGTCCCTCTCACAGACGGCGCCAATATCAGCGGCGCGAACGGCAGCACTTTGACTATCAGCAATGTGCAAGCCTCTGATGCCGGGACTTATACCGTTTCCATCACGAACGCAGTCGAGTATCCGGATTTCACCGTCTCCACCAATCTCAGCGCCGTGCTGACGGTCGATACCGATCCCACGTTCTCAAGCTTCGCATCGCCGCGAAGCAGTACCAATGGATTGGTCTTGACCGGCGCCGGCGGAAAAACGAACGGAACCTATTACGTCCTGACCTCATCCAATCTCATGACGTGGACGCCCATGGCGACCAACCAGTTCAACAGCATGGGCCAGTTTATCTTTACCAATCCCGCCCCGACAAATTCGGCTCAGTTCTTCAAGCTGGAACAACCGTAGGAATTTACGATTTACGAGCGGCAGCGCTACGCATCGTAAAAGCCGACTCGGGGAGTTTCAGTCATTCGCGAAACATGCCTTGGGGACCGTGAACGCTCCATTCGCGCTTGCCGTCTTGGAGTGCGGTGGCAAGTCCGCGCGACACCGCTTTTAGACGTCGTTGGATTTTCAAATGATAATTGACGCATCGAAGACAATACGACGACCTTGCCGCGCTCGAACGGCAGTACAGAGCTTCGAACCTGAATTAATTACGAAACTGGCCTGCAACAGCGTTCCGAAAGCGGTGTCGCGCG
>Ga0335075_10000970_pt1 | contig 48414 bp, 44 predicted proteins | sample Lox_Sample_24_FD_206723 | JGI IMG/M metagenome (GOLD analysis project Ga0335075, IMG submission 206723) | Soil microbial communities from Loxahatchee National Wildlife Refuge, Florida, United States - Lox_Sample_2.4 | ecosystem: Environmental > Terrestrial > Soil > Wetlands | place: USA... | reverse complement strand
TCGCTCAATCGAAGCTCAGCATAATGCGTCTGGTCGCCGACGAAAGCTGCGATTTCGCCGTCGTCAGCGCCGTGCGCAGCGCCGGGCACGATGTAATTTCAATCACGGAGCGGATGCCGGGTGCCGAGGACGAGCAGGTCATCAAGCTCCCGCAACAGAGCGTCGGTTACTGCTCACGGAAGACAAGGATTTTGGGCAACTCGTGTTTGCCGCAGCCAAGGACAACTCAGGAGTGATCCTCATCCGCTATCCCTCAACCGCGCGCTCGACGCTCACCGACGAGGTCGTGAAACTCCTTGCCGAGCGGGCGGACAGCTTGTACAGCCGTTTCGTGGTCATGGAACCTGGTCGAGTCCGGGTCACGCAACTCGTCCAATGACGTCTGTAGGCTAGACCTCCGGACTTGGAAACTGGGTAGATCGGCAGCAGGTAGACCGCTGCGAACAAATGTCCGGTGATCTCCGCGGAATACTGGCTGCACTTGCGCGAGTGCTCGACATCTACTTCCTCGGCGGCATAGTGAAGAGCTTTTTCCTCCTGCCGTCGCTAACCCTGCCATCGGCAAATGAGCGGCCGTTGGCGGGCCAATTCCCGCCGTTCGGACGGTTATTTGACCTTGCCGAAAGCCGTCGCTCATCCGGAGCTAACGACCCGGAGGCGAATGATCGCGGACCGGCTGAAGATGACCAATGCGAAAAGAAGTGGGATCAGCCAAATTCCGCAGCCAATGAGGCGCTCTCGCGGAGTGGTATGCGCGCAGATCCACCAGAATTTGCTCGCAAAGCTCCGCTTCAAGGGCGAGTGTGGTCCGCTCATATCTACGAGAAAGTACCCAAACTCCAAACTCAAGGATATGTAGATCCCACTCAGGACCAGACTCGGCGATGCTCTCCACAGAGACACCAAGCTCCGCGGCATTGCGGGCTGTGCAAGCAGCGCAGAAATCGCAGGGCTCGGACGGCCTTGCCTCCATCTTTCAACGCCATCCTTGTACCCCTGCCACTTCAGGCATGAACCCCAAATCGCGATACCGCCTAGCAGGGACATCGCGAAAGTCATCAGAAAGGCGCCGATGATCGCGTGGTTCATACTTCGATCCAATGAAAATGAAGTTCTAACGCTAACGTCTAATCGATAACACTGCCTGTTTGAGCTGATCGTCGCTGCGCATCCGCATACTCAGCCAGTTGTACGATGGAGTCGCATTCACGCTCTCCTTGGTCCGCATTCCCGATCCGAGGTCAACCAATCACAAGCATTCGACCTCAACGTCAAGCAGAGCATAATTGGCTGCTCCATAGCGGACAGTGCTGGACGTCTCAGAAGGGCACCTAGCGGCCGGACGCCCGAAGCTTGAGAGTTCTCCCTGTAGCCAAGGGTTGGCTCGGCGCACCGGTATGAAACCCATCGCGGTGCATTCCGTTGCATTCGGGTGCAGACTGTCGGTGCAGTAAACGGGTCTGCCTCAGACGGCAGCCGCCTTCCGCGAGCCGGGATTCCGCAGTATCCTGATTTCAGGAGCTTGCTGGCCCTTCCGAGGGATCGAATCCGGGCCGTAGCATGGAGGGCGGGTGCGTCGCGCGGTGTAGTGGCCTCAGTGGTGTCAGACCCAGCACGTTCCCGATAACTCTATGTCATCTGCAACCTTGAAGCGTGCCGTCGACCTAGCACTCGAGCTTCCCGAGAGCGAGCGCGCGGCATTCGCGCATAACCTGCTCGCCAGGCTAGACGGACCTCCCGGTGCCGACGCACAGCAGGTGTGGGAAGCCGAGATAGCGAATCGGCTTGACGAGCTCGAGACCGGAAACGCACGGACGATCGATGCGGACGCGGCCCTGCGCAGAATTGATACTCGCCTATGTAGCGGCTGATGCGCTCGGTCCGCGTCCTCCGAAGCTGCCGCTGTGGAGGGCGCAGAGGCCATTGGCGGCAGTTTGACGAAAAGTTCGCGGGCGCGTCCCGTAGGTGTTTGTATTTCAAAGGGCCACAAACGGACATATCGCGCAGAGGGTGTGTGCTAAGTATCTGAGTCTACGCGCGTTTCTTACCGGGCCCTCTCCTCATAATGCCGGGGTCGAGGGTTCGAGTCCCTCCCTTTCCACCAGTTTGGCAGAGGCGTGCGCAGTAGAGGTAGAGGGCGTTTCGCCGAAAATTCGGGCGAAACGGCCCCCTGGCTCTACCCACGCGATCCTTCTCGACGATACGACCGGGCAAAAGACCACCAGATCATGAGATGACCCAGCCGTTGCCGGCCTTCCACTGCTGCGCGATCTTTTCCCCGCTGGCAAGTGATCGGAACGCCGGCATTGCGAAGGTCTTAATATCCTCGATGATCTTACCGAACCCATCGATGAGTTCCTCCTCGCCCAGCTTTCTTACGAAAGCGTTCCACTGAACGCGATGCGTTCCAGCGAAGGTTGCCGTCAGGGCCTCAAACTCTTGCGCCGGGACTGATGTTTCTCGATTCTTGAAAGTCGCGCTGATGGCCTGGAGAAGCGTGCCGGCGTTGAAGTTAAGGTGTTTCGAGCAGATCCACACGTCATAGAAGTCCTTCATTCGGCTGTTAGCGCTTCCGAGCGCTACCATGGCTTGGAGCTTCTCAGCGACTGCGGATTCGACCGGATAGGCGAGTAGTTGGATCATGTCTCCACCCAAGAAGACCGGGTATTCGATCATTCTTGGGCCGGGTACGATGATGTCACCTACACCGAAGTCGACCTGAAGTCTGAGGCGCACATTGTCCATGCGCGCGTCCATGAGGATTCGCGCACCTTTGTACTCCGAATCCTTCGTGATTTCCTCGGCGGCCACAGTATTATCGAGGAAGGTGAGGCCGTCGGCCTCCACTTCGAGAGTCGCACAATCCTTGATGAGTGCAACCAGGCTTGCCTGGTCGGCTTTTCCCTTGCGCAGCATGTCGATGTCCATAGTGGGGCGTGCGTTGGGAATACCAATGGTCTTCAGTAGCAGAGCGCCTTTAAGAATGACACTTTGCGCGTGCCGCGACTTCGAGACGCGATACAGGAAACGCTCCATTGCATACTGTTGGAGGACCTGCTGAAACGGTACGCCATTCGACTTCGATGTGTTGCGCAGCCTCGCGAGCACGGAGGCCACGACATTCTTCACTTCCTTTGCGTTCATTCGATGGCCTGTAGGTAAGGTGACATGGGTCTTTCGACACGAAGCAGGCGTGCGTAGCGCAGCAGTTCACGGTTCTGGACGCGCTTTCTCTGTCGCGCCAGGCGCAGTGCTTCGAGGGCTACATCCACCCCCAGCTTGTTCCTGAACTTGAAGCAGTCCACCACGGTGCGCGCGGCGCTGTAGATCCTGAGGGGCATGCCACCGATGCGATGCATTTCCAGCCCCTCAGAGAAGGTCTTTGGGTCGAAGCGATATACGGTGACGGGTATCGACAGCTTGATGCGGTGGTAGCTGCCTCGCGGTACGGCAAGGTGGACCGAAGATGGGATCTGCGTCGTGATGCCGTGGTACGAGAGTGCACTGATCAGGCAGACCGCCGCATTGGGAGCTCGTGCCGCTACCACCGCGAGGTCGGGATACTCGGCTTCCCGGGCTTCGGCCAGACGATAGAGGCCGCGGCCGAGTTCGACGATTTGGCCACCATCTCGCAGGGCATAGAGCGTGTCGGTATGCACCCCGAGCGCGACCAGGTCTCGAGTGCGGAGCGTGCCGCCCTTGTCGCGGAAGGTCTTCAGTGCGGTCTCAAGATCGCGGCTTTTCATTCGGGTAATAATAGCACCACTTGAGTATAAGTGGTGCGCTTATTACCCATCGCCATCGCCATCGCCATCGCCATTATCGTCATCGTCGAGCCTCGAGGTCGCCGCCGCGACGGCGGCCTCGTCCGCGAGTTCGGAGCGCCCGTCTACGATAGTAGTGATGTCTTCGAGATCGTGACTGGCCAGGAAATCTCCATGTCCGCGATCGGCGAATGCCTCCATTAGCAGCCAGTGATGACCTTCTCGCGCATTTCCCTAAAGCAGACGTTCGGGATCATCTTGGGGATACATCCAGGCATCCACCCACCCCGAGCGCCCGTGCCGCGGATAGGGAGTGGTAACGCTATACCCAACCGATTCGGCTCATCAGCTCATGGAATTTCGCATCGGGCCGTCAAGGCCTGCGCGCGAGGAAGTCGACCTCGACGAGCGCGCCGCGCGCGAGCGCGGTGACGCCGATGCAGGTGCGAGCCGGCAACCGCTCGGGGTCGAAGAACGAACGGTAGATCCGGTTGAAAGCCTCGTAGTCCTGCTCGAATCGCGTGAGATAGCCGCCCGCGCGGACGACGTCTCGCAGCCCGAGTCCCAGTCCCCCGAGCACGACTCGAAGATTCTCCAGGACCAGACGAGTCTGAGCCTCGATGCCCTCCGGAAGCGGGGCCTCCGGCCGGCCGGGGTGGGTTGGCATCTGTCCCGTGACGAACACCCAGCCGTCGGCCTCCGTCGCGTGAGAGAAGGGCCCGACGGGCTCCGGGGCACCGGCGATCCAATGGTGCTGAATTTGGCTCATCGCCGTTCCGCCGCGTCGAGCGCGGGAAAGACGGCGCGGGGCACGCGCACGTGGATGCCTCGCCGCTGGTCAACCACCTGCGTGACGGCGAAGTCCGCTGCGACGCTCATCAGCGAGTATGCGTCGACCCGCGAGAGGCCGCGGTGAACCGTCAGGAATTCCAACATGTCGAGGGCCGCACTGCGCATGGCGACATTGAGATCCAGGTCGAAGCCATGGGCGATCCAGCTGTCGGAGGTCTCCAGCAGCGGCGACGGGAAGGAAAAGTCGCGCCGCAGCCTGATCTGCATGAGCACGTCGAGAGACGCTTCGATCGCGGTGCCCGAGATTTCCCCGTCACCCTGGGAGACGTGCGGATCGCCGACCGAGAACAGCGCTCCGTCCACCTGCACCGGGTAGAACATGGTGGCGCCGGCGCCGATGCGCCAGTTGTCGATGTTGCCGCCGTGCGCGCCGGGCGGCACAGTGCTCACGCGTCCCGGCACGTCCGGCGCGACGCCGGCCGTACCCAGATGCGGACGCAGCGGAATGCGCACGCCGGGAAGCGCAGGGCGGCGGTCGCATGCGGGGCAGCGGGTGATCGTCCCCGGAGTCTCGTAGGTGCCGGGGAAATCGTAGGCATAGAGTGCTTGCGCGGTAGCCGCGTGCTCGTCGATTCCATAGATGGTCACGCGATCCTTGCGTCCGAGCTCCTCGTGGAGAAACCCCCAGCTCGCCGCGAGATTGGAGCCGTATCGGCAGCGCGGCCTCATGCTGAGGTAACGCACCTCCAGCAGGTCCCCCGGGCGGGCACCCTCGACGAGAATCGGCCCGGTCATGATGTGCGGACCGGGCCGGCGTTCCTGCGGCGGCACGCCGGTGAAGATCGCTTCCACGCCGGGGTCGATCATCAGCTCCGGATCGTCGCCCGCGTGATGCGTGATCGCCTCGACCTGCACGAGATCGCCATCGCGAATGCTCAGCACCGGCGCGATCGCCGCGGAGAAGTAGCCCCAGTGGACCGTCGCAGGTGTGGCAGGGAGGCGATGCAGTGCGCCCGGCTGGGTGATCATCGTGTGCTCATTCGATGCGCGCGGGAATAGCTGGCGCGAGCTCGGGGCGCTCCCGGACGCGCCCGAGTGCGGCGTATACCAGCGTGGAAACGGGAAATCCCAGCAGCCAGCTCAGATCGGCGCCGCCCAGCGCGGCCGCGAGCGGACCTTCGTACAGCGGTGAATTCATCGTCAGCACGGCGACCGCCATGCCGGCCAGAATCGCGACGGCACCGCGCGGGTTGACACCCATCCAGCCCCAATAGGGGCTGCCGCGGGCGGGCGTATGGATGGCGCGAACGTCGTAGCGGTTGCGGCGCAACAGTGCGTCGCAGACCCACACCCCGCCAAAGGGCCCGACCCAGACGATGAGCAACGCAATGAAATCGTTCAGCGCGGTCGAGAAGTCCTGTACGAAGACGATGTAGAGGGCGATCGCCGTGGAGGTGGCGACATCGATCAGCGTGGCGACGTGGCGGTGCGCCTTGAGGCCAATCGACTGCAGCGACAGGCCGGACGAGTAGTACGTTGGCACGTTGTTCGCGAGCGACCCGCCAACGACCGCGCCGATGTAAAGAATGAACAGCGACCGCGGCAGATAAGGCTCCAGGCCGGCGACGGGATCGGACATGTTGCCGAGCGTCGCGCACCAGGCGCCCATGGCGGTGAGCGCGAACGAGGGCAGATAACTCGCCCAGAACACGTGCTTGAAGACCCGGCCGGCGGCTGTCGCGGAGGGCAGATAGCGCACCCAGTCCGGGCCATTGAACAGGAACGAGATCGGGTTCGAGGCGAGCAAGGCGCAGACTGTCAGGAAAGTCGCGGCGACGCTCGCCGAAGCGAGCGGGGCGTGTGCTGCCGCGTGCGCCCAGTCCACCCGTGCGGCCGTGAATGCCATCACGGCCAGCAGCACCGCTCCGACGAACACGGCGAAAATGCGCTGAAACCAGACCATGGTCGCGTGTCCGAGCACGGCGATCCCGCCGCAGAGCGCGAGCTGGAAGAGCACCGCAATGAGCTTCCCCGCAGCGCCGGCGTCGTGCCAGCCGAGTGCCCGGAACAAGGCGAGCAGCGCATCGACGCCGAAGACGGTGTTGATCACCTCGAAGGCGACCGATGCGATCCAGGCGAGAAACGCGTTCGCCGAATTTCCCCGCGCGCCGAAAGCGGCGCGCGCCAGCGTCGTGACCGGTAGCCCCACCCGCACGGTGACCACGGAACCAAGTGCGATCCACGCATAGGCGAGATTCCCGATGACGCAGGCCGCGATCGCGAGCCAAAGGTTCAGACCTGAGGTGACCGCCATCGCCCCGAGCGCGAAGGACAGCAGGTTGACGCTCGTTCCCGCCCAGAGATGATCGACGTGGCGCAGCGACATGTTGCGCTCGGCCTCGGGAATATGGTCGAAGCCGCGGGCCTCGATGCCGAAGACCTCGTTGGGGCCGACGGGGCTCATTGGCCCTGGAACGAGTAGCCGAGCGTGAGCCCGGTCGTCCGCGGCTGCGAGACGATCGCCTGCGCGCGGTTGCCGAACAGGGCCGGGTCCTGATAGGCCGTGATGCCGAGCGTGTTGGCGAGATTGTTGCAGTAGACCGCAATGCGCCAGTGTTCCCGCTCATACGTGATCCGCGTATCGAGCATCGTGAAGCCGGGTACCGTCGGTACCGTCGCCGAGAGAGCGGGGACCACCGAGCTCTGGTAGTGGGCATTGAGGGAGTACGTCCACTCGCCTCCTGCGAGAGGAATATCCCCGAGCTCGACGCCGACCACGACGCTGTTCAGCGGAGTACCCGGCAGACGTCCGCCTGTCGGAGGCGGCGCGAACGAGGTATTCGGCTGCTGGAAGAGGGGGTTCAGCGAGGTGAGCTTCGTCTGGTCGTACGTGTAGCCCGCATGGAGCGTCAAGTGCGCCGCGAGCAGGGCGTCGAGGTCGAGCTCGACGCCGCGGCTGTATCCCGAGCCGATATTGAGCGCGCCCGGCAGCACCAGGGGAGTGAGGTCGACGCCCTCCTGAATGTCGTGCCACTGGATGTCGAAGACGTCCGCCGCATAGCTCAGGCGCTTGCGCACCATGCCCTTCGCCCCGATCTCGTAGTTGTCCGCGGTGTCCGGCGCCACGTGGCTCAGGGCGGCCGGCGTCACGAAGTTGCCGGCAAGCTCCGTCGGCGGCAGCGCATTCACGCTTCCGCGGCGAAAACCCTGCGACCAGGTGGCGTAGACGAGATCGCTGTCGTCGAAATGGTAGGCCGTATTGAGCTTCCACAGCGCTCTGCGCCACGTGTCGCTGAGAGACTCATTGGCAGCGTAGTCCGGGCCGTCGAACAACAGGGCGTTTTGCTGGCCCTGGGAGAGCCTCTGCTCGAAGACCCGCGTTCCCCCCGTCAGCGTCCATGAGGAGGTGAGGTTCACCGTGAGCTCGCCGTACGCCGCAAGATCCTTGAATCGCGTCTCGAATGCGTTGATGTAAACGTCGTCCTGCAGGATCGGCAGGCCGTCCACGTAGTTGGTCGGACCGGGAACGAAGTTGGTCTCCCCGATGCCGCATTGCGAGGGCGTGACGCCGTCGCCGACGCTTTGCCCGTAGACCGGCGCGCAGGCCGCGTAGTAGTCGAGGTATCCGGGATACCAGTCGTTCTCCTCGATGTCGGTCGTCTCGACCCGGTAGAAGGCGCCGAGCAGCCAGTTGCCCCACGACTGGGGCTGCGAGACGAGCCGCAGCTCCTGAGTCCATTGCTTGTCGTAGAGGGTCTCGTCGCCGACGATGTAGGTGCGCGGATTCTGCCCGTAGAGATCCTGCGCGAAGGAGAAGTTGAGGTACTCGCCGGTCTCATCGACGGTCGAGCCGTTGCGGTGGCCCGCCCAGGAGCTCGAAGAGCTCAGCGTCGCGAAGCCGAGGTCGGCGGTCAGATCGAGGGCGGCGACATCGACCCTGTCGCGGGTGACGTCGGGTCCGTTGTCGGCATTGGACAGGCGATCGATGCCGGCCGGCACAGGCATGGAGGACAGCTGCGTCAGCGCGGGGGGATCGAAGTTGCCGGCGGGCAGGTTGGCGCTCGAAATCGGCTCGTTGTAGGCCGCAGCGTCGGTGGCGACATAAGGAAAACCGCCGGCCGTGTCGAGCTGATAGTAATAAGAGAGCTGCGCGCGGAAGGTGTCGCTCGGCTTCCACAGCGCGGCGACCCGGGCGGAACGGTATTGGTAGTCGTTGGTATGGTCGCGCGCGTAGGTCTCCGGCGGGCTGAGGAGATTGCCCGGCTGGGCCGGAACGGGCGCGCCCGTGCCGTCCAGGCGGTAGAGGTTCGGTTGATTGATGAACCCGGCGTCGTAGGACCAGCCGGCGTTGAGGCGGACCGCGACCGTACGGGAAAGCGGGATGTTGAGTACGCCGTTCGCGTCCTCATTGGGCTCCGAGGTGTGGGCGGTGTCACTGACGCCAACAGTGGCCTTCGCGTCGAACGCCGACGGGTCGGGCGGATTCTGCACGAAGCGGATCGTGCCACCGAGGGAGCCTGAGCCGTAAAGCGTCCCCTGCGGCCCGCGCAGTACTTCCACGCGCTCGAGATCCTGAAGCTGCAGATTCACGTAGAGCGGCGTGTCATCGACGTACGTCGCGACGGGAGGCACTACCGGTGAGGCGGCGCCCGGGAGCCATGCGGTCGCCTCGCTGTTCAGGCCGCGGATGATGAGGTTGGCTCCCGCGATCCCGCTGAACGGGCCCTTGTCGGTGAAATCGACGCCCGCGACGGCGTCGGCGAGCTGCCCCATGTCCCCGATCCCGGCGCTCTCGAGGTCGCTGCCCGAGATCGCTGTGATGCTGAGCGGCAGCTCCTGGGCCGAGACTGTCCGGCGCGTGGCGGTGACCATCACGGTTTTGAGTCCGCCGCCATCACCGGTGCCGTCGGCGTCCGTGTATTCAGGGGCCGCGTTCGCGGCTGCACCCGGATCGGCGGCGGGATCCGCGGCATCGGCCGCGAGCGCCGTCCCTCCATGCAGTGCCGCCAGTACGGCGGCGGCCACCGGCGTCAATGCGCGGCGCAGGAGAGTCGATCGTCGCGAGTCAAAGTAACGTTGCGTCACGAAGCGCGGGCTCCTGCAGCATGAGTTTTCTCGTTACTGCGGCCGGCTCTGCGCGCTCATCCCGGGGATCCGCGGCGGGAGATCGGATGGGACGCGCGAGCTGTCCGCAACCTGGTCTCCCGGGCTTTTGTCCCGCCGTGTATCCGCGGCCATCGGGCCGTGGACTGCCTCTCTCGGACCAGCCGCCCGCGTGTTGCGCGGGCCGGAACCCTAGAGGCACGTTAGTCGACAGCGACGATGCAAGCGGTATGCCGGCTGCGCGCGGCTGCGAATCGCCGCAGGCGACGCGGCAAGCCGGTGACGCGTGCGCCGGCACGGTGCAACTCCCGGAGTGTTGCCCCGCGGCGGTACAACTCGATGCGCGCGTCCGCTTCTCGGCTACAATGACTTCGGATATCTTCGATACAACCCCGGTGTTTGAATTCAGGAGCTCTCATGCCGCGCAAGATCGCAGCGGATGCTTACGACTTCCCCTGTGACGGGCATGTCGCGCCCGACAACACCGCGCTCATCGTCATCGACATGCAGGTCGACTTCTGCGGCCCGGGCGGCCTCTCCACCGTCTCGCACACCGACCTGGAGATGATGCGCGAGCCGATTGCGCCCATCCGGCGCGTGCTCGACTGCGCCCGTGGCTTCGGGATGCCCGTCATCTATACGCGCGAAGGCCACCGGCCGGACGGGGGCGATCTCACGGCGGTGAAGCGGTTCCGCAGCCGGCTCGGAGGCGCCGGGATCGGCGATCCCTCGCCTCTCGGCCGCATCCTCATTCGCGGCGAGCCGGGCCACGCCATCATTCCGGAGCTCGCGCCGCAGGCGGCGGATGCGATCATCGACAAGGTCGGGAGCGGGTGCTTCTATGGCACGGAGATGGAGCACCTGCTGCGCAACCGCGGTATTCGCAACCTGGTCTTCGTGGGAGTGACGACGGAGTGCTGCGTGCACAGCTCGATCCGCGAGGCGTCCGACCGCGGGTTCGATAACCTGCTGCTCGCCGACTGCACGGCCGCCGTGACGCGTGAGCTGAAGGAGGCGTCGCTCGCCATCCTCCGCAACCCGCTCACGCTCTTTGGGACGGTGGGCACGTCGCAGGGCTTCGTCGAGGCGCTGCGTTGACTTCGCGGGGGTGCCGTCGATGACGCTCAGAATCGCGGACCGGTGGCTCGAGCGCGAGCGGGTCGACGACGGCATCACGCGGCTCTGGGAGCCGCACGTGATCCGTCTCGAGCAGTGCAACATCTGGCACGTGCGCGGCCGCGACCGGGACCTGCTGATCGACACGGGGATGGGCGTGGTGAGCCTCAAGGAGGCGGCGCGCGACATCTTCGACCGCCCGCTGATTGCGGTAGCGACGCACACCCACGTCGATCACGTCGGCTCATTGCACGAGTTCGGCGAGCGGATCGTGCATCGGGCGGAGGCGCCGATGCTGGAGCGCGCCGAGCGTTTCAGTCTGAGGTCGGCGGACCATCCGGTCGAGCTGATCCATGCATTCCGGGCCGCGGGCTATGAGGTCGGTGAGTGCTTCCTCACGGCATTGCCGCACGGAGGCTTCGAGCTGGAGCGGTTCGAGCGGCGGCCGGCGCGGGCGACCCGGCTCGTCGAGGAGGGAGACCTGATCGATCTCGGCGATCGCGTGTTCGAGGTGTTGCATCTGCCCGGCCACTCGCCTGGCAGCATCGGGTTGTGGGAGGCGAAGACCGGAACGCTCTTCTCCGGGGACGCGATCTACGACGGTCCGCTGCTCGATGAGATTCCCGGCAGCGACATCGACGCCTATCTCGCCACGATGCGCCGGCTCGAGCGCATGCCGGCGCGTGTCGTCCATGCCGGGCACGAGCCCAGCTTCGGCGGTGACCGGCTGCGCGAGCTCGCGCGAGACTATCTGCAACGGCGCGGCTAGCTACATCGCGGTGAGGAATGAGACGCCGACCGCCCCGATGAAGGCCTTCGCGCGCTCGCCGGACTCGGTGACTTCGCCGTAGCCGTCCGCGAGCACGCGCGCCACCCGATGGCGATGGAAGCTCGCCAGCAGCTCGCGGCAGGTGATGACCTGCCGATCCCGAGGCGCGTAGAGCTGGCGATGCAGCGTCGGCAGGCGGTACCAGGGCTCGCCGGGGCGCACGTGGTGCGCGTTGTGGTACGGGAAGTTGAGCACCAACAGATTGAGCCAGCCCCAGCGCTCCGACAGCAGGTTGGAGTAGGTGTGCTCGTATTCGTAGCGGCGATCGCGGCGCGGATCGGCGGGTGCGGGCGCGAGAGAGCGTGTGGCGAACACCTCGTACGTATGCTGAAAGGCATCCAGGAACCGCAGTACCGTGAGGAAGAGGAGGTACGCGAGCGCGTAGAGGAGAGCGCATTTGGGGCTGAGCAGCGCGAGCCCGCCGAAGAAGAGGAGCCGCACCGCGAGCAGCAGCACGACCCGCATCCGCTCGGCGCGCGTGCCATCGGAAAACGGCGCCGCCACGACCATGCCCCGCATGAGAAGCTCCACCGCCGGCACGTAAGCCCACTCGAGGAGCTGCACGCCGCGCCGCACCAGCGCCGGGCCCGACCTGAGGATCGCGCGATAGTCGAACGTCACGACATCGAGCCGATCGGCATGATGGCGCAGGTGCTTTCTCTTCAGGCGCTGATAGTTGGCGAGGCAGGAGCCGTTCAGCCAGCTCATGAGAACACCCAGCCGGTCATTGCCCGCCGCCGTCGGGAAGACCGCGTGGTGGGCGCAATCGTGCAACAGGTAGGCCGATATCACCAGCGCGTGCGCGGTGAGGAGAACTCCCGCCACATCGAGCACCAGCCCGGGGCGAGCCATCATCCAGATCCCGAGCGGCCAACCGGCCAGGGTGTAGAGGATCGCCAGTGAATGCGGCAGCGCGCCGCCGGCGTGGCGAAACGGGTTGCTCATTTCAAGTCTCCCGGGCTGGCCTGTACGGCGGCGACGAAACGGCCGTCGAAGGTCGCATCGATGGCGGGCATGGCGGGAATCTCTCCTTCGCGCTCGAGCAGCGCGCCGATCACTTTGCCGCTCGCCTGGAAGGAGGGCAGCTCGTCCGAGTCGCGAAACACGTCGCCGAGCGCCGCCAGCGGCGGATTCTCGATGTTGGGCAGTTGCGCGCGCACTTGGGCGGGTGTGATGCCGAGTGTTCGCGCGATGATCGCGGCGGCCTGCTCGGGCTTTGCGCGCATGAAGGCGAGTCCGGCCATCGTGCCTCGGATCAGGCCGTCGACCAGCGCCGGGTCGGTCGCGATCGTCCGCGCCCTCACGGCCAGCACGTCGGTGATCATGCCCCGGGCCGCGCGGGAGGAGAGCAGAACGTGATATCCCTTGCCGCCGTCGAGCCCGAGAATCAGCGACACGTTCGGCTCATAAGTGGCCCCGGCATCGACGGAGCCCGACGCCATCAGCGCGGGGACGCCTTCCGGGGTCGAGTTGACGGGCTGGATGTCCTTCGCTGCCAGACCCACGCTCGCGAGCGCGTAGCCGAGCAGGAAGTCGGACGGGGAGAGCGGTTGAAATGCGACCTTTCTGCCCCGCAAATCCCGCAGATCGCGCACCGCGGCGCTGGCGACGATCGCATCGCCTCCGGTCGAGTAGTCGATGGGCATCACCACTTTCAGGCGCCAGCCGCGCGCATCGGCCAGGATCACCTGATCGTAGGTCAGCGTCGTGGCATCGAGCTCACCGCCCTCGAGCGCGCCCGACATCAGCGAGTTGTCGCTGAAGGTGACGAGCTTGACGTCCCGGCCGTACCGGCGATAGTACCCGTTGGCCGCGGCGCAATAGATCGGCCCGTAGCCGATCCAGTTGACGACCCCGAGAGTGACGGCGCCGGATTCGCCCCCGGCAAGCGCGCGAGGAAGCACGCACAGCTGCAGCAATGTGAGTCCGAGCATCGATATCCGCGTGAGTCGCCTCATGGCCGGCGGACCTCGGCGGCGACGGCGCCGAGCGCGGCGCTGAGAGGCTGCAGCTGCCGCTCGTAGTGACGCCATTGCTCCACGGAGGAGGCATAAAGCGGCCGGCGGATCTGGGCGGCGCTCGCCGTGGTGGTGGCGGACGGGTTGCGGTGGAACGCCAGACAGTCCTCGTGCCACTCCAGGCCGCAGAACTCCAGCAGTCGTCGGGTCTCGCCTTCCTGATCCGCGATCAGGTCCTCGTAGCGCAGCTCGTGGATGGCGCCGGGCAGCGTGCTTCGCCAGTGCGCCATCAGCCGCCGGTATGCCGAGTAATAGCGGCCGAGCTCCGTCTGGTCATAGGAAAATGGGTAACCGGCATCGAAGAGCGTCTTGTACATGGCGTAGCAGGCCGCCATCGGACTGCGCGTGACGTGTACGATGCGCGCCCGCGGCAGCGCTCGCCGGATCAGGCCGCAGTAGAGGTAGTTGAGCGGTATCTTGTCGGTGAACCGCTCACCCTCCGCACCCGCCGATCGGGCCCGCGCGAGGTACTCGTGTCCGAGGGCGCCGAACTCGAGCGCTGCCGAATTTGCCACCAGCTCCCGCCTTCCCGCTGGCACGCCGTAGCGTCGGCGCACGGCGTCCGTCAGCGCTTCGGCGAAGCAAGGAAGCTCGCCGGCGGAAGTGACTCGCGGATGACTATCCAGAATGCGGTCGACCAGAGTGCTCCCCGAGCGCGGCATCCCGACGATGAAGATGGGTTGCGCATCGCTTGCGCACGCACGGCTCGCCGCGGGCGCGAATGAGCCCGAGGAGCCGGGAAAGGCCTCGATGATCCAATCCACCGTTTGCTCATCGACCGCTACGTCGTAGCGCAGATGCTGCCGCCGCAAGCGCGATCCCTGCGTGAGTTGCTCGAATGCACTGTCGTAACGGCCGAGGTCCTCGTATTCTTTGGCCAATGCGTAGCGGAGCTGGACTTCTCCGAGCCATGGCAGGGGCTGCCGGCGCAGCAACGCTTCGAGCTCCGCCGTGTGGTTGCGAGCCTCGGTCTGCATCCGCAGGTCGGAGCGGTTCTTGTAAGCCTCATAGTCCTTGGACTCGCGCCGGATGACCGAGTCGTAGTCGCACTCCGCGAGCTCGAGCTCGCCGACGAAGCGGCGAACGGCGGCCCGATTGAAGAGGATGCGCGAATCATCCGGCGCCAGCTGCAACGCACGCCCGTACGCTTCCAACGCCTTCCATTGCTCGCCCGCGCGGCTGAAGGTGGTCGCCACGGCATCCCAGTACAGGGCGTTGGCTGGTGCGTTCCGCTGCGCTTGCGCCGCGGCAGCGCGCGCTTCGCGCAGGCGCCCGAGCGCGAGCAGGCACTGGGCGCGCGCGAGCAGCAGCCCATGGTCGAGCGGCGAGCGCTCGAGCGCCAGCCCCAGGCGAGCGAGTCCCAGCTCCAGGGATGCGCGGTCTCCCGACCGCAGCAGCCTGGCGATGTCGCCGGGCCCCTGCCGCGGCGGCGCGCCGGCCGGGGTTGAGTCCGCGGCGATCACTCGAGCGAGTACCTCACGGTCACGCCGATCGTCCGCGGCGGCGACACGAGTGCCTGGTAGTAGGCGGAATAATTGAAGGGATCCTCGTAAGAATTGATCGCCAGCCGGTTCGTCACGTTGTTGCAGAAGAGCGCGAGCTGCCAGTGCGGCAACTGGTAGGCGAGCCGCAGGTCGACGACGGTGTAACCCGCGACCGTGGGAATGGTGGCCGAGAGCGCCGGCAACAGCGAGCTCTGGTAATGCGCATCCACCTTGTAGTGCATGCGTCCCCGCCCGAGGCCGAAGCTGTAGTCGAGGCCTACCGCGAGGCTGTTCTTGGGCGTGCCCGGCAAAGCGGCGCCCACTGCGGGAGGCGGCACGGCCAGCCCCTCGACTGCATACGGGGTCAGCGCCGTCAGCCGTGTAAAGTCATATGTGTAGTCCACAGTGCCGCTGAGATTGTCAGTGATGCTGGCGAACAGCTCCGTTTCGAATCCGCGGCTGTAGGCGTCGCCGACGTTGATGGCGCCTGGCAGTACGAGCGGCGTGAGCTGGGCTCCTTCCTGCACGTTGTGCCACTGGATGTCGAACACATCCGCGCTGTAGCTCAGCCAGTCGTCGAAGGCGCCTTTGGCGCCGATCTCGTAATTGTCCGCCTTGTCCGGCGAGACCTTGTAGAGGCGGGGATCGGTGACGTAGCTCACCGCCGGCTCGGTCGGGGGCAGCGCGTTGACGCTGCCGCGCCGGAAGCCCTGCGACCAGGTAGCGTAGACGAGACTCGTCGCGGTCAGGCGATATGCGGTATTCAGCTTCCAGAGCGCCCGGCGCCAGGCGTCGTTCAGGGAATTGTTGTCGATGGAGTCCGGTCCGTCGAAGAGCAGGCCGGTCTGCTGTGCCTGCGAGAGAGTCTGCTTGAAGGCACGCGCTCCGCCCGTGACGCTCCATGCGTGTGTCAGATTGATCGTGACGTCGCCGAAGAGCGCCATGTCCTTGAAGCGCGTCTCGAAGTCGCCAATGTACGCCTGGTCCTTGACGATGGGGATGCCGTCGACGTAAGTGAGGGGATTTGCCGTGTAGACCGTCTCTCCGATCCCGCACTGCGATGGTGTGACGCCGTCACCGTCGCTCACCCCATAGACCGGGGCGCAGGCGTTGAAGTAATCGAGATATCCCGGGTAGAACTCGTGCTCGCGGATGTCGGTCTTCTCGTTCTGATAGAAGAGGCCCGTGACCCATTCGATGGTCCCGTCGGCCGGCGAGGCGAGCCGCAGCTCTTCCGTCCAGGGCTCGTCATAGAGCTCATCGTGACCGGTGACCAGTACCCGCGGGTTCGCGCCGTACAGCGAGGGGTAGAACGAGAAGTCGTCGTACAGGTCAGTCAGGTCGCCGCTCGAGCGGTTGTCATGCCGCGACCACGAGGTGTTCGAGGTGAGGGTGGCGAAACCCAGATCGTAATCCAGGTTGAGCGCGCCGACATCGACCTCGTCGTCGGCCGAGGCGCGGGTGTGATCGGTCGATTCCAGGTTGGCGACGCCGAGCATGACCGATGAATAGGGGAAGCCGCCGGCGGTCGCGAGCTGGTAATAGTACGAGAGCTGGGCGTGAAAATCGTCGCTCGGCTGCCAGAGCGTTGAGATGCGCGCCGCCTTGTAAGTGTAGTCGTTCGTACCTTTCTGCGAGTAGACGACCGGCGGACTGGAGATCGGCTGGCCGGGGTTGGCGAGCACGGGCGCGCCGGAGGCATCGAGCCGATAGAGATCCGGCTGATCGATGAATCCGGCGTCATGCGACCAGCTTGCGTTGAGCCTCACCGCCAGCGTGCCGGCGAGCGGGATGTTGAGCATTCCGCGCGCCTCCTCGTTCGGCGCATGCGTATGGGCCGTATCGCTGGTTCCGACCTCCGCACTGGCATCAAACGCTTTTGGATTTGGCGGGTTCTGCACGAAGCGTATCGTGCCTCCTAGGGAGCCGGACCCGTAGAGCGTGCCCTGCGGTCCCCGGAGGATCTCGACGCGCTCGAGGTCGTCCAGCCGCAGGTTCACGAACAGCGGCGTGTTGTCGACATAGATCGATACCGGCGGCACGATTGGCGTCGCGAGCGCAAGCTGGCCGGCGGTCGCCTCGCTGTTGAGACCCCGGATGATCAGCGTGGAACCGTTGACGCCCCCGAAGGGGCCCTTGTCGGTGAAGTTGACTCCGGCGAGAGACTGCGCGAGCTGCGAGATGTCGCCGATCCCATCCTGCTGCAGCTGGGCCCCGGTGATGGCCGTGATGCTGAGCGGCAGGTCCTGCGCGGAGACCGAATGCCGTGTGGCCGTTACCATGACAGTTTGGAGATGTGTCGATGAGTCCGACGCACCATCGTCGGCCCGGACCGGAGCGCCGTGCAAGGCCGCGATCACCGCCGCGGCGACCGGGGCGAGACGGGAAAGGCCGGCGGGGACGGCGAGGCTGCGGCGGACAGCCGGCGGACATTGCGGGCTGCGCACTGAGCCGGAGCAGGACGTGGAGCTGCGACGGCGGTCATCGTTCTTCACAGCGAGTGTTCTCCTCGAGTCTGATGCAGTGGACGCACCATCGAGGAGACTGACGCGAGCTACGGGATCCGAGCCTTCACGGAAGACCATCCCGAGGATGCGAAGCCTCCTCGACTGAAGATCTCCCGGGCTTTTATCCCGCCGTGTATCCAGGCGCGGAGCGCTCGACCGCTCACCGCCGTGGACTGCCTCTCTCGGACCAGGCACCCGTTACATCCGGGCCGGAACCCTAGAGGCACATTCTTGACTTTAGCTATGCAACTGCCGTGCCTGCCACCCGTCGGCAACCGGTGCGGAGCTTGCCCTGTCGTTTCCGCGAGTTAGGGGCGCTCGCCGGCCGGAAGTCCCGGGTGCTTGCGCCAACATCGCGGTGCGCATGCACCAAGGCGGCGCGCGGCGAGCGCGCTCTGCGCGATGGCGGCGCGTCAACCGCTTTACGGGAGCGTGCGCGCGCGCTCATCCCGGCCGCGGGAGAGCTTGTCGAGCAGTTCGGTGTCCGTCTTCATCCCGGAAGTGACGCGGATCCGGTCGAGGATCCGGTCTTTCAGGTCCAGAAAGGCGCCCGCGTGCTTCATATGCTGCTCCCGATCCTCCGGCAGCGGAACCGGGCACTCGCAGTCGATGCGCCCGGGCCGCGGAGCCATCACGATCACGCGACGCCCGAGGTAGATGGCTTCCTCGACGTCGTGCGTCACGAAGAGGACGGTACAAGATTCCAGCCGGGAGACGTGCAGGATGAGATCGTGCATCACCTCCCGCGTCTGCGCATCGAGGGCACCGAACGGCTCATCCATGAGGAGGATGCGCGGCCGGCTCATGAGCGCGCGGGCGATGGCCACGCGTTGCTGCATCCCGCCGGACAACTGGTTGGGGTAGGCGGCTGCGACGTCCGCAAGTCCCATGAGCCGCAGTAGCGTGTCTGCGCGCCCCGACGCCGCCTCCACGTCGGCGGACGTGCGATTGCGCGTATGCGCCGCCAGCTGCCGCGTGAACTTGATGTTCTCCATGACAGTCAGCCAGGGATAGAGGCTGTAATGCTGGAACACCATCGCCCGGTCCACTCCCGGACCCTCGATGCGGGCGCCACCGCATTCGATCTCGCCCGCCGTGTAGGTTTCGAGGCCGGCCAGGGTCCGCAGCAGCGTCGATTTACCGCACCCCGAGGCGCCGACCAGCGTGACGAACTCGCCTTCGCTGATGTCGAGCGACAGATTCTGCAGCGCCACGACGCGCGCGGTGGCGGTATCGAACACTTTCCACAGGCCGCGGCAGCGGATGGCGCTCGTCACGTCATTGCCTCGCGTACAGCCATGGAAAGGCCAGACGATGGAACAGCCGGAACATCTGATCCATGGCGAGCCCGATGACGCCGATGAGAATGATGCCGGCGAAGATCTTGTCGGTCTGCAGGAAGCGCTGGGCCTTGATGATCGCGTAGCCGAGACCGGAGTTGGCCGCGACGAGCTCGGCGACCACGAGGTATGTCCACGCCCAGCCCATCGTGATCCGCAGGGTGTCCAGCAGCGCGGGCTTCGCCGAAGGAATGATGACCTGCTCGATGATCTCGGCACGCGTGGCGCCCATCGTCTGCGCGGCCTCGATCTGCGTCATCGGTACGCGCCGCACGTCCTCGGCCATCATCAGCACCATCTGAAAGAAAGTGCCGATGAAGATGATCCCGATCTTGGCGCCCTCGCCGATGCCGATCCAGAGCATCACGAGGGGGACGAAAGCCACGGCCGGCATGTAGCGGATGAAATCGGTGAGCGGCTCGAGCAGCGCCTGCACGGTGCGAAACGTCCCGATCATGATGCCGAGCGGCACGGCCAGCAGCGCGGAGATTGCCCAGCCGGCCACCACGCGATAACAGCTGATCTGCACGTCACCCAGCAGGTCATCATCCCGGAACCAGGTCCCGACCCGCCGCGCCACATCGAGCGGGCTGGGAAGGAAGACTTTGTTGACCGTGCCGAGATCGGCCAGCAGCAGCCAGCCGGTCAGCGGAACGATGAGTCCCAGCAAAGCGAGCGTCCAGTAGCGGCGTTGGCTGATCCAACCGCGGATCGCCCAGGCGCCGGGCCGCTCGCGGCGCGAAGGCGGCGGCGGCAGCAGAGGCTGCGTATCGGCGCAGTCTTCGCGGCCGGCCGACACCGTCGGACTCACGGTGGATGGCTCGCAGGCGGTGCTCGATGAGCTCACGGGCGCAGGGCCTCCCGCAAGAGCGACGGGTCGACTGCGTGCGCCATGTCCGGCTCACCGTCGATGAGGTGGTTGGTACGAAGGAATGTTGCGATGGCGGGCTCCACGGCGACGAGGCTGGTCGGGTTGCGGGGATCGAAGGCCGCGAGGTTGGCCTGGGCGTCGAAGAAGCGCGTGCCCGGCAGGAATACCTTGTACTGCCCGGGGTCCATGCTCACGATCTTCGCCATGATCTGCACCGCCTGGTCGGGATGCGCGCGGATGAATTGCACGGTGTCGAACCAGGCGCGGATCATGCCGACGAAGTCCGCGCGATGAGACTGGATGGCGGCGGCCTGCGCCACGAGAAGATCCGGAATCAGACCGGGCATTTGCTGCGACGTGAAGAGCGCATGTCCGGTGCCACTCGCCTCGATGCGGCTGATCCAGGGATTCCACACTACGGCCGCATCGACGCGGCCGGTCATGAAGGCGGCCGCCGCATCGCCGGCGTCGAGATTGACGACGCGCACCTCGTCCGGAGTCATGCCGTTGCGGGCAAGGGCCGTGTATAGAACGAAATGCGAGATGCTGTATTTCTCCAGCGCGATCGTGCGGCCCTTGAGCTGGGAGAAGGAGTTGACCCCCGGCCCGACCAGGAGCGCATCGTTGCCCGCCGAATTGTCGTTGACCAGCACGACCTTGAGCGGCAGCCCCTTGGCGAGCGGCGCCAGCGTATCCGACCAGGTCTGGCTGTTGGCATCCAGCTGCCCGGTGGAGAGCGCCGAGATCGAATCGCTGTAGTTGGCGAACCAGACGAGGTGCACGTGGGCGCCGTACTTGTCGAAGTAACCCTGCTGCTGGGCCACATACCATGCCACCCACCCGGTCCAGTCGGAGACGCCGACATTGATGTCGGCGCGCGAGACGGCGGGGCTGGCGGCGAGCAGCAGCACCGCGGCGAGCAGGAGCGCGATGCGCGGGACAAGGAAGCTGGAGCGCCTGTTCACGAGGGTGCGGATCATCGCTGGACGACCTCTGTCTGAATTGCGGGCAACAGTCCCGGCCTCATCCTGCATGGGTGCGCCGGGGCAGATAGGCTCGCCATCTTCCCTCGGCGGTGATGTCCTCGACCCTCTCCATGGCGGGCGGCTCGGCGAGGAAACCGCGCATCGACGGCACGCGCGTTGACAGCGGCGGCAAAGCGGGTGACGAGCCGGTGCGGCATGGTGTCAGCTCGATGTGGCCTATCGAGGCATCGGCTCGAGCGCCACGAGCGGTGCTCCCGGCGAGACCGCCTGGCGCTCGCGTACGTACACGGCGCGGACCCGGCCCGCCATGGGACTGGGTACGCTGCATTCGGTCTTCATGGCCTCGATCGCTGCAATGACCGTGCCCTTGCCGATGCAGTCTCCCGGCGCGACGAGAACCTTCCAGACATTCCCGCCGAGCGGGGCTTCAACGATCTCCGCGCCCTGCGGAATCTCCACGGCCTCCTGCACCAAGCCGGTGCCGATGTCCTGCAATGAGTCAGCGAATGCATCATCACGGCGCCAAGCCTCGCGCTCGGCGTCGAAAGCGGCCTGTCGCCGGGCCTGAAACGCGTCGATGGCGGTGCGATGCTCGGCGAGGAAGCGCCGGTAGTCGGCGAGCCGGAAGACTTCCGAGCCGATCTCGAGCCGCCGGCGACCGCGGGGGAAGTCCGTCCGCCACGCGGCCAGCTCCTCCGGCGCGACGGGAAAGAAGCGGATCTGATCGAAGAAGCGCAGCAGCCACGGCTTGCCGTCGCGGAAATCCGCGGTCTGACGGTAGCTGTTCCAGACCTGGATCGTGCGGCCGAAAAGCTGGTAACCGCCGGGACCCTCCAGGCCGTAGATGCACAGATATGCGCCCCCGATGCCGACCACGTTGGGCGGCGTCCAGGTGCGCGCCGGGTTGTATTTCGTCGTGACCAGCCGGTGCCGCGGATCGAGCGGGGTCGCCACCGGCGCGCCGAGGTAGACATCCCCCAGGCCCATGACGAGGTAGCGGGCTTCGAACACGATGCGACGTACATCCTCGACCGTATCGAGTCCGTTGACGCGGCGGATGAACTCGATGTTGTCGGGACACCAGGGCGCCTCGGCGCGCACCGAATGCATGTACCGGCGGATCGTCTCCGCGACCGCCGGATCGCGGTAGGAGAGCGGCAGGTGAACCACGCGCGAGGCGATCTGGAAGTCCTCCAGGCCGCCCAGACGCTCCTCGGCGTCGACGAGCGCTCGCAGCAGCCGGTTCATTGGCAGCTTGCGGCTGTCAAAGTGCACCTGCAGGGAGCGGATTCCCGGCGTCACGTCGATGACGCCCGGCAGCTCGCAGTGTTCGAGCTCGAGCATCAGCGCATGCACGCGCAGGCGCAAAGTCAGATCGACGATCGGCGGACCATACTCGACCAGCAGATGGCGGTCGCCTTGGCGCCGGTAGACGACTTGCGGTCGGGCTTCGCGGGCCGCGAGGACTTCTAGCACGGCGCTGCCCGAGGGCCGGGCGCCGTCGGCTGACGCTGGCCCGGCGGGCACGATGTTGCGCCACGCGCGCGACTCGACGGCCGTGCTTGCGGGGTGCGCTATGAAATCTTCCTGCTCCCGCTCGGCCGCTGCGGCTTCGTCGGCCGCGACGCTGGCGAAGCGCACGAGATCTCCCGGAGCGAGTTGGCCCAGCTTCCACAGGTCCGCCTGGATCGTGACGAAGGGACAGACGAAGCCCCCGAGCGAGGGGCCGTCAGGTCCGAGCACGATCGGCATGTCGCCGGTGAAATCGACGGCACCCACCGCGTACGGGTTGTCATGAATGTTGGAGGGGTGCAGGCCTGCTTCCCCGCCGTCGCGGCGCGCCCACCGGGGACGCGGTCCGACGAGCCGCACGCCCGTGCGGCTCGAGTTGTAATGCACGCGCCAGGGGGTCGCGAGGAAAGTCCCGATGTCCTCGGGGGTGAAGAAGTCCGGCGCGCCATGCGGACCGTAGAGCACGCGCAGCGTCCATTCACGCGCGAGGCTGGGACGGAGTGTCTCCGGCAGGGGGCGCTCGATGGGAGCTTCAGGTTGCGGACCGAAGTGCAGCACGTCGCCCGCCGTGAGAACGCGGCCGGCATGGCCGCCGAAGCCGCCCAGCGCAAATGTGGCGCCGCTGCCGAGGTACTCAGCGACCTCGAGCCCGCCGCGAAAGAGAATGTACCCGCGCAATCCCGGGCCACTCGCTCTGCCGAGCCGCAGCGTCTGGCCCGCCGACACGGCCACCGGCGTATAGGGTGCGACGGCCACGCCATCGAGCGTTGCCGGGCTCGGCGCTCCGGTGAGACAGATGAACGTCGGATGGTCGAATTCCAGAGTGGGTCCGGTCGCGGTCCACTCGAGTCCGGCGGCGGAGGTGCAGTTGCCGAGCAGCCGATTGCCGAGGCGGAAGGCGAGAGCGTCCATGGGCCCCGATGGCGGGACACCCACGCTCCAATAGCCCAATCGGCCGGGAAAGTCCTGGATCGTCGTCGCGAGACCGCCGCTCACCACTCGTGCCACTGGGGGTGCGTAGGGGATGTCCTCGAGCGCTCGTGTCGAGAGCTCGCCGCCGACGAACATCTCGCTTCCTGCGACTTGACGCAGCCAGGAGACGTTGGTCTCGAGCCCGACGAGGCTCGTCTCGGCCAACGCCTGCTGCATTTGCCGTACCGCGAGCTCGCGGGTTGCCGCGCGCACGATGATCTTGGCGAGCAGGGGATCGTAGTAGGGCGTGACCTCACAGCCGTCGGTCACGAAGGTCTCCACCCGCGCTGAGCCCGGCAACCGGGCCTGCGCCAAGGTGCCCGCCGACGGGCGAAAGCCGCGGGCCGGATCCTCTGCGTACAGCCGCGCCTGAATCGATACTCCACTGGCGCGACGCGACCAGGCTTGCCTCTCCATCCAGGGCTCGAGGAAGCGGTGCTCACCCGCCGCATGGCGGATCATCCACTCCACCAGATCGATGCCCGCGACTTCCTCGGTGACGCCATGCTCGACCTGCAGTCGCGTGTTGACCTCGAGGAAATAGACCGCCGCGCGTGCGGCGTCATACAGGAACTCCACCGTGCCCGCCGACCGATACCGCACGGCCGACATGAGGCGTACCGCATGGTCCACGAGCTGCGCGCGCACGGGCGGGTCGAGCCCTGGCGCGGGAGTCTCCTCGATGACCTTCTGATTGCGTCGCTGCAGCGAGCAGTCCCGCTCCCCGAGCGTCGCAACGCCGCCGGCGCCATTGCCGAAGACCTGCACCTCGATGTGGCGCGCCCGCGGGACGTAACGCTCCAGCATCAGTCCGGCGTCGGCGAAATGGCCGGCGGCGAGGCGACCGACCGTGTCGAAGGCCTCGAGCAGCTCTTCGGGTCCCGAGCACGAGCGCATGCCGATGCCGCCGCCGCCCGCAGTCGCCTTGAGCATCACGGGATAGCCGATGCGGCCGGCCTCATCGAGAGCAGCCGCCGCGTCCGGTAGCACCCGAGTCCCAGCCAGCAGCGGTACGCCCGCCATCCTCGCCAGCTCCCGCGCCGCGTGCTTGAGCCCGAAGGCGCGGATCTGATCCGGTGTCGGGCCTACGAACACGATTCCGGAGTCCGCGCAGCGTGCGGCAAACTCGGCGTTCTCGCTGAGGAACCCGTAGCCCGGATGTATGGCCTGGGCGCCGCTCGAGCGCGCGGCCTCGAGCACCGCGTCCCGATTCAGGTAGCTCGCGGCGGCCGCGGACTCGCCGATGCGGATCGCCTCGTCGGCCTGCTCCACGTGCAGCGCTCCTGCATCGGCGTCGGAGAATACCGCCACCGAGCCGATGCCCATCCGGCGCAGCGTACGGATGATGCGGCATGCGATCACGCCGCGGTTGGCGATCAGGACCTTGGTGAACACGCCTCGATCCGTCCCGGGCCCTTGATGATCACCCGCAGGGGCGTCGGGTTGAACGCGTTGCAGGGATTGTTGATCTGCGGACAGTTGGAGATGACGACGACCAGATCCATCTCGGCGAGCAGCTCCACATGCAGTCCGGGCGCGGAGATGCCGTCCACGATCCCCAGCGCGCCGTCCGCTTCCACCGGTACGTTCATGAACCAGTTGATGTTGGATACCATGTCGCGCTTGCCGCGCCCGTGACGGGTGTTGGCGTGCAGGAAATTGTCCACGCAGGAGTGGTGCGACTTGGTGTGGTGCCCGTAGCGCAGTGTGTTGCTCTCGCAGCTGCACGCGCCGCCGATGGTGTCGTGCCGCTCCACGGTGCTCGCGACGATGCGGGCCATGGGATTGCCCTCGTTGGAGTAAAGCACGGAACCCGTCTTCAGGTAGACGTTCCGCTGCGCGGCGATCGTGTCCTGGGCGCTGTAGCGCTCCGCATCATCGTGCAAAGCGTAGAGCAGGAAATCCGCCGACTGGTTGCCCTCGAGATCGACGATGCGCAAGGTCTCGCGTCGGCGCAGGACGTGATCCCACGGCGCGCGGGCTGGAACGATCTCATCGAGCAGTACTTCCTCGCGGGAGCTCATGGGGAATTGTCGGGCATGCGGTGACCTGTTTCGCGGCGCCGGAGGCTCAGCGGCGGAAGTATTCCTCGACGTTGAGGAAGGCGCGCAACGACTCCGGGCTGGCGTTGCGGACGGGATCGTCCTCGGGCGTTACCGGTCCCCGCCAGGCGCTGACCCGCGCCGCAGTCACCGCATAGCCGGGTCGCGGGTCGAGCACGTGCGGGCAGTTGGCCAGTATCAGGATGAGATCCATTTCCGCGCGCAGCGTCAGCGCCCGGCCGGGGGCGTAGGGGCCGGCATCGAGCAGCGTGGCGCCATCGGGCGCAACGCGCACCGGCTTGAACCAGTTGATGCAGGGATGGATGTCCTTGCGCCCAAGGCCATGCCGGGCCGCTCCCAGAAGGAGGCGGTCGCGCGCGTTGGGATGGGCGCCCCAGTTGGCGCCGATACCGTACTTGCGCGCGTTCGCGGCCTCGTTCGAGGGACCACAGAAGATGTCGTGGCCGTCGGTGTCGTCCTCGAGAATGCTCGCCAGAACCCGGCCCATGTCCGAAAGAAGCAGACGGCCGGCACCGAGGTAGGCGTTCCATTGCACCTTCACCGTGTCGGCGACGTTCAATCGCTCGACGGGACATTCCGCATTGAACAGCAGCATGGAGACGCACGCATCGCCGTGAACATCGAGCAGCCGCACGCGCGCTCCGCGGCGCAGAATCTTGGAGGCGTACCCGCCGGCGGCCAGGGTCTCCTCCCAGAGCATCGCTTCGGCCGGGACGCCGGCGGGCCGGTCGGCGGCACAGACCGCGGGAACCGTGGGCATGGCCTCGACCCGGATTCCCGCCATGGCCCGCGCGTGCGCCCGCGCGCCGGCCGGGTCCCTGGTGCTGCTCTCGCTCATCGGGGGCTCATCGCGAGGCCCGCGAGGAGCCGGAGTGAGCCGGGGCGCTTTCCGCCGCACCGTGTGAGTGCAGGGGAGGGAGCAGGGCGGTGGTCGTGACCAGCTTGATCTGCTGTACGCCGCGGACCTTGCGCAGGCTGTCGCACAGGGCGTGCAGACGTTGCGAGGGTCCTTGGACCAGCAACACCTCGAGGGACTGATCGTCCTCGAGCAGAACGTGCTGCGAGGAGATGATCTCGACCACGTACGCGCCTTGTGTCTGCGCCAAGGCCTGCCGCACGCGGCCACTCTCGGCGCGGTAGATCAGAGTGATCGTGCCCGCCAGCACCGAATCGGTGCGGCCTTCGTTGTGCTCGGCCAGCGCATGGCGGATCAACTCCGCGATCATCTGCGAGCGGCTCGGCAAGCCGCGCTCCGCCACCATCTCATCGAGCTGCTCGAGCAGGTCGCCCGGCAGGCTGACGCTGAGCCGTGCCAGCTCGTGAACCGCATCGTCTCTCAAGCGACCTCCGCGGTGGGAAATGGTATTACGAATTAGGATATTAGTAATACTGCCACAGGCGCCGCCTGTCAAGCACGCACGCGGTGGGTCTCAATCAATGACTCATGCGATGGCCTTCGAGCGCAGCATTTGTCTCTCCGACGGATTCTTCGCGCCTGAACGGTGAGATAGACCGGAAGCGCTACCGGGCATGGACTGATGCCGCCGGGAGATCAGCGACCACGGCCGTTCGCGGCCGCGTCGAGATCAATCCTACGAAGAGCGCACGACGGCTTTGGCGGTGGTGCTGCAAAAGTCGCAACCGACCAGCACCTCGGAAGATGATCTCCGCTAGCCTTCCGATGTTGCCGCGTCGCGAAGCTCTGAGAACTTCGCTCCGCACCAAGGGCAGAAATGGATTTCAATATAAGAAGAGCCGCCGTCGTGGATGTAGAGGCCGTAGCGTTTGGCGCTCGTGCGTCCAACGAGAGCATCGGGGCAGTCGGATGGATCCGCGTGATCGGGGCATTTCCAGTCGAGCTGGTAGCGCAACATCTCGCAGCAGACATCGTCTTGGTTCGCCATCACGTCTTACCCTCATTCCTGAGCCGCTGACCGCGGAGACGGGAGTTTCGCGGCGACGTTCCCGGCTCGGTCTTGTGCAGCCACGCGCGCACCGACTCGAGCCCCCGCACTGGTCTCATCGCGAGAACATTGGCTTGACGGCTACCCTTGCGAACGCAAATCCACGAGCAACTCGTCCAGTTGCGAGAACGTCTCCGGCATTGCATTCTCCATCCCGCCGTTGGCATCGAGTGCCTCCTTCGAAGGATGGACTTCGTGCACGACCACCAGCGTCCTGCCATTCTTTTCCTCGAAAGTCACCGTGGTCACGGCGCCGTCGTTGCTTTCTTCATTGGACCAGACGAGGCGCGAGTGCGGAATGACTTCGAGATATTTGCCGAAGAACGCTACCGGCGTTGGGGCGGACGGGTGGAGGAACTCGAAGCGGTATTTCCCCCCGACACGAACATCTGCTTCGCAAGCAAGAAGCGACATGTTCATCGACTTAGGTACCCACCATCGCTTCAGTAGTTCGGGCTTGGTCCACGCCTCGAATACGAGGCGCGCGGGGGCGTCGAAGGTTCGCCTCACGATGATCTCACGCTCGGACTTCCGTTCCACGCTGGTGCGGCTGCTCATAGGGTCGACTCACGTTCTGTTCTTGCGTGCATCGGTTTTCTCCTGGCGTTTTAACTCGTCAACAACTCTGTCCAGCTCATCGAAGCGAGCGTGCCAAATCTCGCGGTATCTCTCGATCCACGCCGCCTCTTCTTGCAGCCGGCGAACGCCCAACCTGCAGGTCCGCACGCGCCCGATCTTCTCCGTAGCCACCAGTCCCGCCCGCTCCAAGACAGCGACATGCTTCTTCATGCCGGTGAGAGTCATGTGGAACTTCTCGGCAAGATCGGAAATTGAAGCGTCCGCGCGCCCGAGCTGCTCGAGAACACCACGGCGGGTGGCATCCGAAATCGCAGCGAAGGAAGCATCGAAGCTTGCGCTTTCATACTGAACCATGTGGTTCAGTATTAACACAGATTTTGCCCGTCCGCAAGGCAGGGTGATTGCGGGACCTTTGCGTGATTCGGTGGTGCTTCGTGCGTCAGAGAGCTTGTTCCCGCCAAAGCGGTCAGAACCTTCGTTCGGTGGTACCTGTACGTCACGCAGATATGTCGTTCCGAGTCACCGCCTCTCATTGTTGCGCTGGGTGCAATTGAAGTCCGAAACTCTCTGCTGCCGGAATCCGCATAGCCGGCGTCGGCTTCTGCGTCCAAGGGCTTTTCCCGCAGCTCATGTAGCCTCGACCAGGCCGGCCACAATTTCGAGGGAATGGCGGCGTGCCGCGTGGTCGTGAATGTTGCTGGTCAACATCAGCCCGCCAGCGCCGGTCTTCTGCAGCTGCGGCTACGCCGGCAGCCCGATCGGATTCGGGAAGCCAGAGCGCCGGTTCGACGGAAAGCTTGCCGACGCCTAGGGTAAGTACGTGTATTTCAAAGGGCCTTGATCGGACCCCACCGCGCGCAGGTGGCGCACCAAGCCTCTGATTCACGCTTGTTTCCTGCCGGAGATAGTCCCCATAATGCCGGGGTGGAAGGCCCAGTCCCTCCCTCTCCGCCACGAATTCAAAGGCTTGTGTTCTGATTTTTCGAGCATGGCATTTTTGCTGCCGATCCTGGCCGCGCGGCGCGGTGGCGCGGCTCGGTGTCGGATCAAAACCTCGGCGACGATTGGGAATCTGCCTCGATGGGTTTCAGGCTGTTCCATGAGCTACCGCAAGCTGATCATCGCGGCGCACATCGTCGCCCGAAACTGCTCAGTCGTGGCGTGCAACAGAGCCGGTACGTCGCGGCGCCTTCGTAACGCCTGGTACTATCGCGATCGTGCCCCGTTCGATGCGGAGGGCCCCCTGTACATTGGAGTGCGTGTGGAACACGTGCTGAATATTGGTGGTGCCAAAAGCCGGAAGCTCGCGCCCAATCGCCCGAACACGAATTTTTTGGTCGCAGAGTTTGTGCGTACCGTTACGGGAAAGGTTCTTCGCGGCAGGCTCCTCGAAGTCCTTTCAGAACAGGCCGTCTGATGCCATCTGGCGCGCCCACTCCTCCCGGCAACATCAAGGTTCCGGAAGCGCTCGCGCGGGCATATGCGCACTGGGAGGCGGGTCAGGCGGACCAGGCCGAGCTTTTGGCCCAGCGCGTGCTCGCCGTGTGGCCGGGCCAGCCCGATGCGCTCCACCTGCTCGGGCTCATGGCCCATGCATATGGCAACCTCGATCTCGCGATCACCCATCTGCGGCAGGCCTGCCTCGCACCGCGAGCGCCGGCCATTTATTCGAGCAATCTCGCCGAGATGTACCGCCAGAAGGGGATGTTGCCCGAAGGTGAGGAGGCTGCGCAGCGCGCCGTCGCGATGGACCCCACGCTCGTGTCCGCCTGGAACAACCTGGGCATCCTCCTGCAGGAGGCCGGCAAGCTCGAGCAGAGTCGTGCCTGCCTCGAGAAGGTCGTCGCGTTAAAGCCCGATGGAGCCGAGGCGCATAACAATCTGGGCAACACATGGCGCCTCCTGGGCCGGATGGATCATGCGCTGGCCTGTTACGGGCGGGCGCTCGCGCTCAACCCCTCGTATGCGGAAGCTCATAGCAACCTCGCGTTCCTGCTGTCGACTCAAGGCAGCTTCGACGAAGCGGCCCGCCATGCGCACCAGGCGATCGAGCTCAATCCCAGGCTGGTCGATGCCTACTTGAATCTCGCGGATGTCGAGGTCTCGCGGCAGCGCAACGATGCCGCACTGCGTGTGCTCGACATGCTCAACGCTTTTGCGCCGCAGCATCCCGCCGCGCTCCTGGCACGCGCGAAGGCGCTCAGACACACCGCGTACACGGAGGAAGCGCTGGTCATCGCGCGCAACGCCGTCGCGCTCGCGCCGCGCAGTGCAGAAGCTCATAACACCCTGGCTCTCGTGCTGCAGGATCTGGGCCTGACCGACGAGGCGCTGCGCGAGTATGGCGAGGCGTCATCGCTCCCCGGAACGGTCGTGGAGTCGGCGATGGTCGGCCGCGCCACGCTGCTGAATGAAGCCGGCCGCAGGGACGAGGCTCTTGCCGCCTTCGACCAGGCGCTTGCGCGCTTTCCCGGCTCCGCGCAGGCACTGTCGGCCCGGGCGGAACTGCATACTTTCAGTGCTGGCGATCCAGACATCGCGGCGTTGGAAGCGCTGCTGGCGGAGGGGGAGCGCCGATCGCTCCTCGAGCGCATTTCGGCCCACTTTGCGCTCGGCAAGGCTTACCTCGACAGCAATGATCCGGAGCGCGCGTTCCGTCATTTCGATGCCGGTAATCGCCTCAAACGCGCATCATTCGACTACGACGGTGCGACGATCGGCGCATGGATGGCGCGTGTTCGTACGGCCTTCACGCCGCAGCGATTTGCGCAACTCGCTGGCTTGGGCGAGCCGTCGACGCTGCCTATCTTCGTCATCGGGATGCCGCGCTCGGGTACCACGCTGATCGAGCAGATCGTCTCGTCGCATCCAAGCGTCACGGGCGCAGGGGAGCTCGCCGCTCTGCGCATCGCCGCCGAGACCACCGGCAATTTCCCGGAGTGGGTGGCGGCGCTCGACGACGGGAATGCCGCAGCCGCGCTGGGCCGATGCGGACGGGCATATTTGTCACGCGCGGCACCGCTGGCTCGGGGACGGCCGCATATCGTCGACAAGATGCCGGCCAATTTCCTCTACGCCGGATTGATCCCGCTCATCCTACCGGGGGCGCGCATCATCCACGTTCGCCGCGACCCCGTGGATACCTGCCTCTCCTGCTACACGAAGCTCTTCGGCGGACAGCAGCCCTTCGCCTACGACCTGGCGGAGCTCGGCGTCTTCTATCGCCATTACGAGCGCCTGATCGCGCACTGGCGGGCGATACTGCCCGCCGGCGTCTTCATCGAGACCGAGTATGAGGCCGTGGTCGATGACCTCGAAAGCGAAGCGCGACGCCTGATCGGGTTCCTCGGTCTACCGTGGGACGATGCGTGCCTGGATTTCCACGAGAACCGCAGGGTGGTGCGCACCGCCAGCGTGAACCAGGTCCGCCGGCCCATCTACAAGACGTCGAAAGGCCGCTGGCGGGCGCACGCGCGCTACCTAGGGCCGCTCCTCGAGGCGCTCGGCGTCACTGCTCCATGACGCGTGGCGTCGGCCCCGACATCCGCGCCATCGAGCGCGAGATCCAGCCGCTGCTCGGATCCGGGCGCTTCGAAGACGCTGAGGCGATCCTGCGGCCTTACTTGGCTTCGGGCAGCGGACCTCTGGTGCTGTGGAAATGGCTTGCCGCGGCACTTCGTCCGCAGGGACGCCTCGCCGAAACCCGCGCCATCCAGGAGATGCTGGTCGCGAACGCGCCGGGCGACTTTCCGAGCCGCTTTGATCTTGCCGAAACGCTGTTGCTGATGGGCGAGTTCGAGCGTGGCTGGCGCGAGTACCGCTATCGCTACAGCCTGGCGCACACGATGGTCATCGAGCGCAAAGTACAGCGCCCGCGCTGGGACGGCCAGCCGATACCCGGCAGGACGCTGTTGATACACGACGAGCAGGGCTACGGGGACACATTCCAGTTCCTGCGCTTGGTGCCGTGGGCCAAGGCGCGCAGCGGCGCGCGGATTGTTCTCGAGATCAATGCGGAGTCACTGCCGCTGGCTCAGCGCAGCGCGGGCCATGACGACATCGTGGCACGGGGCACCCTGCCGCCCGCATTCGACATGCACTGCGAGATGATGAGCCTGCCGATGGCCTTGGGCCTGAGACTCGAGGACCTGCCGGGACCGATTCCTTACCTGAGTCCGGATCCTGCGCGCCTCGAGCGCTGGCGGCGGCGTCTGGCCGATTTGCCGCGGCCGCTGGTCGCACTGGCGTGGGCGGGGCGGCCCACTCATTTCAACGATGCGAACCGCTCTCTGCAACTGGCACAACTCGCGCCGCTCGGCCGGGCCCGAGGCACGTTGCTGTCCATCCAGAAGGGAGCGGCGGCGGCACAGGCCGACTCGCTGCCTGAAGGAATGTCGCTCCTCTCCCTCAGCGCGGAGATCGCCGATTTCGAGGACACGGCGGCGGTGCTCTGCGTCGCCGACCTGCTCATCTCGATCGACTCTTCCCCCGTCCATCTCGCCGGCGCACTGGGACGAACCGTGTGGGTCATGCTGCCGAAGGTCCCGGACTGGCGCTGGCTGCTCGACCGGCCCGATACGCCCTGGTATCCGCACACGCGCCTGTTTCGTCAGGAGACACGGGGGGACTGGACCCCCGTCATCGCCAGGATCGCAGCCGAGCTCGCACAGTTGCGGGCTGCATGAACGGTTCGCGCGGGATACCGCAGCCGGTTCGTCTCGCGGGTACGGTTTGCTTCGGCACCGCGGCCGCGCTACTCGCGATCTTCGCCGGCGCCCTTGGGGGATGCGCCATGCTCGATCCGGGCGCGCATGCCGAGTCGCTCGCCGAGCCTGCCCACCTGCATCGCGAGCTCATGGAGACGGGGCTCTTCGAGTTGACGACTTTCTCGCGAATCTCGCAGCCGGGTAAGCCGCTGCGCGTATACATCGAAGGCGACGGCAGGGCATGGCTGTCGCGTACCGAGCCCTCGCTGGACCCGACGCCCCGCCGGGCGACCGGCCTCGCTCTCGCGGCCAAAGACCCGGCGCCGAACGTCGTGTACCTGGCACGGCCCTGTCAGTTCACGCCCAGGGCGATGAATCCGCCCTGCGGCATTCCATACTGGACAGGCAAACGCTTCGCGCCAGAGGTGATTGAAGCGATGAACGATGCGGTGAGCCAATTCGCGGCCCGGACGCCCGGCGAGCCCGTGGAGCTCGTCGGCTATTCGGGCGGCGGGGCGATTGCCGTGCTCATCGCGGCGCGCCGCAGCGATGTGACATCGATCCGCACCGTCGCCGGCAATCTCGATGACGAGCTCGTCAATCGCATGCACCATGTCTCTTCGATGCCTGACTCGGCGAACGCGATCGATTCCGCCAGACGCGTGGCGAACATCCCGCAGATTCACTTCAGCGGTGCGCTGGATCGGGTCGTCCCGCCCGCGGTCGCGCGGCGCTTCGTCGAGGCCGCCGGCGGCCACTGCGCGCGAGCACTGACCGTCCCCGGCCTGGCGCACGAGCGCGGCTGGAGCGGTCGCTGGCCGGTGCTGCTCAAAATCGCTCCGACTTGCGCGCTCACCTCGGGAAAATAACGGCGGCGAGGCGTGTCGTGGCCGAAACCACCGCAACGGCGTCCCGCCATGCAGCCATCAGAACAACAGCCGCAGCCTCAAGCTCGCCGCGTTCGAGACATATCCCTGACCCAGCTGCGCCTCATAGCGTGCCGTCAGACTCAGGTCGTTCCCCCGCAAGAGCGTGATACCCGCGGAAATGACGGCTGAATCGGCCAGCGGCGTGGCGCCGAGCACGGTGAAACTCGTTTCGCCGCTCGTTGCCGCGGCGAAGTTCGCCGTGATCGCCGTGCGTGTACTGTCGTAATTGTGCCGCCAAGCGATCCGCAGGTCCGGAACCAGCAGGCCCTGGGAAACGGTCATGCCATGCTCCAGCTTCACGCCGATATCGGTGGTGACCGAGCTCGTGCGGGCCGAATCGACCGCAAGCGCCGCGCCGTTGCCGCCCGATTCGGTATAGGCGTCCTGGCCCAGATGGCTGTAGGTCAGGCTGCCGAGGGGTGCCACCGTGGTCGCGCCCATCGCGATCGGATACCCGACTTCGCCGCGGGCCACGTACTGTTGGCCGTTGAAGTCGCCACTGGCACTTCCGCTGAAACCGGTGAAGACAATGCGGCGCTCCGTGTCGTAGTGCTGCTCCAACACACCCAGCGACAGTTTCGCATACCAATTTCCGGTCACGTAGTCGGCATACCCGATCACGCCGAACGCATTGATATTGGTCTTGTCGCCCGCCGTATCGCCGGTGTTGCCGACTGACGTGTTGCTGTAGCTGACGACGCCGCCGAGGCTCCAGGGGCCGGAGATCGCGCGATCGGCACCGAGCAGCAGGCCTACATAGTCGGCGCCATACCCGTCCACCTGATCGCGCCGATCCTGGCTCGCGTGTCCGCCGAAGGTCTGCCCCCATGCGGACCATCCCGTCGCGCTCTCGCCGGTCGAGATGCCGCTCCCTGCCTGGGCCATACGCAGAACGTCCGCGTGCGCCGAGACGATGTCGAGCACGTCGAAAGTAGGCGACGCCGCCGCCGCCGCCGACGATGCCTGTACGGTCGGGGCGAGCTGCTCGCCCGCGTGATTGAGCTTGCTCGTCGCGGAACCGTTCAGGGCTAGTGCGGCATCGTACAGGTTCAGCAGCTGCGGGCTGATACCTTGGTAGTTGACCAAGCCGGTCAACGCGGATATCGCATTCGGCGAGGTCGCCTGGCTCGGAAGCGACGGTGTGGGGGTTGGCGTCGGCGTCGGTGTGGGAGTGGGCGTCGGCGTCGGAGTGGGAGTGGGCGTCGGCGTCGGAGTGGGAGTGGGAGTGGGCGTCGGCGTCGGAGTGGGAGTGGGAGTGGGAGTGGGAGTCGGCGTCGGCGTCGGGGTCGGGGTCGGGACCAGCGTCACCACGAGGTCGCTGCGGCCGCCGCTCGTCACCGCCGAGCCGCTGATGGTCCCCGTATAGCCGCCGGCCGCATAGTTCAGGGTACCCTCGTTGTAGTTCGTGCCGCTGCTCGATGCGTCCACCACGACGAACCGCTGTCCTGGGGCAAATCCGTACGCGTTCAGCGCCTCCAGTGTAACACTCGAACCGGGCGCGATGGTCGCGCTGCCAGACACCACTAATCGGCCGTAGCCGCTGTCGCCCGCCAGGGAGCCGTTCGCCACCGCGCCATCGGCCACGCCGATGACCAGCGTTGCAGCCGCACTCTGGCTGTAATTGCCTGTTATGGTGACCGGCGCGTAAACCCCCAATGTCGCGCCTGTGTTGTTGACGCTGTTACCGCCAACGTTGACGTTATCGTTGAGCACCAGGTTGCCCGCGCCGAAGTTGACGTTCGACAAAGTGCTGCTGATGGTGCCGACGGAGCCGCTGGCTCCCGTCAGCGTGCCGACGCTCGAGCCGCTGCCGCCGTCGATGTCCAGATCGCGGGTCGACAGGTTGGCTATGTTTCCGGCAATCATGCCTGAATTGGTGATGGTGCCAAGGGTGCCCGAGCTGCCGTTCGCGACCGCGCTCACCGAGCCGCTGATGACGCCGGCATTGTCAATCGGGCCGATCAAACCGCTGTTCGAGATGCCGACCCGGCCGGCAAGGGTCCCGGCGCTCGCGATGACAAGGGAACCGATGGTGCCGCCACTGTCATTTGCGAGGCCGGCGATGATGCCGGTGTTGTCCACGATACTGATCTGACCGCCGTTGGCGACGCCGGGCCCATTCCCGCTCGAGATGGTTCCGTCGTTGGTCAGCGTTCCGATGCTGCCATCGTTGCGGATGCCGGTCGAGGCGCCGCTGATGGATCCGCCGCTGTTATTGATCAGTGTGCCGATCGTGCCGCTGCCGTTGTTGGAGATGCCGAACTCGGCATAGACGCTGGAAGCGGCGATGGTGCCGCTATTGCTCAGGCTGCCGATGCTGCCGGAATTCTGGAAACCGGTTCTGTTGCCGATGATTTGGCCGCCGCCCTCGTTTTCGAGAACGGTAATGTTGCCGGTGTTATTGATGCCGTTGAAGGACGTATAGCCATTGCCCCCGCCACCTGTGATGCTGCCGCTGTTAATCAGGGTGCCGATGCTGCCGTTGTTCCAAAGTCCGGTGCTGCCGGCAGAGATGATTCCGTTATTGGTCAGAGTGCCGATCGTGCCGTTGTTGCGTATTCCCGCCGCGGTGCTGTTCTGGCTGACTATTTTTCCGACGGAGTTGTTCGTCACAACGCTGATGGTACCGGCGTTGAGCATGCCGTACGTGAAGCCGGCGATTGTGCCGGAGTTGGTCAGGGTTCCCAGGGAAGACCCGGTGGCCAGGAAGGCGGTCTGGGTGATGTAATTCGAAAGGGTGACGTTCTGCGCGATCGTGCAGTTACCCGAGGACCAGCCGATTTCGCCGGTATTGCTGCCGATGGTGCCGGTCGCCCCGCAGTTGGCTTTCGCGATGAGGGGCGTGCCGCCGGCGATGGCGGCGGCGACTGCCGTCGCGATGGCGCTGCTTTTCGGAAGCTTGTGCTTTTGATTCATGACTTTGCAATGGCGATGAGACTGATGCCCCGGCCAGAGGGATCTCGTCATCCGAGGCGAGGCGGCGCGACCATAGCATCGCAGGGAGATGCGACCCTGCCGACTGGGTCACGCTCCCGTGTCGGGGTGATGCACGCGGGCTTCACCCCAATGCGTGAGGCAGGTGTCGGGCAATTGCCGCGCGGCCCGCCCGCTGCCAAAATCGGGCGCATGAATCGCGAACGAGCGCTGGATGAGAGCTGGAGGGCGTGGCTGCGGGAGAACATCGAGCGCGGCTGCAGCCGGCCCGAGCTGGTGGATGTCCTGCGGACGCATGGATTCTCGCTTTCCTCCATCCGGCAGAATATGGGCGAGGCGTTTCCGCTCGATGCGCCGGAGCAGGGTTCACGGCCGCTGCCGCCGCTGGTGCGCCGGATGCCGCCGAAGCTGCGCAAGATTCCGACCGACAGGTTCGACTTGTACACTCTCGATGATTTTCTCAGCGCGAAGGAATGTGAGCGGCTCATGGCGCTGATCAGGCACCATCTGCGCCCCTCGACCGTCAGTCTCGAGACCGCGGACAGGGACTTTCGAACTAGTCAGACGTGCGATTTGTCACTGCTTCGCAGCCCCGTCGCGCTGAGCTGCGACGAGAAGATCGCGAAGACGCTCGGTATCCGGCGCGAGTACTCGGAAGGGATTCAGGCGCAGCGCTACGATGTCGGCGCACAGTTCAAGGCCCATACGGATTACTTCGAGCCCGGCACGTCCGAATACGCGCAGTTCGGCGGCGAGCGCGGCAACCGTACCTGGACGTTCATGGTGTACCTCAATGAGGGCATGGGAGGCGGCGGGACGAGGTTCTTCGCGATCGATCACACATTCGTGCCGAAGAAGGGGCAGGCGGTAATCTGGAACAACCTCAACGCCGACGGCACGCCCAATGGCGCAACGCTGCATAGCGGCGAGCCTGTCACCTCCGGCCACAAGGTCATCATCACGAAGTGGTTCCGCGAACTCGGCTGGGGGCCGATGTTCTACGAAGTCTAGGAACCCGCCAGGCCAGGCGCGCGGGCGCGAACCACCTGTGCAGTCAAGGCTTCTTGAGTAATGACTTAATGAGTCGAGCCGCGGCATCTATCTGCGGGCGCGGCGGTTACCGGAGTCGTTCCTCCATGACAACCTGATTGCAAGCGCTCACTCGCCCGGATCGCGACGGATCTCGAGGAGGCTGCTCTCCTTGAGCGCAATTCCGCTCAAGCTGAGGCGGCGAGCAGCATTCATGAGCCACGCCAGCCGGGCAGCACCCTCTTCGTAGGAGAGCCCCTCGGGCGGCCGGATATTGGAAATACAGTTGCGCTCGCTGTCGAGCCGCCCGCCCCGCGGCTGCCACGTGAGATAGACCCCGAGGCTATCGGGAGCCGAGAGTCCCGGCCGCTCGCCGATCAACACGACCGCCAGCCGTGCTCTCACACGCTCGCCGATTTCGTCGCCCAGCGCCACGCGGGCGCGGTGCGCCAAGATGACGGGGGCGAGTCGCCAGTCTGGGATCTTTGCAAGCGTCGCAGACAACATCGAGGCGGCGTGCTCGTGGACCGCGCGCGCCGAGAGACCATCCGCAATCACGAAGACGGCTTCGTATTCTCCCTGCGGCAGAGACGCTGCGGAGCGATCGTCCAGCCGCCGCCCGAGATCGGGCCGCTGCAGGTACGTCTGCCGATCGAACGCGCGGCTGTGGACGAGCCGAAGGTCGAAACCCGGAAGGGCATCGGCGATGCGCTCGGGCTCGAATTCCCGGTAAACGGCGTCGCGGGCCCGGGCATGCGCCAACTGAAAGTCGAGCAGCGCTCGGGTTGGGAGCGCCGTTCCACATCTTCCGAGGAAAACGCGCGCCGGGGTGCTTGCGCGCAGGCGCGCGAGGAGATCCGATCCCTCCTGCTGCGCGGTGGGAGCCGATCCCGCGGTCTGCGCGCTGCGCGCATCGGTCAAGGGGGCGCTCCGATCGCGGCTCTAGTGCGTTTGCCGGACAGCCTGAGGAGCCGCTCCGAAGGCTGCCGCACATCGGCCGGACCCTGGATCCGGCCCTGCGCATCGAGTATGCCGAGGCTCATCAGCCAGGCCTCGAATTCGGGCGCCGCTCTCAGCCCGAGAGTTTGCCGCAGGTATAGGGCATCATGGTAGCTCGTACTCTGGTAATTGAGCATGACATCATCGGCGCCGGGCACGCCCATGATGAAGGAGACACCCGCGACGCCCAGCAGCGTCAGGATCGAATCCACGTCGTCCTGGTCCGCCTCGGCGTGGTTGGTGTAACAGACGTCGACTCCCATCGGCAGGCCGAGCAGCTTGCCGCAGAAATGATCCTCGAGCGCCGCCCGGGCGATCTGCTTGCCGTCGTAGAGATACTCCGGGCCGATGAAGCCCACGACGGAGTTGACGAGCAGCGGCTGAAAGGCACGCGCTACGCCATGGGCGCGCGCTTCGAGCGTTTGCTGATCGACACCGTGGTGAGCTTCCGCGGAAAGCGCCGAGCCCTGACCCGTCTCGAAGTACATTACGTTGCTGCCGACCGTGTGGCGACCGAGGGAGAGCCCCGCATCCCGTCCCTCGCGCAGCAGCTCCAGGTCGATGCCGAAACTGCGGTTCGCCGCCTCGGTGCCCGCGATCGATTGGAAGACCAGGTCAACCGGCGCCTGCCTCTCGATCGCCGCCAGCGTGTTGGTGATGTGCGAGAGCACGCAAGTCTGTGTGGGAATGTCGTACTGCTCGCGCAGTTCGTCGAGGAGCTGCAGCAGCATGATCTGCCCTTCGATGCTGTCGGATGCCGGATTGATGCCGATGACGGCGTCACCGCAACCCAGCAGCAGCCCATCGAGCACCGACGCGGCGATGCCCGCAGGATCATCCGTCGGATGGTTCGGCTGGATGCGCACGGAAAGCCGGCCTCTCAACCCGATCGTGTTGCGAAAGCGCGAGACGACTTCGCACTTGCGGGCAACGGCGATCAAATCCTGGTTGCGCATCAACTTGGAGACGCCGGCGACCATCTCCGGTGTCAGGCCGGCGCACAGGGCGGAGAGCGAGGCCGGGTCGGCCTCATCCGAAAGCAGCCACTCCCGGAAGCTCCCGACGGTCATCGCGCAGACGGGCCCGAACGCCGCCCGATCGTGGTCGTCGAGAATGAGGCGAGTGACCTCGTCCGCCTCGTAGGGGATCACGGCCTCTTCGAGGAACCTGACGAGCGGAAGATCGGCCAGGACACATCGGGCCGCGACGCGCTCTTCCATGCTGCGGGCCGCGAGGCCTGCGAGCAGATCCCCGGAGCGCGGCGGCGAGGCCGCGGCGAGGACGGCCCTCAGATCAGGGAAAGTGTATCGCAGGCTCCCGAGGGTGGTTGCGTACATCGAGGCTCAGCATGGGACGGCCCGAAGCGCAATGCAAGGGGACGAGATCCTGGCTAAGCGCCTTCGGGACACGCTTGGGTCGGCTCGCCGTGGACGTGTCGCTTCCGCTCTTCTCAGCTCACGGATCCTCGATCAGCCTGGATACGATCTCAAGAGAGTGGCGGCGTGCCGCATGGTCGTGCATGTTGCTGGTCAACATCAGCTCGTCGGCGCCGGTCTTCTCGACAAAGGCGCGAATCCTGTCAGCCACCACGGCGGGCGAGCCGATTGCGGAGCATGACAGTACCTGATCGAGCAGCATGCGACTTGGCTGCGGCAGGGATTCGACATAGCCTTCCACCGGCGGCGGCAGGCGTCCCGGACGACCTGTGCGCAGATTGACAAAGGATTGCTGCCAGGACGAAGCAAGGTAGCGCGCCTCGGCATCCGTGTCTGCAGCCGCGACATTGAAGCCCAACATCACGTAAGGCTTGTCCAGATGGCGCGACGGCCGGAAGCGTGCGCGATACACGGCGATCGCATCCAGCAACTGCGCCGGGGCAAAATGCGAGGCGAAGGCATAAGGCAAGCCCAGCATCGCCGCGAGCTGCGCGCCGAACAAACTGGAGCCCAGGATCCAGATCGGAACCGCATGGCCCTCGCCCGGCACCGCACGTACCGGCCCCTTGCCCTCGAAATACGCCATCAGTTCCATGACGTCCCGCGGGAATTCGTCCGGATCCGTACTCAAGCTGCGGCGCAACGCCTGCGACGTCGCCTGGTCCGAGCCCGGGGCGCGCCCCAGGCCCAGGTCGATGCGCCCGGGATATATGGCGTCGAGCGTGCCGAACTGTTCGGCAATCTGCAGCGGCGAATGATTGGGCAACATGATGCCACCTGCCCCCACACGAATGCGCGAAGTCGCACCCGCCACGTGGCCGATCAACACCGAGGTCGCCGCACTGGCGATGCCGGGCATGCCATGATGCTCGGCCATCCAGTAGCGCGTGAAGCCCCAGCGATCCGCGTGCCGGGCGAGATCGACGGTGTTGCTGATGGACTCGGCCGCCGAGCCTCCTTCGTTGATCGGACACAAATCGAGAATCGAAAGCGGAATCATGGCCATCGTGAGTCGACCTCATGGTGACAACGGCGGTACCCGACCGCCGCCCCCTGAGATGCGGCCGGCGCACGGCAATGCAATCTGTGGATGCCAGCTGAGCGGCTGGTGGCTTCGACGGCGGCAGTGCGCAGCTGCGCGACTGCCGGGCTGGTGGTCAACGGCGACAGCCGCAGGTGGTTCAAAAGCGTAGCAGCAGCTCCTATCAGCCTTGACATCATGATGTCTGACTATTAGCATCATGATGTCATGCGAACGACCCTGACGTTGGACGAAGACATTGCCGCGCGGCTTCAGGCCGAGTCGCGTCGCACGGGCCGGCCCTTCAAGGCCATCGTCAACGAGTACTTGCGGGCAGGCCTTGCTCAACGGCGAGCTGTGCAGGCCGTCCAACCCTTCCGGGTGGAACCGGTGCATCTGGGGCCGCCAATTCCCGGGCGCTCCTACGATCGCATCAGCGCTCTGTTGGAGGAAACCGAAGGACCAGAGCACCCGTGAAACTCCTGGACGCGAACGTTCTCCTCTACGCCTACAACGCTGATTCTCCGCACCATTCTGCATGTCGGGCCTGGCTCGAAAGCGCTCTCAACGACGCGGAGGAAACCGTCGCTTTGCCGTGGCAGAGCATCCTCGCATTCGTTCGGATCGCGACGAATCCTCGCGCAGTCGAGAAGCCTCTCACGAGTGAAGCCGCATGCGCCATCGTCCGGCAATGGCTAGAACATCCGAACGTAATCGCCGTCGGCTACGGCGAGAGATTCTGGCCGCTATTCTGCGACCAAGTCGCTGAGGCGAAGGTCAGCGGGCCTCTCATTAGCGATGCGGCCCTCGCTGCCGTAGCCTTGGAGCAAGGAGCGATTTTTTGCTCGACTGACAGGGATTTCCGCCGCTTCAGCAAACTGAAGTTGATTGATCCGCTCGAGGGCCAGTCGCATTAGCAGTCTGCCGGTTCGCGGATCGAGGGCCTCCGGCTCGAAGACTGGATCGTAACGTAACTGGCATCATCCGTCGGCTCACGCTGTGTCAGACGCTGCGAACGTGTTTACCCGGCCCTAAGTGGCCGAAGGACGGTCGCTACCGCGCTTCGCGAAAGCCGCCAGTCGTCTCCGATGTCCGCAGAGCTATGATGCAGTCGTGAGGAGCGGGCCGCGCGCAATGGGCGCTAGACCCGAATCGCACGATTACGGGGAATGAGATGGAGGGCGCATGTACTATCAAGTCGTGATGCAGTGTACGCAGAGCCTCAAGAACGTCGAGGCTTGGCTCGATAAGGCCGAGCAGCAGGCTGCCGTCAAAAAGTTCGATGTTGGTGTGCTTCTGAGCGGTCGCCTCGCACCCGATCAGAAGCCATTCATCTATCAAGTCCAAAGTGCCTGCGACTACATAAAGGGCGCGGCTGGTTGGCTTTCCGGACAGATGCCGCCAAAGCACCCGGACACGGAGCAGACCATCGGCGAATTGCGTGCTCGTATTCAGAAGACCGTGGCGTTCGTCGAAAGCGTAAAGGAATCCCAGTACGCTGGCGCGAGCGGCCGCAAGGTCAGCCTATCCTGGGCACCTGGCAAGATCATGGCGCCCCCGCATGACGGTGTCGATGTAGGAAAGATGGATTTTTTGGGCCCGATCAAACTGGCGGATGCCTAACTATCGCAGGCCCTCGCTCATGCACTTTTCAGCGCTCAAGAATGCCGCAGTCGGCCAGGAGCAGAAGTTCAGCTCGTAATTTGGCCGCCGTATAACGGTCACTCGTCGGATGTTGTGGGCACCTTGCATGGCCGCGAAGATTCTTGTTCAGAGCAAGCCTGCACCGACAGGGCGTCCGCGTAGTCTTCGATCTGATGCCCCGCCGGGCTCTGGGACATGCCTTGGGCCGCAGCGGTTCCAGGCAGGAATTCCATTCTTTATGGATCTCTCTGGTGGGTCGTAATAGCTACGATCCTCCGGCCGCGGGGGTTATCCGGTCACCTGACACGTCAGCGCGACGCTTTTCGCCAGCCCGCGTCGGCACGAATGGTGCTGAATTGCGATTGCCCTGCGCTCGCGCGAACTGCGACGAAGCGGTTGCGGCGAAACGCCCGGGCCGCGCATACGGCGGCGCCTGGGCCGGTAAGTCATCCTGACACGAGAGGGATTCCATGTTCAGCCACAACAAGCGCCTGCAGTACACGGTCCGGGTCGGTGAGTGCAATCCGGGACTGGCGAACCTCATGCTCGAGCAGTTCGGCGGCCCGCAGGGAGAGCTCGCGGCCGCGCTGCGCTATTTCTCTCAATACCTCGCAGAGGACGATCCTGGCCGCAAGGATATGCTCATCGATATCGCCACCGAGGAGCTGAGCCACCTGGAGATCATCGGGACCATTGTCGCGATGCTCAACAGAGGGGCCAAGGGTCGAATCGCGGAGGGTGCCGACAGCCAGGCGGAGCTCTACCGTCAGATCACCGGCGCTGGCAACGACTCGCACCTCACGCAGGTGCTGTACGGAGGCGGTGTCGCGTTCACGAACTCGGCCGGAGTGCCTTGGACTGCGGCGTACGTCGATACGATAGGTGATCCTACGTGCGACCTGCGGTCGAACATCGCGGCGGAGGCGCGGGCCAAGATCACCTATGAGCGCCTCATCAACTGCACGGACGACCCGGGGGTTCGCGAAGCGCTCGGCTTCCTGATGACCCGGGAAGTGTCCCATCAGCAGTCGTTCGAGAAAGCGCTCTACTCGATCCAGCCGAGCTTCCCGCCCGGCAAGCTGCCACCCCTGAAGGAATACTCGAACGTGTACTTCAATATGTCCACGGGCGACGGTGACACCCGCGGCCCCTGGAACAAGGAGCCGACATTCGAGTTCCGTGACGCTCAGCCGGCCGTGGACGGTGGCGATGGGCTACCCGTCGTGAAGGTTACCGCTGAGGAAGAGGCCCTGCTGACGCGGATGGCCGCGCGGCTGAAATCCGATACTTCTCAGGATCCGGTGACCGGCGCGATGCTGGGCTCGGACGGCAAGAACAACATCGGAGTGGAGGCCCGGAAGGGTCCCCAGACGACGCAGAAAGGTACTTCGCCGAGGCACTAGCGCGGCATGGAGGGGATTCGGTACGTCGTCGAGGCACTAGCGCGGCACGGAAGGGGATCCGACTGCCGTCCGGCCAGGATGAGCCTGGCCGGGCGGACGCCGCACTGGCCTGCGCGCAGCTGCGTCTGGCAAGGACTGGCGGCGCGTTTTCGGCCTCACCGTCGGCCGCGGCACCTATCTGGAACGACGCCGTGGAACAGTAGCCACCGGAGCCGGTCGCGAATAAACTATCGCCACGGTACCCAGAAGACCGGTTGGCAGACGGCGCCCGCAAGCGCGCCGCTAGGGGTTCAAGGTATGAGTTCCGGTGGATTCGAAAAGATCGATCCCATGGCTGCATTGGCGCTGCACATGGCGCGCGGCGAAATCCGCATGAAGGTCGAGATGGCGCTCCGCTCCGAGCCGCAGCGGGCAAACTGGCAGCTCGCCCGTGAGCTGGAGGTGAAGCGCACCGCCATCGCCCGCATCCGGGCGATGCTCGAGGAGCAGGGCCAGATCCCGGTACGGCCAGCCTCGCTGTTCCGCATCAGCCGCTGACCCGACCTCGGGCCTTCCGTTCGCGGCGCGCGTAACGCCGGCCGCGGCTGCTCTCGTCACATGCGTCAGGTGACGCCGGTGGCCTGTCGAAAGTGCTCTTTGTCGGCGCGTACCGCCGATGGCGCACGTCCGAGAATGCGGCGAAAGGTCCGGATCATGTGGCTTTGATCGCAAAAGCCCGCCTCCGTTGCAGCACCCGCAAACGGCAAATCGGTCTCGCGCAGCAACATGGCCGCGTGCTCGACGCGTAATCGTGCAGCGGTATCCATCAGCCCTTCGCCTGCCGCATGGCGGTAGGCCGTGCCCAGCCAGGAAGGATGCAAGCCCGCGCCGCGCGCAAGCTCGGAGACCTTGCTGGTGGGATCGCCCCTGAGCCGGCGTGTCACTCCGTCTAGCCAACCGGGCCGGCTGACGGGCGTGTCGGAAGCCGCCGCCGCGAAGAACTGTTGCAGCGCCACGCGAATCGATTTCTCGGAGGCGTCGCCACTGCAGATCCTGGCCAGCGCTCGAGCTTGTGCGCCGGTGCGCCCGCCGAGCCAGCGCAGCACCGGGCCGGCGGGCACACTGACGAATCGAATCCAGGCCGGATCGAATTCGATCTCGATCTGCTCGAATCCGTCCGGTCCAGCGATGTTGCGATGGGCGGCACCGGCCGAATAGAGGATTGCCGAGGGGCCGGCAATGAATTCCTCGCCGATCTCTGTCTGATTCGAATACGAGCCCATCACGAAGAGCGACAGGACCGTCCAGTCGTGGGCATGCTCGGCCACCTGGGCGCCGCTTCGGTCGAGAGTCCTTCTGACCGAGGCACCGCTGAATCTCTGCAAAATATTGCTCTGCACCATTGGCGAGTGACCCACTGGCCGCAAGATCAAAATAGCACTGGCCGGCATGAGGAGGCAAAGCGGCTGGAATGTGCCGCGCCGCGGCGCCTTGAAACCGTCCAATACGGCGATGACGGGGCGCGGCACGCTCCCCCTCCCGCTTCTGACGGTGCGATATGTCTACCGATGCCAGTCCATTGCTGATCACGATCGGCGGCGAGCGCTTTGCGGCGCGGCTGCAGCGCGACCTCGCGCCCCGTTCCTGCGAATGCCTGCTGACATTGCTGCCGTATTCCGGCAGCGTGATCCATGCCCGCTGGAGCGGCGAGGCCCTGTGGTCGCCGCTGGCCGGTGTTTTCCCGCCGGATCTGGTGATTGCACCGGAGCATCCCACGGGGCATCCAAGACCTGGCGAGATACTGCTCTACGCCGGCGGGACGAGCGAGCCCGAGCTCCTGATTCCGTACGGGGCGAGCCGCTTTGCCTGCCAGGCCGGGCCGCTCGAGGGCAATCCCGTGCTCAGGATCGAAAGCGCGCCGGAACGCCTTGCGCGACTCGGGCATGAGGCCTTGTGGCGTGGCGCGATGCCATTTTCGATCGAGGGTCCTCAGGCGAGTCGAGGGTGAAACATGCGGCGGCCGCGCCATTCGACTGGCTGGAGGTTTTTGCCAACAGTCACCGCACGCGCTGCAATCTGAGCCCACCAACGCGCCCGATACCTACAACCCGCGCGATGAGCTGTTGCGCGACGTGTATGTGATGGAAAAGAGGGGACGCTACTTGGCTTGCCGGGCGAGCGCCTCTCGCGCCTCCCGCAGGGAGCGCCGCAGGCTGACCGTGCTGAAGGCAGCATGAATCCGCGCCAGCAGCTCGACGTCCGGCGCTTTCTTGGTCAGATAATCGTCCACGCCGGCATCGTAGGCACGCTCGTAATCGAAGGTGCTGTCGAGCACCGTCAGCATCAGGACGTAAGTGTCCATCACTCCCCGGGCGCGCAGCTGCTCGACCATCTCGACGCCGCTGATGACCGGCATCTGCCAGTCGGTGACGACGACCGGAAACCATTTCTGCTCCAGCATCTTCAGCGCTTCCGCACCACCCGGTGCGCGGGAGACCTCCAGGCCGCACGCGGCCAGGCGGTCGCTGATGAGCTCGAGCTCGATTTCATCGTCATCCACGACCAGGATTCGTGGCTGCATGTCCCGGGCGAGCATCCGTACCCGCCGGGTGACTGCGCCCATGTCGATACTGTGACTGTCGCCGCTGTCGGTCACGGTCTCTCCTGCCAGGGTATTGTCAAGCACCAGCACCCCGGTGCCAGCCTAATATGCCGCCTGGGCGTCCAGGAGGGCAAGGGCTTACAGCTCGACCTTCAGCCCCGGCGAGAGCTCGAGCGCCATTTGGACGATGGCCCGGATATCGGGCTCGTCATCGACATAGAGAATCGTTCGCAGGGACTGCGCCACCACGGCAGTGCAGCAATCGTGCTCCGGCACCGGCGCGCGCAGCCCGGCAAATGAGAGAACAGCTTCACGCTTTCGCGCTGCCACGTGGCGAATAGCCGGCGGGCGCCGCGGCCAGGGCTTTCGCAGGCGCGGTGCTTGCAACATATATCGCGCCGTCAAATGTCCGACGGCGCGATAAACAGAGTCCCACAGTCCGCATGTCCCAGAGCACAGCGAAGCCGCTCGATCCGAGCGAAGCACAGCCTTTTTTCGAAGAGCCATCCAAGGGCGTCGAGCCTCTGCGACAGCGGCCGGGAGGCAAGATCGTGCACGATGCGCGCGGCACCGCGATCTGGGACTACTCGGACACCATACCGGGCGCCATCACATCCACCGGCGTCCTGCGGTTGCTGGAAGCACCCTCCCTGGAGATCCAGGGCGAGCCCGATCGCGCCGCGGAGTGGGCCGGTGACCCTTACAACCGAAACCGCAAATCCCGGTGAGCCTTTGAGGTCCCCGCTGTGAGTGTCAGCAAAGCGCGAAGGGAGTCAACGACTCCCGCGGCGTGCCTGTCCGTGCTGCCGCGATGATTCAAGTCATCGGCATGGTCGTGGTGTTCGGATGTGTGATCGTCGGGTTCCTGCTCGGCGGCGGACACCTGCTGCTCCTGTGGCATCCGACCGAAGTGCTCATCATCTGCGGCTCGGCGTTCGGCGCATTTCTCATCAGCAACCCCATGAAGGTCGTCAAGGAGGCCTTCTCGGGCGCGCTCGCGATCCCCCGGGGGCCCCGCTACAAGCGCGAGGAGTACCGGGTGCTGCTGAAGCTCCTCTACGAGGTGCTGATGAAGATTCGCAAGGAAGGCCTGCTCGGAATCGAGCGTGATATCGAGCAGCCGCGCGAGAGCGCCCTGTTCAAGAAGTATCCGAACATCCTCGCCGACCACACGCTGATGGAGTTCATCACGGACTGCCTGCGGCTGATGGCCGGCGGCAACATGAACCCGCACGAGCTCGAGAGTCTGCTCGAGTACGAGCTCGAGGCGCATCATCGCGATGCCCACGAGCCCGCGCATGCCGTGCAGAAGGTCGCGGATGCGCTGCCGGGCTTCGGCATCGTTGCCGCGGTGCTGGGAATCGTCAACACCATGGCGTCGCTCGACGGGGCGGACACCGCCACGATCGGCCACAACGTGGCGGGTGCGCTCGTGGGCACGTTTCTCGGCATCCTGGTCGCCTACGGCTTCGTCGGGCCGATCTCCTCGGCGATGGATAACCACGCCACGGAGGAAGGCAAGGTCTTCGAGCTCGTGAAGATGGCGCTCGTCGCCAACGTGCGCGGTTATCCGCCCGCGGTCGCGATCGAGTTCGCGCGCAAGCTGCTGTTCGCTGACGTGCGTCCGTCGTTCGGCGACCTCGAGTCGCATCTGAAGGGCAAGGCGCCGGTCCCCGGATAGCAGGATGGCAGGCGGCAGTAACAATGGCGACGACGAGCGCCCGCTGATCATCGTCAAGCGCTATCGCCGGGTGGAGGCGGGACACCATGGCGGAGCATGGAAGATAGCGTACGCTGACTTCGTCACCGCGATGATGGCGTTCTTCCTCGTG
>Ga0335075_10000969_pt1 | contig 48425 bp, 40 predicted proteins | sample Lox_Sample_24_FD_206723 | JGI IMG/M metagenome (GOLD analysis project Ga0335075, IMG submission 206723) | Soil microbial communities from Loxahatchee National Wildlife Refuge, Florida, United States - Lox_Sample_2.4 | ecosystem: Environmental > Terrestrial > Soil > Wetlands | place: USA... | reverse complement strand
CTGCTCGTCAGCCGCCGACAACCCCGCCAGGCCGTCGCTCTGCGTAGTCACGTCTGTCATCTGATGTCTCCTCCATCACGGAAGTTACACCTTTGAAATTACAGTCCCCAGCAGCAATGCGTCATGGGTGCTGCGAGCTTTTGTACGCGATGCGTCATGGGTGCTGCGGGCTTTTGTACGCGATGGGACAGCGCTGTTGCTATGGCAGCACCTTTGCGTCATTGGTGACAATGTGGCCCGGCAGCAATGCGTCACCGCTGGCAAATCTGGGCCGGCACCCATGTGTCACCGCCGATAATCGTGGCCAGCAGCAATGTGTCATCGCTGGCAATGGGGGCTGGCATCGATGCGCAAGTGGTGTGGGGCCGGTCATTGCCCGGCCCGGCGCTGGATGTCTCCCTTGGCGACGACCTCGATTGTCGGCTGCGTGCGCGTCGGACTGTCCGGCTCGGGCTGGGGCGCCGCGGTTTCTGGGTCAAGGTGGGCCTGCGGGACGCCGTGGGCCGGCAGGGCGACGTCCGCGTGCGGAATCGCGTTGGCTGACTGGACAGCATCGACTGACGGCATGGCCTCCGCTGGCGGGACAACCCTGACCGACGAAGTATCGCTGGCCGACGAGGACGGGGCACCGCCGGCCGACGGGACGGCGTCGGCTGAGCGCGTGGCGTCGGCCGAGCGGATCGCGTCGGCCTCGGGCGGGCGGCCGCGCTCGTGGCGCCCGGGGCGGCGCCCGCCTGGCGGGCCGGACCGCAGCACCGCGCCGGCTAGCAGCGCTCCGCCGGCGAAGATGCCCGCCGACCACCAGAACGCGGTGGTGAACCCGTGCACCGTCGCCTGCCCGGCCAGTGCCCTCGCCGCCGGGCCACCGCGGCCAGCGGTCGCGCCATGCGTGCGGAGGAAGCTGTTGGTTGACTGGGTCGCCACGGTGTTGAGCAGCGAGGTGCCGATCGACCCGCCGATCTGCTGCATGGTGTTGATAGTCGCCGATGCCACGCCGGCACTGACGGCGGTGACACCGAACGTTCCGGTGTTAAGGCCCGCCGCGAAGTTGAACCCGAGTCCCGCCCCGGCCAGCAGCGTCGGCCCGAGCACGTCGCGAGTGTAGGAGGTGTGGGCGCCGATGCCGGTAAGCCACACCATCGCCCCCGCGGCCGCGAGCAGTCCACTGGAGATGAGTGGCCTGGGGCCGATGCGCGGCAGCAGGACGATGTTGGCCAGGTTAGAGAAAATGATGATCATCGCGATCATCGGCAGGAAGGCGAGACCGGTGCCGATGGGCGAGTAACCCAGGTTCTGCTCCAGGTAGAAGGTGAGGAACAGGAAGATGCCGAAGATCCCGGCGCCGGCCGCGAGGACCCCGATGTTGGCCCCGGCCCGGTTGCGGTCGGCGATGATGCCCAGCGGCAGCAGCGGGTGCTTCGCCTTCCACTCGCGGACGATGAACAGGGGAAGCAGCAGCACGCCCGCCGCCAGGAACCCCCAGGTGGATGGGGTGTGCCAGTTGTGAGTTGACGCGTTGGCGAACCCGTACACCAGGCAGAACATCGAGCCGCCCCCGGTCAGCAGGCCGATGAGGTCAAGCCCGTGCCAGCCCAGCCGGGCCTGGCGCGGCAGCAGCGGTATGGCCCCGGCGATCGCGATCAGCGCGAAGACCAGGTTCACGTACAGGCACCAGCGCCAGGACAGGTACTGGGTAAGCAAGCCGCCGAGCAGCACACCGACCGCGGCACCGCCGCCGGCGACCGCTCCGAAGACCCCGAACGCCTTACCGCGGTCGCGGGACTCCCTGAACGTCGTGGTCAGCAGCGACAGGGCGGCCGGTGCAAGTAGCGCGCCGAACGCACCCTGGCAGGCGCGGGCCACCACCAGCATGATGAAGCTAGTGGCGGCACCGCCAATCGCGGAGACGACGGCGAATCCGATCAGGCCGACGATGAAAATGATCTTGCGGCCGAAGATGTCGCCGAGCTTTCCCCCGAACAGCAGCAGGCTGCCGAATGAAAGCGCGTACGCCGTGATGATCCACTGCCTGCCGGTATCGGAAAAGTGCAGCGCGCTCTGGGCCGACGGCAGCGCGATGTTCACGACCGAGATGTCCAGAACTACCATGAGCTGGGCGATGGCGATGACGGCCAGGATCAGCCAGCGCCTCGGGTCCGGGGTGTTGGTCGTATCCGTGGAACTGCTCATGGCGGGGCGCTACCCGGCACCATCTGGCCTAAAAGCGGACCCGCCAAGCCGCTGGCCTAAAAGCCGTAAAAGCCGGAGCCGCGTGAGCTGGTGGGGCGGGGGAACGGACGAAGGTTGGCCTGGTGGGCGGGGGGTAGCGGGTGAGGATGGCAGAGTACGACGCGATCGTCGTTGGTGCCGGGCCTAATGGGCTGACCGCCGCCGTGACGCTGGCCGATGCCGGACTAAGCGTCCTGGTCTGCGAGGCCGCCCCGACCGTGGGCGGCGGTGCCCGCACCGAGGAACTGACGCTGCCGGGATTCCGGCACGACCCGTGCTCGGCCGTGCATCCGCTCGGCGTCGGCTCGCCGGTGCTGCGGGCGCTTGACCTGCAGCGGTACGGGCTGTCCTGGATCCAGCCCGAGCTGCCACTGGCGCATCCGTTCCCCGACGGCTCGGCGGCCATCCTGGCCCGGTCGGTGTCCGAGACCGCGGCCGCGCTCGGCCGCAGGGACGGGGAGGCGTACGCCTCGATCATGAGGCCGTTGCATAGCCGCTGGGACGCCCTGACCGCCGACATACTGCGCCCCCCGCTGGCCGGCTGGCCCAGGGAGGCGCTGGCCTACGGGTGGTTCGGCCTGCTCGCCGCCGTCCCGGCCGGCGCGCTGGCCCGGATCTTCGCCGGGGAAAGGGCCAGGGGACTGTTCGCCGGGCTGGCCGGCCACGTAACGGCGCCGCTGGCCTCGCCGCTGACCAGCGGCGTGGCGCTGACGTTCGCGCTCGCCGCCCACGGGCGGGGCTGGCCGATCGCGCGCGGCGGCACGCAGGCGATCTCCGATGCGCTCGCCGCTCGGCTGGCCTCGCTCGGCGGCCAGGTCCAGACCGGGCGCCGGGTCCGCAGCCTGGAGGAGTTGCCCTCGGCCCGGGCCTACCTGTTCGACACGGCGCCCGGCGAGGCGGCCCGCATCGCCGCAAGCAGGCTGCGTGGCTGGTATGCCGACCGGTTCCTGCGCGATTACCGGCACGGCCCCGCCGTGTTCAAGATTGACTACGCGCTATCAGGCCCGGTGCCGTGGACCGCGCCGGACGCGAGGCGGGCCGGCACGGTCCACCTGGGGCCGACGCTGGGCGAGATCGGGGCGGCGCTGCGGGCGGCGCGGCGGGGCAGCGCGCCCGATCCGCCGTTCCTCATCACCTCACAGCCGAGCCTGTTCGACCCGTCGCGCGCGCCCGCCGGATCGCACGTGTTCTGGGTTTACGCGCAGGTGCCGAACGGGTGGCGGGGCGACATGACCGGCCCCATCGAGGCGCAGATCGAGCGATTCGCCCCTGGGTTCCGCGACCTAGTGCTGGCCCGGACCGTCACGACGCCGGCCGACCTTGAGGCGCGCAACCCGAACAACGTGGGCGGCGACATCGCCTGCGGCCGGTGTGACCGGTTGCGGCTGGTGCTGCGGCCCGGCCCGGCCCCGGTTCCGTACGCCACCCCTGACCCGCGGATCTACCTGTGCTCGTCCGCCACCCCGCCAGGCCCGGGAGTGCACGGCATGTGCGGCTATCACGCCGCGCTCACCGCGCTGCGCCGGGTGTTCAAGGTCCGTTCACCGCTCGCGCAGGTAGTGGACGGGCTGTCCGGCGGCCAGGCGCCGCCGAGGCTGGACCTGCGGGACGCCGAGCAGGCCGGGACCGGCTAGCTCCGGTGAGCTGGTTCCAGGCACCGCAGTACTGGTTCGCGCGGCTTGTGTTCGACCGCGGCCTGGCGGTGATCTACGTCATCGCCTTCGTGTGCGCCGCCCGCCAGTTCCGTGGCCTGCTCGGCGCACGCGGCCTGCTGCCGATCCCCAGGTATCTGCGCCGGGTGCGGTTCTGGGCCGCGCCAAGCATCTTCCACCTGCGCTACAGCGATCGCCTGTTCGCCGCAGTGGCCTGGAGCGGCGCGCTGCTAGCGGCGGCGATGGCCGGCGGCCTGGGCGACGCGGTCCCGCTGTGGGCGGCGATGCTGTGCTGGCTGGTGCTCTGGGCACTTTACTCGTCCATAGTCAACGTTGGCCAGGTGTGGTACGGGTTCGGGTGGGAGACACTGCTGCTCGAGACCGGGTTCCTGGCGATCTTCCTCGGCAACGCCAGCATCGCGCCGCCGGTGCTCGTGGTGTGGCTGGTGCGTTGGCTGCTGCTGCGGGTGGAGTTCGGCGCGGGCCTGATCAAGCTGCGCGGTGACCGTTGCTGGCGCGACCTGACCTGCCTGCGCTACCACCACGAGACACAGCCCATGCCGGGCCCGCTGAGCTGGTTCTTCCATCACCTGCCCGATCCGCTGCACCGGGTGGAGGTGGCGGGCAACTTCGCCGCCCAGCTGGCCGCGCCACTGTTGCTCTTCACCCCGCAGCCGGTGGCGAGCGTCGCCGCCGCCGTCATGATCGTGACCCAGCTGTGGCTGGTGGCGTCGGGCAACTTCGCCTGGCTGAACTGGCTCACGATCGCGCTGGCGCTGCCCGCGATCGACACCGCGCGGCTGGGCCGGCTGGTGCCGCTGCCCGCCCCCGGCCCGCTGGCGGCGCCGCCGGCCTGGTACGGGGCGCTGGTGATCGCGTTCACCGTCGCGGTCGCGGCGCTCAGCTACCGGCCCGTGCGGAACCTGCTGTCCCGTGGGCAGGTCATGAACACCACCTTCGACCCGCTCCGGCTGGTCAACAGCTACGGGGCGTTCGGCAGCGTCACCCGGCAGCGCTATGAGCTGGTGATCGAGGGCGCGGCCGAGGCAGAGGTCACCCCGGGCACGCAGTGGCGGGAGTATGAGTTCCGCGGCAAGCCGGGCGATCCGCGCCGCTGGCCGGCCCAGGTCGCCCCGTACCACCTGCGGCTGGACTGGCTGATGTGGTTTGCCGCCCTGCCCGGGGGCTACGGTGAGTCCTGGCTGCCGCCGCTGCTGCGCCGACTGCTGGCCGGGGACCTGGAGGTGACCCGGCTACTGCGGGTGAACCCCTTCCCCGACGCCCCTCCGGCCGTCATCCGGGTGCGCCGCTACCGCTACCGCTATACCAGCTGGCGCGAGCTTCGGCAGACGGGCGCCTGGTGGCACCGCGAGCCGGCCGGCGAGTACCTGCCCCCGACATCCTTGGACAGGTTGTAATCGGGCCGTTACGACCGCCGCGAGCCGGGCAGCAAGGTGCGGTACCGCCGATCACAAGGGAGGGCAGACCGTGAGCCGCAACATTCCGGAGCGTGACCCGCATTCGGAGTTCGAGGACGAGGGCATCCCCGATCTGCAGGATGGCACGCCCGAGCAGGAGTGGGCCGTGGACCCGGAGCAGGCGCCGCTGCCTGCCGACCGGCCAACGGCGGTGGACGACTTCGGCACCACCGATGAAGAGCAGCTCGAGGGGGAGCCACTTGAGCTCCGGGTCGACCGGGAGGTGCCCGAGGAGCAGGCGATGTTCGGCGGCGAGGGCGAGCCAGTCGTCCAGCCAGCCAGAACGGGCCGTCCGGATCGTAGCGAGCACATGGACGCGCTGACCGGCGACAGCGGCCTGGGCGTGGGCGCCGACCTGGATACCGAGGCCGAGCCGGATGAGGGGACAACGCCGGACTGGGCGGCCCAGCCGGAAGAGCCCTCCGGCCAGGTGTGGGACGACCCCCGCCCGGCCGGCCGCCTGGTGGCGCCGGGCGAGGGAGCCCACCAGGACGCGGAGCCCGACGCCGTCGCGGGCGAGGTCGGGCCGGATTCCGGCGGCTTCAGCGCCGAGGAGACAGCCATGCGAGTGGAGCCGGAGTGACCGGCCACGGCCGGGCACGGGAGCAGGCGAGCACAGGAGGATGCCGGTGAGTGGCAGCAAGCGAAGCAAGAACCAGCCGACAGGCCAGGAAAAGCGGGCGCTCAAGCGGGATCAGCGCGCGACGCAGCGGGATCAGGCCGCGCAGGCCTCGCTGCACGACATGGGGGGCAACATCGGCCCGGCCTCGATCCGGGGCTCCGGCGTGGTGCCCGGGGGCCAGCGCGAGCGCCAGGCTGAGCCGGAGAGCGGCTACAGCGAGTCGACCGGCTACACCGCGGTCAGGGATGACGACTGGCAGGTGACGGCGGGCGCGGACAAGGTCTGGGCCGACGAGCCCGATGAGCAGGACACGTTCGGGCCAAGCCCGCGGGCCGTGCCCCGCCAGCCGGGCGCCCCGGCGGGGGAAGCCGGTACTGGCGGATTCCGGGTGCGCGGGCCAGTGGACGAGGCCGAGTACGGCCTGATCGAGGACGAGGACCCGTCGCCTGACGACCCGGACGCCGACTCCGGCGTGACCGCGGGCCTGCGGCCGGACGACGGCCACGTCACCGCCGGGCTGAGGTGGACCGACACCGACGACGGCGACCCGGACATCGGCTCGGGGCGAACCTGGGACTGATGGCCGGCGGTGCGCCGGAGGCGAGTCAGGCGAGACCGTTATGGCTGGCATAGCGGATCGCGGCGGCACGATCCCGAGATCCTGTCTTGGCAAATATCCGGTTGATGTGGCTCTTGACCGTGTGGCTGGTGACGAACAGGCGGGCCGCGATCTCCGGGTTGTTCAGGCCCTGCGCGATCAGCCGCAAGATCTCGGCCTCCCGCTCGGTGAGCCCGTCCGGCAGTGGCCGGGCGGCGGCCTCGCCGGGCGCGGCGGTCCGGCCCGGTGCGGCCGCCGGGGCAGGCCGGGCGGCGGCGTTCATGATCGTGGCGTGCACCCGGGGGTCGAATACCGACAGCCCCTCGGCTGCCGCCCGCAGGGCGCTGGCGATCTCCGTATGGTCGGCGTCCTTGGTCAGGTAGCTGCGTGCGCCTGCCCGCAGGGCGTCGAGGACCGAGGTGTCGTCAAGGTAGGTGGTCAGCACGACGATGGCGACCCGCGGGTACCGCTCGGTGAGCTGGCGGGTCGCCTCGGTGCCATCGAGCACTGGCATGTGCAGATCGAGCAGGATCGCGTCCGGCTGATGCTCGGCGACGAGGTCGATCGCCTCGGCCCCGTTGGCGGCGGAGGCCACGACCTCGATGCCGGGCAGGCCGCCGAGCAGCAGGACCAGGCCCTCGCGGACGCTGGCCTGGTCGTCGGCCACGATGACGCGCAACGGAGCGGTGGAGTCGTTCAAGAGTCGGCTTCCCCGGTGGTGGCAGTGGTGGTCGTGGACGAGGCGCCGGGCGCGCTGGCGGGCAGCGGGAGGTCCGCCACGACGACCCACCGGCCAGCACGCTGCCCGGCTTCCAGGCTGCCACCAATCAGCAGCAGCCGCTCGCGCATCCCGGTAAGGCCGTAGCCGGAGTCGACGGTGTGCAGCGGGACCGGCGTCCCAGCGGCGCCGGGGCCGCCGGAGGCCAGCGGGTTGCTCACGGTCAGCCGCACGTCGTCTTCCCGGTAGTCAAGGTCGACGGTGATCGGCTGCCCCGGTGCGTGCTTGACCGCGTTGACCAGGGACTCCTGGGCAATGCGGGTCAGCGCCACGGTCGCCTCTGGCGGCAGCGCGACCGGTACGCCGAGCGTCTGGTAGCCAACCTGGGCCTGATGGCGCTCGGCCACCTCGGCCGAGGCACGAGCCAGCTCATCGTGCAGCGGCAGGGTGTCGGTGCGCAGCGCCAGGACGGCCCGGCGGGTCTCCTTCAGGCCACCGGAGGCCATGTGCTGGGCCGCGGCCAGTGCCTCAAGCGCGCGATCGGTGTCGTGGTGCACGGTGATGAGCGCCCGGACGGTCTGCAGCTGGATGCCGAGCGCGCCGAGGGAGTGCGCGAGCACGTCATGGACCTCGCGCGCGATCCGTGCCCGCTCCTCGAGGACGTCCGCTCGCCGCTGCTCGGTTCGCAGCCGCTCATGCTGAGCGAGCAGCTGGCGGGCCTGCTCGGCCTGTACTCGCAGCGATGCCCGGTTCCGGCCGAAGGACACGCCCACCACGAGCAGCAGCGGGGTGCCGAGCAGGTCGGCGAGGTCCTGGCTGAGGATGAGCCCGCCCGCCTCCGTCGTGAGGACGCCAAGGGCCAAGATGGCCAGCAAGCCCGCCACGGGCAGCACGTCCGCCGCGACCATCAGGGCGACGGCCGAGAAGGCGATCATGCTGTACCCGCCGGCGCCCGCCGCCGAGCCCACGCATCCGGCCACGGTGACCAGGCCGAGGGCGACCGGCAGCCCGCGCCGCCGCAGCGCCGGGTGCGGCTCGCGCGGCAGGTCGGCCAGCGCCCACAGGGCCACCCCCAGGCACAGCAGCGCGTACGCGATGACCTGCGTGGTGCTCCCGGCCCTTGACGAGGGCGGGGTGAGGAAGGTGACCAGGCCCACTAGGGCGAGGCCCACCATTCGCGTTCCCCAGGGGGCGGTCCGCGGCATCTCCCTATTATGGCGAAAGCTGATTGGCCGGGCCGCACGGCCGCCGCCGCGGGTTGCTAGCGCGCGATCGCGATGGGAAGGCGGCAGGCGAGGACGACGGCCAGCGGAACCATGACCACGGCCGGGACCGCGGCTGGCGCCTCAAGCGCGGCCAGCCCGCCGCAGACGGCCCCGACGACCAGGGCGAACACCGCCCCGCTGCTGAGCTGCCATTCCGCGGGCCAGCGCCGCCGCGCGAGTCCCTCGAGGAGCGCGGTCAGCGTGCTCGTCAGGTAGGTCGAGGACATCTGGCCCAGGCGGCGGACGGCGGTAGCCTGCACTCCCATCGCGGCCGAGACGATGGCGAGCAGGACCAGTCGCGGGTCGCCTGACGGGTGCCCGCCGGCCGCGAGCCAGCCGCCGCTGAACCCGGCCAGCACGACAAGCTCGAGGGTTAGGGTGACGGTGACCTCTCGCGGCCACGTCGGCGGGCCTTGCCGCGGCGAGTTGGCGAAGATGCCGCCGACGATGACGCCGACGCCGTACCCGGCCAGGGCCACGCCGCCATTTATGGCCAGCTCGCCGTCGTGCTCCGCCGTGGCCACGCCGAACAGGGCCAGGTTGCCGGTCATGACGCTGGCGAAGACCATACCAAGCCGCAGGAACGTCACCGCATTGACCGCCCCGGTGGTCAGCGCGAGCACCACGACCAGGCCGTCCCTCAGCCGGGTACCGCTCATGGGGCCGTCGCCTGCTCGGACGCCTTGCCCAGCAGGGGAGAGCGGGCAAGGACGAGGACCGCGCCGATCATGAGCAGGCCGCCTGCGACCGTCAGGATGAGGAACCAGCCGCTCCTGACTCGTTCGTGAAAGACGAGCGCACCCCACAGTATGGACACGATCGGATCGGTCAGGGTAAGCCCGGGCTGCGCGGCGACGAGCGGGCCCGCGTTAAGCGCCGACTGCAAGATGAACATCGAGCCGATGCCCACCACGATCATGGCGTAAAGCTCCCAGCTGGATACCAGGGCGACGAAGCCGTGGGAGAACGCGTCCGTGACCGCCTTGATCAGGGCCGCGGTCAGGCCGAAGCCGGCTCCGGTGGCGACGGAAAGGACGGCGGCCTGCAGGTCGCTGCTCTGGCGGCTGTGCGGCCCGCGGCCCGCGGGGCCGTGCCGGCCCCAGGCGACCAGCGCCGCCATCGCGGCCAGGTTGACCGTGATGCCGATTACCCAGGAATACCAGCGGACGCCCTGTGCCCCGCCGCCCGTGGGTGACAGGCCGTAAAGCAGTCCGGCCAGCCCGGCCGCCATCGCCGCCGCCGCGCACCATTCGCGCGCGCACAGCTGCGCGTGGAAGGCCCGGGTGGCGATGAGCAGCGTGATGGGCAGCTCGATCACCAGGATCGGCTCGACGACCGCCAGCTCCCCGTGGCCAAGCGCGGCCGCCTGGAACAGGAAGCCGACGATGACCGCGAGCACGCCGCCGAACCACACCGGCTCGTGCACCAGGCTCGCGATCAGCTGCAGGCTCAGGTTCTCGGCCGTGGGGACCTGCCGGTCGGCCTTGCGCTGCAGCACCGAGGACATGGCGTTGGCGCACGCGGCGAGCACGGCGAACAGGTAGGTCACCGTCAGTCACTACCTCAGGGGGTGGCGGGCAAACCGGCGCCGGTGCGGGTGCCTGCTGGCCGGGGCACCCCGTTCATCTTGGCCGGGGTCTTGCCTGCCGCCCGATAGGAGGTCGGCCAGGTCGTCCTCGCGGCGCCTGAGTGCGGCCCGGGTGGCGGCCGCCTGGGCCAGCGCGGCCACCGCGCCCTGGTCGCCGGCCAGCCGGGCGACCGTGGTGGTCAGGCTGGCCGGGGTGGGGGCGAGCAGCGCCAGCCCGGCGGTGGCCATGAGGCTGGCGTTGTCGCGGCCGTGCCCGGGCACCGGGTCGGTGATGAGGACGGGCCTGGCCGAGGCGATCGCCTCAAGCGCCGTACCGCCGCCGCCGTTGCTGACCACCAGATCGGCCGCGGCCATCAGCGTGGGCATCTCGTCGCTCCAGCCAGTCACCCGCAACCGCCTGGGCGGCCAGCCGCGCGCCGCCAGCTGGCGCTGCAGGCCGCGGTTGCGGCCACAGGTGACGATGGCCCGCACCTGGGGCCCGGCCGCGAGGATCGCGGCCACCGTGCGCTCGACCCGCCCGAAGCCAAGCGAGCCGGTGGACACGAGCACGGTGAAGTCGCCCGGCGCCAGCCCGAGCCGCTCGAGGGCGACCGCCTGCCCGGCGGGGGAGGCCGGGGCGAAGCCGTCCCTGACCGGCAGCGCGCCCACGGCCAGCGGCATGCCCGGCTCGGCTCGCGCGGCCACCTTGACGGCGGCCGAGTCCATGACGTATGTCTGGTCAAGCGCCGGGTACAGCCAGGCCGGGTGCGGGCAGAACGCCGGGACCCAGGCGCCGACGCGGCTGTTCAGCAGGCCGCGGCGGCGCAGCCAGCTCAGCCCGGCGCTGCCGAGCGGGTAGGTGGACATGATCACGTCCGGGGCGAAGGCCGCAATGGGCGAGGCCATCCGCCGGCCGAACAGCGCGCCCATGCCGCTGCGGGTGGAGTCGAGGTACCAGCGGTGCCGCCACATCGCGAAGTAGAAGTAGTCATAGGCGGCGGGAGTGGAGCGCACCTGGGTCACGTAGAACCGGCGGGCCAGCCGCCCGAACTGGTAGCCGATGGCCTCAAGCGCGTCCAGCCAGCCGACCTCGCAGCCCGGCCAGGCTCGCGGTGCCGCCTCGGCCAGCGCGCGGCCCGCGGCGTTATGGCCCTCGCCAATGTCGGCGCTGACGATCAGGACGCGACGCGGCGCCAGTCCCGTGCCTGTCATAGTGGTGCCTGCCCTCCGCCAGTGGCGGGATCCTGAGCGGACTGCTGCTGTACGACATGCGGGGCACGGTGGGCCAGGGCGAAGATCCCGGCCGTCATCAGGGCCAGGGCGGCGACCTCGGAGCCGATCGCGAACGGGCTGCTGGCCAGGGACTCATGCAGCAGCACGTGCCCGAGGAGTATCGAGACCAGCGGGTCGGTCGTGACGATCACCGCGAGCACCGGGGCGATCAGCGTACCCGCCTGGAACGCGCTCTGGTTGAGCAAGAACGCCAGCGGCGCGACCGGCACCAGCATGTACAGCGGCCATTGCCGCTGCGGCGGGCTGAACCCGTGCGAGAGCATGTTAGGGACGATCTTGAGCAGGAACGCGTTGACCCCGAAGTCCACGCCGCAGGCCAGGGCTATCCACAGCGGGCGGGCGGCGACCGGCCCCCAGTGGGCCGCGGCCAGGCAGGCCGCGAGCGCGGCGGCTAGCCCCAGGCCAAGTGGCACCGCCGGCCCGGTGCCTATGACGGCGGAGCCGCCACCCGGCCGGGCAGCGGCCAGGAACCAGCCGACACCGGCGCAGCAGCACACCGCCCCGCCGAACAGCGTCCGGTCCGGCGGATGGTGGGCGATGGTGAACGAGGCGATGAGCACGGCGAACAGCAGGTTGAGCACGATCAGCGGCTGCACCACCGCCAGCGACCCGAGATGCAGGGCCAGGACCTGCAAGATGTTGCCCACCAGGTTCAGCGCGAACGCGGCGACGAAGCTCTTGCGCCTGAGCAGGTCATAAAGCAGCCGCGGGGCCAGCGCTCCCCGCACGGGAACCTCGTGCGTGTTGCGCTGCTCAAGCACGGACGTCAGGCCGAACACGGCTGCGGCGGCCAGCGACAGCACGACGGTAAGGGCAAGGCGCACGCGTATCCGCTCCAGGCTCTGTCGTCGTGGCGCATCGTCAGCAGGCGGCGGTGGTAGTCACGGCCTGGACGCGGCCTGGCGGTTGTGGATGTAAAGCTCGCGCCGGTTGCCCGGCGCGACGTGGCTGGGCTCGGGGAGCTCGTAGGTGACCGGACGCTGATGGTCAGCCAGCTGGCGCTCGGGGTTGTAGACCTTGTTGAACTTCCACAGCATGCGGGCGAAGTTCGTCTGGCCCCGGGCGAGGTTGCCCGACAGTATCCGGAAGGCGCCGGCTGCGGTGCGCAGGCCAAGGAACTTGCGGTTGATCACGTTCTGGGTGAGCACCAGCTCCCGGTAGAACTGGTCAAGCGGCAGCGTGGTCGGCACGACCGCGTGCTGGATGTCGAACAGGCGGTAGTCCCGCGTGGTCAGCCTGCGTGACTCGGTGTGCCAGATCTCGGTACCCGGATAGGGGGTCATGACGGTGAGGTGGACGATCTCGGGGATCGAGGTGGCGAACTCCCTGACCAGCTTGAACTGCGCGACGTCCCAGGCCGGGTCGACGATCAGGTTGATCGCGACCGTGATGCCCAGCTTGCGTGCCGCCTCAAGCGCACGGAAGTTGTCATCCGGGCTGACCCGCTTGCGGAACAGGTCGAGCCCCTCCGCGTCGATCGACTCGATGCCGAGGAACATGTAGCTCAGGCCCATGCGCGACCAGCGCTGGAACACCTCGGTGTTGCGCAGCAGGACGTCGGCCCGGGTCTCGAGATAGTAGCGCTTGCGGACCTTGCGCCGCTCGGCCTCGGCGGCGATCGCGTCGCCGTGCTCGGGGCGGATGAACGCGACGTCGTCGACGATGAACACGTTCGGCTCGCGGATGCTCGCCAGCTCCTCGGCCGCGGCCTCGGGCGACGCCTTGCGGTAGCCGCGACCGTAGAAAGTCCAGGCCGAGCAGAACGAGCAGTCCCATGGGCAGCCGCGGCTGAACTCGATCGACGCGCAGGGATCGAGCTCGCCGATGAAGTACCTGCGACGGTGGCGCATCAGGTCACGGGCCGGGCGCGGCGAGTCGATGCTGTGCATCGTCCGCGGCGCCGGGCCGTGGCCCAGCGGGGAGACGGAACCAGGGACCGTGTCGAGGCCGCCGTCGGAGATGGCGTCGAGCAGCGGGCCGATCGCGGTCTCGCCCTCGCCCTTGATGATCACGTCGACCGTTCCGCAGCCCTGCGCGAGCACCTCGTCGGCGACGAAGGAGACGCTGTGGCCACCGAAGAAGACGAAGCACTGCGGTATGAGCTTCTTGACCTCGGCGGCGATCTGGAGTGCCTCGGGGATGTTGGCCAGGTAGTTGAGCGATACGCCGACCGCTTCGGGCTGGAACGCCAGCAGGTCCCTGGTCAGCTGGGCGTGCGGCAGCACCTGGAGGTCCACCACCTGGACCTCGTGGCCCAGCTCGCGCGCGGCACCGGCCACCCGCTCCAGGCCCAGCGGCTCAAGCCGCAGGAAGATCTCCGAGTACAACAGGGGGCTTGGATGGACGAGCAGCAGGCGCATGATGACCTCACGGTTAAGTCGTCCCCAGTGGTTCCTGCGGGCAGCTTGGCTGGAACTGCTATGCCGGCGTGCGCGGGCGGCGGGAGAGGAAGCGGGCGAACTCCCCGCCTTCGCGCAGTCGGCGGGGCACCATGCCCGGGTGGCGGAACATCTCGGCGGACATCTCCGCCAGCTTGCCCGCGCGGAAGTAGAAGCGCTTGTAGAAGAGGTCCACGGAGTCGAGGATCTCGGTGTGATTGAGGTGGGGATAAGACAGCGCCGCGAGCTGGGTGCCATCGTTGCTGACCAGGACGGTCCCGTCGGAGTCTTCGCCGGGCAGCCAGCCGTTCTCCACCGCCTGCCGGTACAGCTCGGTGCCCGGGTAGGGCGCCGCGATCGACACCTGCAGGCTGTGCGGGTTGATCTCGCGGGCGAAGTTGATCGTCTCCTTGATCGTCTCCGCGGTCTCGCCTGGCAGCCCGAGGATGAACGTGCCGTGCATGGTGATGCCCAGGTCCCGGCAGTCGGCGGCGAACTGCCTGGCCCGCTCGACCCGCAGGCCCTTCTTGATGTTGATCAGGATCTGCTGGTTCCCTGACTCAAAGCCGACGAGCAGCAGCCGCAGCCCGTTGTCCTTGAGCACCTTCAGCGTCTCCCTGGGCACGTTGGCCTTGGCGTTGCACGACCACGTCATGCCGAGCCGCCCGAGGCCGCGCGCGATCTCCATCGCGCGCTCCCGGTCGTCCGTAAACGTGTCGTCGTCGAAGAACAGCTCCTTGACCTGGGGGAACTGCTCGCGCACCAGCGCGGCCTCGGCCAGCACGTGCTCGGGGCTGCGGGTACGGTAGCGATGCCCGCCCACCGTCTGCGGCCACAGGCAAAACGTGCAGCGGGACCGGCAGCCCCGCCCGGTGTACAACGACAGGTACGGGTGCTGCAGGTAACCGATGTAGTAGTCCTCCGCCCGCAGGTCCCGCTTGTAGACCGAGGTCACGAACGGGAGCAGGTCCATGTCCTCGAGGATCTCCCGGTCCGGGTTGTGGTGGATCTCGCCCGCGGCGTCCCGGTAGCTGATGCCGTCCACCGAGGCCAGCGGGCGTCCCTCGGCGACCTCGGCGATGGTGAAGTCGAACTCCTCCCTCGCCACGAAGTCGATGGCGGCCGAGGCCCGCAGCGACTGCTCCGGCTCGACCGCCACCTTCGCCCCGACGAAGCCAACGACGATGGAGGGGTTCTGCTCCTTGATCGCCTCGGCGATCTTGACGTCGCCGGGGAAGGTGGGCGAGCTGGTGTGCAGCACCAGCAGGTCGTGCTCGGCCGCCATCGGCAGGATGTCGCCTACGGTCAGCCCGGCCGGTGGCGCGTCCACCAGCTTGCTGTCCGGCACCAGGGCGGCCGGCTGAGCCAGCCACGTGGGATACCAGAACGACCGGATCTCACGCTTCGCCTGATACCGTGACCCGGCTCCGCCGTCGAAACCCTCATACGATGGAGGATTCAAAAACAGTGTTCGCACAATGGCACACTTGCTCCCCGGCGGGCCGCGCTAAACCAGCCACTGTAATGGCTGCCGATGTCAGTCGGCCGCATTGCCCGTTATGTGATTATTATGCTGCGCAGCTCTCGCGGCCAGGGCGCCTGCCCTGACGCTATTCACAAGATATTCGCGCGGAAGCTGGCATTACGGTGCGGTGATGATGGCCATCGTCGTACACACCATGACCACGATGGACAACCCGACAAGTACCGCGACCCGGATCGACCGGGCGCGCTCTTCCTCGAACGGCGGCGGCGGGGGCCGTCCCTGGGCCTTCTGCACGGATGACCGTGCGCGGGTCGGATCAGCCGCGAAAACAGCGAACATCGCCGCGAGCGCCGGATCGGACCTAGCCAGGTGGCTCTCAATCTCGGTCAGCGCCTGCGGATCGCCTGGCACTCGGCTCATGGCTCTACCTCCAATACAGGAACGCGAGTGTGGCCTATGCGTTAGGGCTGCCTCCAGGCGCGGCCGCTAAACGGATCTTTAATGGCAGAATCGGGACATCGTTAACGCGGGGACACCGTTATCGTGTGCCTCCCGCTTCGTGTGCCTTCCGCTTCGCCCGCCGCCTGCGCGTCCCGCGCTTCAGGCCTGCGCGTCCCGCGCTTCAGGCCTGCGCGTCCCGCGCTTCAGGCCTGCGCGGCGGCGCGGTACAACTCGAAGGCGGCGGGGATCTCCGCCGCCAGCTTGTCGACGTCGGGCACCAGCCCGGCGTCCGCGAGGATGCCAACCGCCATGGACCGCTCCCAGGTCATGGCGCCGATGGCCAGGCCCGCTCCGTCGGCCAGCGCGAGCACCGGGTACGCCTCCTCCACCCGCGCCCCGAGCAGCGCGTAGCTGCGCCGGGCGCCGGGGAAGACGGAGACAAGCAGGTTGAACCAGCGGCGCTGGTAGAACTGGACCGCGGCCAGCCGTTGCAGCGGCAGTGGCAGGAAGTTCATCACCCGCAAGACCATGGCCGCCGCGGCGGCGTCGCCCCGGTGCACGCGCGCGGCGACCTGGCCCCGCACGGCCGCCAGTCGCTGGGCGGGCGAGGCGGGCCCGATGGGCGCGTCCAGCGTGACCGCGGCGGTCCGGTTCCTCGGCTCCGTGCCTGGTGCCCGCCCGCGGCCTCGCACCGGGCAGGCCCTGGGAACGGCGATCCGCACCACCTGTCCCGCCGTCTCCTCACCCCGGGAGCGGAGCAGCCGCCCGAGGGCCTCGGCGGTCACGGCGAGCAGCAGGTCGGCGATCTGCGTGTCCAGGCCGCGTGCCGTCCGCGCCACCTCCCAGGCCGGAAGCACCGCCTGCACGTACCGCCGGCGCCCGCCGGTAAACGGCCCGCACACGCTGACATCGGGGGCCGCGCCCGCCGCGGCGAGGTGGCTCAGCCCGCGTACCGCCCGCAGGCCGTCCTGCAGCCGGGCCGCGGCACCGCGGACCGCGACGCCGACCGCGTCCCGGCTGCCATCGTTGCCCGGCAGCTGCCTCCCGCTCGCCGCGTTCTGCCCGGTCGCCACGCGCCTGGCCGGGCCCTCGGCCGTGGGGTCAAGCAGCTTGGTGAGCGCGGCGATGATGGCGTGGCTGTCGCCGAGGGCGTGATGGATCTTCACCGCGACGGCGGTGCGCCCGTCCGGTGCCCCCGGGATCAGCCATACCTCCCAGGGCCTGCGGTAGGGGTCGCATTCCAGCGAGAAGAAGGTGTCAACGATGCCGGCCAGCGTCCGCGGGTTCCCGTCCTGGCCGCACCTCACCTCCCGGATCCGCGGGCCGATGTCACCCTCGTCGGCCACCCAGCGCGGTCGCCGCCACCGGCCCGAGGCAGGCTCCAGGCGGTGACGGAGGGTGGGGATGGCCCGGACCCGCTCGGTGATGACCGCGCGCAGGGCACTGATGTCCAGGGCGGCGGCCGGCTCAAGCAGCAGGACGGCGCCCACCTGCTGGCACAGTCGCGGGCTTTGGGCATGGAGGAACAGCGCGTCCTCGGCCCGCAGCGGAATGCCTGCCCGGTGGCTCATCGCGGCTGTCCCATGCCTTTCGTCGTCGGCTCCCGGATTCCCAGGCTGATCAGCGGGGATATCGCTCCGCTGCGGAACATGGCGCGCCCGGCGGCGATCCTGCGCTCGCGCGTGGTCCCTGGACGGGCAAGCGCCCACAGCGAGGAGAGCAGTTCTTCCTCGTCGCGGGCGAAGCTGGAAAGGCCCAGTCTCGCCATGATCCGGACCCCGTCGGCGCCATGGCCGGGAATGGGCCGGTAGCCGACCACAGGGAGCCCCGCGGCCAGTGCCTCCATCGCGGTCTGCCCGGCCGCGTTGTCGATCAGCGCGCTGGCCGCCCGCAGCAGGGCGGGCATGTCCTCGACCCAGCTAAGCACCCGGACCTCGGGCAGCGCGGACAGGCGCCGGTGCAGCCGCTTGTTCTCGCCGCACAGCACCGCGGGGGCGTACCCGGCCCGGTCGAGCAGCCGGGCGGTCCGCGCCAGCGACGACCCGATGCCCCAGGCACCGGTCGAGAGCAGGACAAGCGGCCTGCCTTCTGGCGACAGGTCGCGGCGCCACCGGTCGGCCCGGGCGGACAGCGCCGCGGGCATGCACTCACCGAACCTGGCGTCGACCAGCGGGCCATTGCCCGCTGCCTGGCAGCCGGTCTCCTTGCTGATCTCCGCCGCGATCTCCTCGGTATGGCACAGGTACAGGTCATTGCCTGGGTGCAGCCATTGCCGGTGCGCCTCGAACTCGGTCATCACCACCGCGCTCGGCACCGCCAGCGTCCCGCGGGCACGCAGTCGCCCGGCGACCTGGGCGGCCAGGTGGAACACCGATACCACCACGTCGGCCTCGTGCCGCTCGGTCAGCTCGAGCAGCCGCCGCTCGGCCAGCGCGGCCAGCGGTGCGCTGCCGGGCCGCAGCCCGCCGCCGGCGCGGAAGAACACGCGGTAGATGCCCGCGTAAAGCACCGGCATCCGCTCGATGACCCGCCGGTAGGCGGCCCGCAGGCCGCCGCCTAGCCGGGCGGGAAGCAGCTCAAGGACGTCGGCCAGGATCGCCTGATGCCCCGCGGCCTCTAGCCGGGCGGCCAGTTCGCGCGCCACCGTGTCGTGGCCCGACCCCATGCCCGCGCTGAGGATGAGGAACCGGCGGCTGGTCATGACCAGTGCTCCCCGAGCGGGCCGGCCGTCCAGCCGGCGGCCCGCCAGTCCGCCACGAGCCTGGGCAGCACCGCGAGCGCGGGCCGCCACCGGCCCTGCCCGGAGCGGTCGGCGTCGTGCAGCAGCACCGTGCCCCCGCCGTGCAGGTCACGAGCGATGCGCGCGCGTACCGACGCGGCGCTCGCCCGCTGCGTCCAGTCCGCACCCCAGGCCGACCAGAGCACCGGCCGCAGCCCCGCCTGGGCGGCGGCGATGCGCCGGCCGCCGGTCAGTATGCCGTAGGGAGGCCGGTACCAGCGGGGCGCCACCCCGGCGAGGTCGGCTATCACGGCCGCTGCCCGGCGCAGGTCGCGCAGCTCGCGGCCGAGCGAGGGCAGCCACGGCCGGTCGTGCCGCCAGCCATGCACCGCGAGCTCATGCCCGCGGGCGGCGATCTCGACGGCCAGCTGCCCATGACGGCGAGCACTGTCGCCGACGAGGAAGAACGTTCCCCGAACGCCAAGTGAGTCAAGGGCGTCGAGGAACAGCGGCGTGGACGCGGGGTCGGGCCCGTCGTCGAAGGTCAGCGCGACATGCCCCGGGCTGCCGATCCCGGCAAGGCCGGGAAAGCACGCGCGCCGCAGGCCCGGCAGCCAGGTCGCGGCGGGCAGCACATGCCCGGCCAGCGCCACCGTGCCCACGGTGGCGGCGACCCGTGCCATCATCCGAAACGCTCCGCGAGGCCGCGGTAGAGCGACGGCACGGCGGCCCGCAGGGCGCACGGGAGGCGAAGCCAGCCGGGCAGGTAGATCTCCGCGCGGCCGGCGGCAGCGGCGGCGCAGATCGCCGCGGCCACCTGCTGCGGCGGCAGGAGCCGCGGAAACGACCGGTGGTACGGCACGCCACGGCGGGCGAAGAACGGGGTGTCCACCGCCCCCACGACGACATGGGTGACGCCCACGCCGGTGCCGCGCACCTCGTAGCGCAGTGCCTCGGCGAACGCGCCGATGCCCGCCTTGGCCGCCGAGTACACGGCCTCGTCGCGCACACCGACGCCGGCGATGGAGCCGACCAGGACGACCTGCCCGCGTCCCCGCGTGATCATTCCCGGCAGCAAGGCCCGGACCAGCGCGACGGTGGACGTCAGGTTCACCGCCAGGACCTCTTCCGCCTTCGACTCGGGCATCGAGGTGAACGGCCCGGCCCAGCCGATCCCGGCCCCCGCGATCAGCAGGTCGACTCCCTCGGCGACCTCAAGCACCTGGCTGGCCAGGCACTCGGCGCCGGCGGGTGCGGCCAGGTCGACCGGCAGCGCGATCCCGTCGGTTCCTGTGGCCTGCTCGGCCAGCCGGGAGGCGTCGCGCCCGGAGAGCAGCAGCCGCCAGCCGGCCGCGGAAAGGCAGCGCGCGGTGGCCGCGCCGATGCCGGACGACGCCCCGGTCACCAGGGCCAGGCCCGCGCCGGGCGGGCCAGCGGGCAGCCGCTGCCGCCCGCCCGCTCGGGTCGGCTGGCCGGCGGAGAGGTAATCCTGGGCCAGCGCGTCGGCCTGCAGCGCCAGGTCGGGTACGGCCTGCTGCGGCGGGGCCGGCCCGCTGACCGCATCGGTGGCGGGCGGGACTATTACCGGCTCCAAGCCCATCCTGCACTCCCCCCTCAAGAGCCCCAGACTCATCGCACGTCTCGCGTTGCCCTGCTGCTACCCGCAGCGGGGGCCCGCCAAGCCCCGGTGCGCGCTCTCCGTAATCGCACCACCACGCACGACTGACGTAAAAGCGGAGAATAGGCCCGCACCGCACGCCGGTGGCGCGCGACGGCAGCAGCGGTGCGGCACCGGCGTCGCGCGATCTTGCCCGCGCGGTCACAGAGCTGCTGCCATGGCGCACCCGATGACGCATCGCGTTACATCGGGCCACGGCAGCGGTGCGGCACGGCTGACGTGAGGGCGCCACCGCGGCCCTGAGGGGGGTGGGCCACGGTGGCGCCGGGGGATGCCACCGGGGGGTGGCCGCGCAGGGTGCTAAGGGAGCGTGGACAGGTGAGGCGCGACCGTGTCGGCGAAGTTGTAGCCGTTGGACGCGTCCCAGTTGATCGACCAGGTCATGACGCCGCGGATCGAAGGCCACGACTGCGAGGGTACGAAGCTCCCGCAGTTCTGCCTGGCGGCCAGGCAGTCCAGGGCGGCGTTGACGACCGACGGGCTGACGTAGCCGCTGCCCGCGGCGGAGTTGGACGCGGGCAGCCCGATGCCGACCTGAGAGGGCGACAGGCCACCCTCGAGCTCGGTGCAGGCGAGGGCGGTGATGAAGTTCTCCGTCCCCTCGGCGTAGACGTTCCCGTCGCAGCCGTTCATCGTGCCCGAGTTGTAGTACTGGGTGTTGATCATCGTCAGGATGGACTTGATGTCCAGCGCCAGCGCGAAGTAGTCGTCTCCCGTCGACTGGGTGTCAACGGTCTGCGGTGCCAGGGTGATGATGAGGCTGGACCCCACATCGCCTTCCAGCTGCTGAAGCGCCGAGGCCATGTACGTCGGGTTGACCCCGTTCTCCAGGTCGATGTCGACGCCGTCGAACCCGTACTGCTTGATGAGCGAGTCCACGCTGCTGGCGAAGGCGGACGCGCTTGCCGCGTCGTCGACGCTGATCGTGCCATTCGCGCCTCCAACCGACAAGATGACCTTCTGGCCGCGCGAGTGCAGGGTGGCGATGTCGTTGATGAACTGCTGCTGGGTGTAACCTCCGAGGTCGGAGGCCAGCGTCGGGTCCAGGCTGAACGCGACCTGGCCGGGGGTGGACGTCGCGTTACCGAACGCCACGGCCACCAGGTTGTAGCTCGTGGGAACGCTGGCCAGCGTGAGCGGGGTGGCGCCGTTGGCGAAGTCCTGCCAGTAGCCCATCAGGATGTGGGCGGGCAGCCCGCCGCCGCTTCCGCCGCCTCCTCCTCCTGAGCTTGACGTGGTGCCGCTGACCGCGCCCGAGGCCGGGGACTCGCCGGCCGAGTTGTAGGCGATGACGGTGAACGAGTACGTCGTTGAGGCGGCGAGGCCAGAGATGGTGGCGGTCGTCCCCGTTACCGAGGCCGCCTGGCTTCCGTTCTGCTCGACGTCATAGCCGCTGACCGGTCCCGCGGGAGCGGTCCAGGACAGCGAGACCGACGACGAGGTGGTCCCGGTGACGGTCAGGCCGGTCGGCGCGGATGGTGCCGTCGTCCCGCCGCCTCCGCCGCCGCTTCCGGCCGCGCCGGTCAGCGTCAGGTCGTCCGCGTAGAACTCGGGCTGCGCGTACCAGCCGTGGATGTAGATGGTGACGCTCGTGGTCGAGGAGCCGGTGGTGAAGCTGGTTGACAGCTGCGTCCAGGTGCTCGCGGACGGAGTCCAGGCGTCGGTGTCGCTGCTGCCGGTGCCGCTGTCGCCGAGGAAGACGTAGTCACCCTCCACCCAGCCGGACAGCGAGTAGGAGGAGGATGGCTGAACGCTCACGACCTGGCTGCACTGGGCGTCGTCCCCGCTTGTCGGGGTGCCGCCCAGCGCGTCGGACGCGCCGTCGTAGGTCGGCGAGGTCACCACGGAGTCGCCGGCTGAGCAGGTCCAGCCGGACGTGCTGCCGGAGAAGCTGCCGTTGGTGAGCAGGTTGGCCTGGGCCGATGCGGCCGGCGCCATGACGCCGGTGCCGAGCGCGGCCAGCAGCGTCAGGACGCCGAGCAGGGATGACCAGCGCAGGCGGCGAGGCCAGGGCGATGAGGTGAGTGAACGGAACGGAGCGGGCATGCGGCCTCCGCGGGATGAGGCTGGAACTAATAAGTAACTTTCTTATTAGTTTCATCGAACGTAACCCCGCGGCATCGACCACGTCAACACGCTGTGCCAGTCACGTCACGCCGGCCGGTGCCCCCGGCGGCCAGCGCACCGCCCCCGTCAGCCAGCGCACCACTCCCGCCGGCCGGGGGTCAGTTTTCCTGTAAATGAGCAAGTAGTTGCGCGCGGACCCATAATTGATTACGATCTGGGCTCACCACGAAAGGGGCAATAGGCGTTCTGGCGAATCCGGCCAATAACGCAGGGCGCCTCTTACATAACCGCTTATAGGGGTGAAACGGGGGCCGGAAGTGAGCGAAGTGGGCGGCGGGCTCGGTCCGAGGGACGTCATGATCACCGGGATGGGCTTCTGCCTTCCTGGCCTGGAGGGGCCCGTGTGCACGGCGGCTGACCTGTGGGAAGTCGCCTCGGAAGGCCGTTCCTGCCTGAGTTACGACGGCATATACCACGGCTCGGTCAGAATCAGGAAAGAAGAGCTAAGGAAGCGCCTGCCGGGCATTCCTGACGCATTTTCCCGGCATTTCACGAAGGCTCAGTGGTTCGGCCTCGTGTCACTGGCCGAGGCGTCAGCGGATGCTGGGCTTGACATCATGGCGGGTGATCTGACCGATGCCGCCATTCTCGCCGGGCGGGCTAGCGTCGATGCCAATATCGATAGCTATCTCCGGGCCCTGCACGCGGACGCGGAAACGATCACCGCGCCCGAGGCGCTGGACCTGTACCTGGGCAGCGAGCAGGCGGGGACGCCGTCCGACGTCGCGCTGGTGCAGTCCGCGCTGGCCCGCTCCACCGGGCCGTCCTTCACCGTGAGCGCCGGCTGCTCGTCGTCCGCCGCGCAGCTGAACAACGCCTTCCTGATGATCGGCAGCGGCATGTCCGACATCGCGGTGGTGACCGGCGTCGATCTCTTTAACCCCGAGCTGGCCCGCAAGTGCCAGCAAGTGCTCCGCGTCGCCCAGCGATCGGCCGGGGACGTGCCTCCGGGCACGGTGCCGCAGCAGCGGACGTCCTTCGACCACCCCATGCGCCCGTATGACCGGCGCGCGGGGTCGGTCAGCTTCGGTGAAGGATCGGCCACGCTGATCCTGGAAAGCCGCGAGCACGCCGCCCCGAGGGGGGCCGACTGCTACGGCCGGATGCTCTCGGCGGCCATGGCGCGCGACGGGCTGGCTCACCCGCTGGCCAGCGACGAGACCGGCATAGGGCTGGTGGCCGCGGTGCGCAGGTGCCTCGGCAACCGGTGGAACATCAAGGAGATCGGCTACGTGCACGGCGCCAGTGACGGCGACCCGGTGGTCACCGCGTTCGAGTGCAACGCCATCAGGCAGCTCTACGGCCCGGCCGCCGAGGGACTCCTAATGACCTCGCAGGAAGCCTGCTTTGGCCACAACGGAGCGCCGGCCGGCTGCCTCGGCGTGGGGCTGACCATGCTCATGCTGCGGCACGGCCAGGTCTGCCCGACCGCGAACTGCGAGGACCCCGCCGAGGACCTGCCCTTCGACCCGGTTCCAGGCACCAAGACCCGGCCGCTCGACTTCGCCTACGCGCTGAACCTCACCTACCAGATGGGCGGGGTCAAGAACGCGATCCTGCTCGGCCTCCCGGACGCCTAGGCCCGCGGCCCCGGCCTCGCGGTAATACCGCAAGCGGCCCGGGGCGGCTCCCCATCCCTCCTCAGGAACGAAGGCAGGATTGCGCATGGTCCCTCCCGCTGCCGCAGGCCAGGGCGAGAAGATCGCGATCATCGGCATGGGCTGCAGGCTCCCCGGTGGCGCCGACTCGCCCGGCGAGCTCTGGCGCCTGCTGGCCGAGGGCCGCGACGCCATCGGACAGTGGCCCGCCGGACGCAAGGAACTGTGGGACGACGCCGAGCGCGAGAGCGGCGCGGCCCAGCGTTACGGCGGCTTCCTGGCCGACGTGACCGGGTTCGACGCCGAGTTCTTCGGCGTGCCCGAGCGGGAGGCGGACGTGCTTGACCCGCAGCACCGGCTGCTGCTCGAAGTGGCCTGGGAGGCGCTCGACCACGCGGGGAGGCCGCCGGACCGGCTGGCGGGCACGGCCACCGGGGTGTTCGCCGGCCTCAGCTACGCCGACTACCGCGAGATCCTCGGTCGCCAGCCCGGGCAGCTGACGGGATCGGTGATGACCAACGGCTCCTGCGTGGCCGGCGGCCGTCTGTCCTACCTGCTCGGGCTGACCGGGCCGTGCCTGGTGCTCGACACGGCCTGCTCGTCCTCGCTGGTCGCGGTGCACCTCGCCTGCCAGGCGCTGCGGGCGGGGGAGTGTGACACCGCGCTGGCGGGCGGGGTCTCCCTGATCCTCTCGCCCCGCACGACCCGGTCGTTCGAGCAGATGGGGATGCTGTCACGCTCGGGCCGCTGCCGTACGTTCGACGCGGCCGCCGACGGGTTCGTCCGGGGCGAAGGCTGCGGGATGGTGGTGCTGCGACGGCTGGCCGACGCGACCAGGGACGGCGACCGCATCCTGGCGGTGCTGCGCGGGTCGGCGGTCAACCACGACGGCCGCTCCGACGGGCTCGCCGCCCCGTCGCCGCGGGCACAGCGGGCGCTGCTGCGGCTGGCGCTTGAGCGGTCGGGCACCGACCCTCGCGACGTCGCGATGATCGAGACGCACGGCACCGGCACGCCGGTCGGGGATCCCGTCGAGTTCGGCAGCCTGGCCGAGGTCTATGGCGCGGGCAGCACGCCGTGTGCCGTCACCGCGCTCAAGACGAACCTCGGGCACCTCGAGCCGGCCGCGGGGATCAGCGGACTGATCAAGGCCGTCTTGTGCGTCCGCCGCGGGCAGGTGCCGCCCAACCTGCACTTCCGGCGCTGGAATCCGGAACTAGGGGCAGAACGTACCCGCTTCTTTGTCCCCACGAAGATGACCGGCTGGCCTGGCCCGGGCCGGCCACGGATCGCCGCGGTCTCGGCGTTCGGGTTCTCTGGCACCAATGCGCACGTGCTGGTCGAGGAGGCGCCCAGCCAGCACCGCCCGAAGCCGGAGGGCGTGACGGCGGGTGCAGCCGGCCCGATGGTGTTCACCGTCCCGGCAGGCTCGCGTGACGCGCTGCCGGTCGCGGCGCGGCGGCTGGCGGACTGGCTCGCGGCCGAGGGGGCCGCGGTCCCGCTGGCCGATGTCGGGTACACGCTGGCGCGCCGTCGGTCGGCCGGGCGCGGCCGCCTCGGCGTGGTCGCCAGTGACCCCGGCGAGCTGGCCCGGCGCCTGCGCGCGTTCGCGGCCGGGCAGGCGGACCCGTGCGTGGTGTCCGGTGAGGTGGCAGGCGGGGTCGTCCGCCAGCCGGTGTGGGTCTTCTCCGGCCAGGGCTCGCAGTGGCCGGGGATGGGGGCCACGCTGCTGGCCAGCGACGCCGCCTTCGCGGCCGCCCTGGCCGAGGTCAGCGAGCTGATGACGGCCGAGGCCGGGCTGTCGGTCCTCGCGATGGTCAGGTCCGGGTCCCCGGTCAGCGGCTGCGACCGGGTGCAGCCGGTCCTGTTCGCCATGCAGTACGCGCTCGCGGCCATGTGGCGGGCGCACGGCGTGCGGCCCGCGGGCGTGATCGGCCACTCGATGGGCGAGGTCGCGGCGGCCGTCGTGGCGGGCGCGCTCAGCCTGGGCGACGGAGTCCGGGTGATCATGAGGAGATCCGCGCTGCTGAGCAGGATCGCGGGGGCCGGCGCGATGGCCAGCGTAGAGCTTGACCCGGCCGGTACCCAGGCGGAACTGGCCCGCGCCGGAGTGGCGGGCTCGGTTTCCCTGGCGGTACTCGCGGGCCCGGCCTCCACCGTCGTCGCCGGCCGGGCGGCCGAGGTGGCCCGCCTGGTCGCCGGCTGGGAGTCACGTGGCATACCGGCCCGGCTGATCGCGGTTGACGTCGCGTCCCACTGCGCGCAGGTGGACCCGCTGCTTGGCGAGCTGGCCGACGCACTGGCCTGCCTCCGCCCGCGGACGCCGGCGATCCCGTTCTACTCGACCGTGACCACACCCGGCCAGCTCCCCGCGTTCGACGCGGCCTACTGGTGCGACAACCTCCGCCGTCCGGTCAAGCTCTCCGCGGCCATCGCCGCGGCTGCCGCCGACCGGCGCGGCGTCTACATCGAGGTGTCCCCGCACCCCGTCGTCACCAGGGCGCTGACCGACAGCCTGGCCGGCCTGATCGCGGACCCGGTGGTGCTGCCGACGCTGCGCCGCGATCAGGACGAGACAGCCAGCTTCCGCGTCGCGCTGGCGGCCGCGCACTGCGCCGGGGTGTGGGTGGACTGGGCCAGGCTGTACCCGGGCGGGCTGCTAGCCGACGTCCCGCCGATCAGCTTCGCCCGCCGCAGGCACTGGGTGGACGGGCCGGGGCAAGAGCCTGCCCCCGGGCCCGCCGTGCGGCCGGGCCGCCTGCCAGGCGAGCACGCCGTCGACCGCTGGTTCCTCGAGCCGGCCTGGTCGCAGGCGGCCGTCCCGCGCGGTCATCAGGCGCCCCCGCCGGGGACCTGGCTGATCTGCGCCGACCTCGCCGCCGACGGCCAGTTGCTCGCGACCGCCCTGCGGGACAGGGGCGCGACCGTCCAGGTCGAGTCCCTTCCCCCCGGCGGGGACGCGCTCGGTGACCTCGCCGCCGAGCTGAGCGGACGCTGGGCCGGCCGGCCTGCCCCCGACGCCGTGGTGCTGCTGCCGCCGGCCGAGGCGGCGTCCCCCGATCCGGGCGTGGCCCTGACCCGGGCGCGCCGGCTGCTGGGCGTGGCCCAGGCGGCCATCGGGTCCTGGGACTCCTCGCCCCGGCTTTACGCCATAACCGCCGGGGCGAGCGACGTGGTCAGCGGCGAGCGGGTGAGCCTCGGCGACGGCGCCTTGCGGGGAGTGATCCGGGTCCTGGCCTGCGAGCAGCCCAGGCTGCGGGCCACCCAGATCGACATCGCCGCGGCCGCGGCGGCCGCCCCGGTCCTCAACGGGCCGCGGCCAGTCGCGTTGCATCTGGCGGACACGGCCGTTCGGGCGCTGGCGGCCGAGCTGCTTGGCGGCCAGCACGAAGACGAGGTCGCCCTGCGTGACGGCACCCGCTACGTCGCGCGGCTTGAGCAGGCGCCGCTGACCGCGCGGGAGCGCGCCACCCCAGCCAGCCGCATGGTGCGGTACGGGCGAGACGGGTTCAGGCTGCGAGTGGGCCGCCTGGGCGAGCTGCGCTCGCTGGAGCTCGCGACCGTGCCCCGGCGCTCACCCGGGCCGGGCGAGGCCGAGTTGCGGGTGCAGGCCGCCGGAATGAACTTCCATGATGTCCTCACCGCCAGGGGACTGCTTGACCGGGGCGACGACGCCGGGGCCGAGGTTGGCTTCGAGTGCGCGGGCGTGGTCACGGCGACGGGGCCGGGGGTCACCCACATCCGGCCGGGCGACCGCGCGCTGGCGCTTAATCCGGGGGGCGGATCGTTCGGATCCTTCGTGACAATGTCGGCCGCGTCCGTCACCGCGATTCCTGACCACCTGACGACGGTGGCCGCGGCGGGCATATCCGCCGCGTTCCCCACGGCCTGGTACGCACTGCGGCACGTGGCCCGCGTCCAGCCGGGCGAGCAGGTGCTGATCCACTCCGCCACCGGGGGCACGGGACAGGCCGCGGTCGCGGTCGCCGGGCTGCTCGGCGCCGACGTGCTGGCCACCGCGGGCAGCGGCGCCAAGCGCCAGATCCTGCGGGACCAGGGGATCAAGCACGTGATGGACTCACGGTCGCTCGACTTCGTGGCCCAGGTGCGGGAGGCCACCGGCGGCGCCGGGGCGGACGTCGTGCTGAACTCGCTGGCCGGGCCGGCGATCCGGGCCGGGCTTGAGGCCCTGCGCCCATTCGGCCGGTTCGTCGAGCTTGGCGTGCGGGACATCCTGGCCGACGCGCCGCTGGGGATGCTGCCGCTGAAGCACAACATCACGCTGAGCACCGTCAACCTCATCGAGCTGCGGCTGGCCCGGCCGGACTTCTTCGCCACCTTGCTTGACGAGGTGATGGCCCTGTTCGCTGCCGGGCAGCTCAGCCCGCTGCCCGGCCCGGTGTTCCCGCTCGAGGACGCGGTCGACGCGTTCACGCTCATGGCTTCCGCCGGGCACGTCGGCAAGATCGTCCTCACGGTTCCCGACGATGGCCCGGCCCGGGCGGTCATCGCCGGGGGCAACCCGGCCCGGGGCGACGGGGCGTACATCATCACCGGCGGCCTGACCGGGGTCGGCCTGGCCACGGCACGGTGGCTGGCCCTCGGCGGAGCCGGGCAGGTCATACTGAACGGCCGCCGCGGGCCATCGCCTGCGGCCGGGCAGGTACTCGCGGAGATGCGGGCGGCGGGCTGCCAGGTCACGGTGGTGACCGGCGATATCGCCGAGCAGGCCACGTCCGAGCGCCTCGTCGAGGCGGTCAGCGGCCACGGCGTGCGGCTGCGGGGCGTCGTGCACTCGGCGATGGTGCTTGACGACGCGGGCATCCCCGGCATCACCGAGTCGCAGCTGCGCCGGGTGTGGACGCCCAAGGTCACCGGCGCCTGGCAGCTGCACCAGGCCACCGCCAGCCTGGAGCCTGACTGGTTCGTCGTGTACTCGTCGATGGCCTCGCTGCTCGGCCACCCGGGCCAGGGCGCCTACGCGGCCGCGAACTCCTGGCTTGACGCCTTCGCCACCTGGCGGTCCCGGCAGGGACGGCCGACCCTGGCGGTTAACTGGGGACCCTGGGGGCAGACCGGGGCCGCCACCGATTTCGCCACCCGCGGCTACCAGACCATCGCGACCGACGACGGGCTGCGGGCGCTGGGCACCCTGCTCGCGCACCGGCGGTCACGCACCGGGGTGCTGCCCGGCCCCCCGGACAGCTGGATCCCCGTCGCGGCCCGGACCAGCGCGCTGCTGCGCGGGCTGGCCAATGGTTCGGTGACGAACGGCGGCATGGCTGCTGGTGCGGCGGCTGCTGGTGCGCCGGCTGCTGGTGCGGCGTCGGGCGTACCTGCTGATGGTGCGGCGTCAGGTGTGGCGGCTGGTGGCGCTGCGGCTGGCGGGGAGGTTGGTGGTGCAGCGTCGGGCGACGTGCGGGCCAACTTGGCCGCGCTGGCTCCGGGGCTGGCCCGCCGGAACGCGCTCGAGTCCTACCTCGCCGGGCAGATCCGCGCGGTCCTCGGCCTGGGCCAGCGCATCCTCGACCCGGACACGGTGCTGCGGTCGCTTGGCTTCGACTCGCTCCTGTCCATCGAGCTGAGCTGCCAGCTGGAGGCGGGCCTCGCCATCAAGCTGGACCCCAGGTTCGTCTGGGCGCACCCGACGCTGGCCGAGCTGACCGACGCCATCGCCGAGCGGCTCGACGCCGACCTCGCGGGTGACGACCAAAGCTGACGCCTTCTCCGCGAACACCAGCCGCAGCGATGCGTCAGCGCTGTCGCCTGGACAGCGGTGATGCGTCAGCGCTGTTGCCGGGGCACACCGGGAGAGCAGCAACGGGAGAGCAGCGATGCGTCAGCGCTGTTGCCTGGACAGCGGCTATGCGTCAGCGCTGTTGCCGGGACAGCAGCAATGCGTCAGCGCTGTTGCCGGGGCAGGCAAAGGGTTGAGTCAGGCGCATGCCCCTGGCAGGCTCATGTCCCATGATCGATGATTTCGCGAAAGAGTACTTGCACGAGGGACTGCGGCGGACCCGCGACGCGCTGCTCTGGAAACTCGACGATCTCTCCGAATACGACATCCGCCGGCCCCTGACAGCGACCGGGACCAACCTCCTCGGCCTGGTAAAGCACGTGGCCGGCGTGGAAGCCCGGTACTTCGGCGAGGTCTTCGGCCGCCCGTCCCCGGAACCCCTGCCCCGGTGGCAGGACTATGACGGCAGCGACCTGTGGGCGACAGAGGAGGAGACCAGCGAACAGATCATCGGTTTCTACCGGCACACCTGGGAGCACTCCGACGCGACGATCAAAGAGCTCCCCCTCGACGCCCTCGGTCACGTCCCGTGGTGGCCAGATCCAGAAGTGAAGCTGTTCGCCATCATGGTCCACGTCCTCAGCGAGGCCACCCGGCACGCCGGACAGGCCGACATCCTGCGCGAGGGACTCGACGGCCGGACCGGGACATTCGCCAAGTACGAGGGGCCGATCGACGAGGAAGCCCGAGCAGCCTACTGCGCGAAGATCGAACAGGCCGCACTCGCAGCCGACACAGCTAGACCCTGACTGCGAATGGTGGTGCAGGCGACGGCAAATGTGGAGGTTAAGGAAATTGCGTGGGCAACGCCAGGAGAACCGCGTCCGCACAGTGCAGGGGTTACCCCTGCGGGGGAATGCTCGCTGCTAGCGTAGGGTGACCAGAAGCGTCGTCCACGCGGCCGCGGGCACGCTCAGGGTGAACCCGCCCCGGTTGGTGGTGTCGCGGACCTGGACCACGCCCGCAGCATCGGCCACCTCTACGCAGGACCCGCCGTTGCCATCGGAATGACTCGACTTCCGCCACTCGCCCATGTTGCTTCCAGCCTCTCCAGTAGCGCTGCCGTGCCTGACACCCGGTAGCACTCACCACGAAGGGTATCGAACCTCAAGGCCAGCCCCGCGATCGTCTCCTCATCGGTGAATACGTAGCCGCCAACCACATGCTCGGCATACGCCGCGCCGTCCGCGAGGATGAACTCCGAGGCGTTGGCGCAGTGCGCGACGGCCGGGAGCACCTGCACCGTGACCGTCTCCATCGCCGCCACCTCCCGTAGCCTGCGCAACTGCCCGGCCATCATCTCAGCGGTCCCGACCTGCCGGTACAGGCACAGCTCATCGACGATGAACCACGCCGACGGCGGATCCTCGCGCGCCAGTACCCGCCGCTGGCGGTCCATCCGCTGCTCTAGCCGCGCGGCAGCAGTCTCGGCGGCTGTCCTGGGCACGGCGGCGATCAGGGCACGCGCGTAGTCCTCGGTCTGCAGTAGCCCGTGCGCGATCCCTGGCATCCAGACCCTCAGGCTCGCGGACCGGTCCTCATGCTCAGGCCAGTCCCGGAACCCGGCAGGCGCCCACGCCCGTGACTCATCGTAGAACTCGAGGAACCATCCCCGTCGCTCAGGGAACACCGCGTCCATCGCCGTGGCCACGTTCTCAGTGGGCGGACGCCTGCCGTTCTCGATCCGCGACAGGTGAGGCGCCGCTATGCCCGACCGGCGGGCCAGCTCCGCCAGCGTCCACCCCCGCGCAAGCCGCTCCTTGCGTACCTGCTTGCCGAAGTGAGTTACCGGGTTCCCATCATTATTACCGGTCATAGCAATAATCATGCCACAAGCCTTACTGATACGGAATCTTACTGGCACGCTAAGGCGCAAGCGGTCCCAGCACGCCAGGCCGCCCCCGGAAACCGACCCGCCCGCATGAAGCCAGGGAGCACACATGTGGCCACCAGAAATGGACCGTCATCACCACGAGCCAGCGGAGATGAGCACCGACGACCTCGTCGCGGCCTACGCGCTTGCCGTCAGGTTCCGCTCCTACGAGGTCGGCCCGTCGGCCGACACCTCGCTGCGGCTCTGGCAGTTCACCGCACGGCAAGTACTCACCGAGCGCGGCGACCTCGAGCGCATACGCGAGCACCTTCCGGTCTACTTTGACCCGAACCGGAAGAACGCGGTCTACGGCCCCGGCGCCGCACTGGCCACCCCGGCCGCCATCGAGAGCGCGCTCCACCCGGCCAAGCCCCTCCGCCAGATCGTCGGATGAGCCAGCACGGGTACAGAACGCACGCCGGACCGGCCACGAGGGCCGCACGCAGGCGGAGCGCATCGCCATCTACGAGTTCCTCCACAAGATCGCCCGCGCCGTCAGGTGGCCAGGAACACACGTCTAGCCGCCGGCAGCAAGGACCGTGCGCGTCCTGTGGCGCCTGTCTACCCGTGCAGATGGCGACATCGCTGTCGTGACGTGGACGGCGACAACTAGCACAGATGTTCACCTGGATACCACCTGCTCCTTGAGCTAGCGCAAGTTGTGCGGACAACTTGGTCGCGGAGACTGGCCTGGTGGGCAAGAGCCGATACACCGAGATCGTCGAAACGCTCGCTGGAGAGCTGGCCGACTGCCAGGTCGGCACCAGGGTCGCCAGCGAGCACGAGCTAGCGGCCAGGTTCGGGGTCAGCCGGGCGGCCGCGCGTTCAGCGATACAGGAACTGGAAAGCCAGCTCCTGGTACGCCGGGTCCGTGGCTCCGGCACGTTCGTCAACCGGCCGATCGACTACGTGATCTCCGCCGACCGGCCGCCGTCGTGGCATCAGACGGTGCGGGACGCCGGCGCGACGCCACGCCGGCTCGTGCGGGAGGTCAGGAAGGCGGTGCTGCCGCAGGATCTGGCCAGCCGACTGGGCCGCCCGGCCGGCAGCCCGGCGCACCTGCTGATCCGGCAGGGCTACATCAACGACCTGCTGTCCGGCTGGAGCCAGGAGTGGATACCCGACGACGTGTTCCCCGACGGGGCTGACGTCGCCGTCCACGCCGTGGAGTCGGTCGACCTGATCCTGCGGCAGATGGCCAAGGTCGAGCCGGTCCGCGCCTGGTGCCGGGTCAGCATGGTGATCCCGCCACCGGACGTTGCGGCCGGCCTCGAGATCGACCCCGGCCGTCAGACCTGGCTGGTCGAGAGCGTCAGCCGGGACGCGGCAACGGGCCAGCCGGTGATGTGCAGCAACACCTGGACGCGTACCGAGATGGTCCGGATGATCGTGGAGCTCGGCGCGTCCTGAGCCCGCCGGGGGTCGCCACCTCCGTCACTACCCCGCCCGCCACCTCCATCACTGACCGCGACTGCGTCGCTACCGGCGACTCCGGCGGCTTTATAACAGCAAGAAAGGATGAGATTGATTGAGCACAATCAGGCTTACCAGGGAGGAGCGCTGGGCTCTGCTTGCAGCGGCCGGCTCACAGGAGCTGATCGGGCTGGCCGACGCTTGCCTCGGTGCCGCCGAGGCCTTCCAGGTGATCGTGCCCCCGCAGGTCGGCTGCGTTTCCGTGCAGGTGCGTGAGCCGATCATGAAGCAGCGCTTCCTGCTGGGCGACGTGCTGGCGTGCAGTGCCGAGGTTGAGCTGGACGGGCAGCGCGGCTGGGCGCTGCGGTTCGGAGACGACCAGGCCGCCGTGCTGGCCATGGCGATCGTCGATGCGGCCGCGAGCGTGCGGCCAGCCGATGGTGACGTGCCGTCGGGTGACGGTGACGCGCCTTCGGGTGATGGTGATGGTGACGGCGTGGCCGGCCAGATCGACCGGCTGTGCGCCGAGCTCGCCCGGCGGCTGCGCCAGGAGGAAGCGGCCGAATGGGCTGAGCTTGCACCGACCGTCGTCGAATTCGAGGAGCTTTGATGACCGCGACCACGATCGCGCCGCTGTCGGCGACGCAGTCCCAGCTGGTCTTCAGGGCCGTGATGGAGGCGCTGGCCAGGCCGGGTACCGTGGGCCGGCTGCCGGTGGCGGAGGCAGCCGGGCCGCCGCCGGCGTTGCTGCCCCTGCTGGCGCTGGCCGACCTCGGTACCCCCGCCTGCGTGCTGGCGGACTCGGGGGAGTGGGCCGACGTCGTGCGGGCGATGACCTTCGCCCCCGCGGCCGCGCTGGCCGAGGCCCGGCTGGTGTCGGCGCTGCGCCCGGTTACCGACCAGGAACTGGCCAGCCTGCGGACCGGGACGCCGACTGCCCCCGAGGACGGGGCACTGGCCTGCCTGAGCGTGACCGGCATCCAGCCGCTGCCCGCGGGTCAGGGCCCGGATGGCGCAGGCGCTGGCCAGGGCCGGGTGCTGCGGCTGTCGGGACCTGGCATCGCTGGCTCCACCGACCTGCTGGTCACCGGGCTGCCGCCCGGCTTCGCCGCGACCCGGCGCGAGCTGACCAGCGGGTTCCCGGCCGGCGCCGACCTGCTGCTTGTCGCGCCGGACGGAAACCTCGCCGGCCTGCCGCGGACGACTCAGATAGATGAGGAGACACGCTGATGGGATACTCAGGAGTCAAGGGCGGGATGGACGCGATCCTCGCCGCCGAGCGGCTAGTCCTGCGCAAGCGCGAGCAGGCGCAGTGGGCCTCCGCTGAGCTGATCACCGGGATGTTCCGGCTGGCGGTCGACCGCGTGATGGGCGAGGCCGGCCTGTACCACGAGGGAGCCACCGCCGACGCGTTCAGGCAGGCAGAAGGCGACCTGCTTGAGGCGGCCCACCTGATGCGGGCCTACCGGTCCGCACTGCCCCGGCTGGCCGTCACCGAGCCGGCCGATCCGGACGAGGTGAGGGTGCTGCGGCGCATTGTGCCCGCCAGCCGCACGCCCGACGGGCCGCAGCTGCTCGGTCGGACCACCGATTACACGGCCCGGGTACTCGACCGCCCCGACGGCCCGCCGCACCGGGCCGCTAACGACGCCACGACGGCCGACGCCACGACGGCCGACGCCACGGCCGCCGACGCAACGATGAGCGAGGCAACGATGGGCCAGGAGGCCGCTGTCGCCCGCCCAGGCGACCAGGCGCGCCGGCCGGGCCGGTTCTCCGAGCTGCTGGCCAAGCTGGACCTCACGGTCACCCACGATCGGGCGCCGGCCGACGATGAGCCGTTCGACGTGACCCGCTCGGCGGCCAGGCCACCAGCGCCGCGATCGGCGGTCCTTTCCAGCATGGCGCGCGCCGAGACCGGCGCGCTCGTCGCACTGTGGTACCGCTCGGTCCGTGGCCCGGACGGCGCGGTCAACGAGGTGACGCTGGGTGAGGTCAGGCACGGGCGGCTCCCGCTGCGGGTTATCCACCCGCAGACCGGCAACCCGGTGGACGCGGGCACGGTGCGGGTGACCGAGGTGGAGGCCATCGAGGACCTCGACGGCCCGGACGAGGACCGCACGCGGCTCGACATTGGCTACGGACTGTGCTTCGGGCACAACGAGCGCAAGGCCATCGCCATGGCCAACCTAGACATCGCCTGCCGCCGTGCCCGTGGCGACGAGCTCGAGCAGCTCCTGTTGCTGACCACCGACGGGCTCGACTCCGGCGGCTTCCTTGAGCACCTGAAGCTGCCGCACTACGTGACGTTCCGCTCGATCGTGGACCGCAAGCTGGCTGGCCGGCCGGCGGGGGGCGAGGCCAGCGACGGCGAGACCCCTCCGGCCGTGTCACGGGACGCGGCGGAGATCTTCGGAAAGGAGTGCCAGTGACCGCGCAGCTAACCGAGCCGGCGCCGTCGGTAAGGGACCTGGTAGGGGCCGCGAGCAGTGCGGCAGGGGTCCTCGATGAGGGGGCCAAGCGGGAGATACGCCGGGCCATCCTGACTGCGGTATGCGTGCCCGGGTACCAGGTGCCGTTCGGCTCGCGCGAGATGCCGGTGGCTCGCGGCTGGGGGTCCGGCGGCCTTCAGGTCACGCTGGGCGTGATCGGCCCGGATGATGTACTGAAGATCATCGACCAGGGGGACGACGGCGGCGTCAACGCCACCAACCTGCGCCGCATCGTGTCCAGTGTGGCCGGCTGCGAGACGGCGACCGACACCCGCGCGGCAACGGTGATCCAGACCAGGCACCGGATCCCCGAGGAGGATCTCGGCCAGCGGCACGTGCTCATCTTCCAGGTTCCGGTGGCCGAGCCGCTGCGCGGGGTGCAGAAGTCGGTGGCCGAGTGCGTCAGGATGCACGCCGAGGCGGACTACTCCGCGATCTGGGTCAGCCTGTACGAGGACATCGTGCGCAACGGGTTCATCACCACGTCCACGGGCTATCCGGTTCTCGTCGGCGGCCGCTACGTGATGGCGACCAGCCCCGTGCCGCGCTGGGACGTTCCCCGGCTGGACCAGGCCGCTCACCTCAGCCTGTACGGCGCGGGCCGGGAACGGCGCATCTACGCGATCCCCCCGCACACCAAGGTCGAGCCGCTGACCTTCGACGACGTGCCGTTCGAGGTAGAGCACGTGCCCGGTGCCCGCTGTGACTACTGCGGCAGCGACGACTCGTTCCTGGTGGACGCGCCTGGCGGCCGGTACGTGTGCAGCGACTCCGACTGGTGCAGCCGGGCGGTCGCCGGGCGGGTTGACGCGCCCGCGCACCGGGAACGCGCACCGCTCGCCTGGCTGCCCGACCGGGCCAGGCGTGCCACCGCGACCGGGTACGCCACCGCGCCAGCCGTGCCCCCGACCCTGCCTGCCGGGCAGAACGAGCAGGTGCCGGTGTCAGCCGAGGGATGGCTGCTCAAGGTGGACCGCCTGGGCAAGGTGTTCGGCGACGGCGGGGCGGCCGCCATCGCCGGAACCGGTCCCGGGCACGGCACCGCGGTGAGCCCCTCGACCGGGGCGATCGTCGCCGCCTGGGACGTCTCGTTCGATGTCGCGCCGGGCGAGGCGCTCGGCCTCATCGGCGAGTCAGGCTCGGGCAAGTCCACGGTGCTGAACTGCCTGGTCGGTGACGAGCGGGCCACGGCGGGAAGCGTCCGGCTCGCCGCGATTGACGGCGGCGAGAGCGATCTGCTCGCGTTGTCGCCGCAGCAGCGGCGCCGACTGCGGATCGACACGATGTCGATCGTCTACCAGGACCCGGCGGCCGGCCTTGACCTGCGGGTCTCGGCTGGAGGGAACATCGCCGAGCGGCTGACCGCGGCGGGCTGGCGCTCCTACCACGCTATCCGCCGTCGCGCGGCCGAGCTACTCGACCGGGTCGAGGTGCCGTTGTCGCGGATGGACGATCCGGTCGCCACGTTCTCCGGTGGCATGCGGCAGCGCGTCCAGATCGCCAAGGCGCTCGCCACTGGCGCGCCGCTGCTGCTGCTGGACGAGCCGACCACTGGCCTGGACGCGTCCGTCGCGGCGGGCGTGCTTGACCTGCTCCGCGGGCTGCTGCGCGAGCGGAACGTCGCGGCCGTCGTGGTCAGCCACGACTTCGCGGTGATCGAGGCCCTCACCGATCGCAGCGCGGTCATGCAGCTCGGCCGGGTGGTCGAAAGCGGCCTGACCGACCAGCTGTTCCACGACCCGCACCACCCCTACACTCAGCGGCTGGTCGCCGCGGCCCGGAGGTGATGGCGCCGTGACACCGGTGCTGACCGTCAGGAACCTGCACAAGGCATTCACCCTGCACACCATCGATGGCCGCCGGGTCGTCTCGCTCGAGGGCGTCGACCTGGACGTGGCGACCGGCGAGCACGTGGCGATCGCGGGGCCGAACGGCGCGGGCAAGTCCAGCCTGCTGCGCTGCATCCATCGCACCTACCTGCCGGACTCGGGGTCGATCGTGCTGAACCGGGCGGACGGCCCGGTGCAGCTCGTCGGGCTGCCTGACCGGGCGATGGCCCGGCTGCGCGGCCGGGACATCTGCTACGTGTCGCAGTTCCTCGAGGCGCCGCCGCGCACCGGCGCCCTCGAGGTCGTCGCCGAGGCCGCGCGCCGCCGCGGCCTGGAGCCGGACGAGGCCCGCACGGCCGCCGCTGCCTCGCTGCGCAGGCTGGGCATCGAGGAGGCCCTGTGGGACGTGGACTGCGGCGTGCTGTCCGGTGGCGAGCGCCAGCGGATCAACCTCGCGGCCGGGACCGTGCGCCCGCCGCGGCTGCTGCTGCTGGACGAGCCGGTGTCCGCGCTTGATCCAGAGAACCGGGAGCTCGCGCTGAACCTGGTCAAGTCCCTCACCTCCGAGGGAGTGGCCGTCCTGGCCGTCTTCCACGACCTGGACGCGATCCGGCGCCTCGCCACCCGCGTGCTGCGGCTCGACGGTGGCGAGATCACCGCCGAGGGCACGGCGGACGAGGTCCTGGGCACCGCCCCCGAGCGAGCAGGAACGGGAGCTTCCTCATGAGCACCATCGACGTGCACGCCGGCACCACCCCGTGGACGCTCGGCGCCGCCCCGGCCGACTACGTGCTCGGCCACGTGCAGGCGGTGCTGCCCGGCTCCGTCATCGAGGACGCCCGGATCGTGGTCCGCTCCGGGCGGATCGAGGCGGTCGAGCCACATCCGGCGGGGTCGGCGGCCGACGTCGACGGGGCCGGGCTAATGTGCCTGCCCGGCCTGATCGACACGCACAGCGACGCGCTCGAGCGGGAGCGGGCGCCCCGCCCCTCGGCCTACCTGCCGTGGGACTTCGCCCTGCTGTCGCTGGAGGGTAAGATGCGGGCGGCCGGGATCACCACCGTGTTCCACGGCGCGGGGTTCCATGAGACGACCAGCGGGCTGTACAAGCGCTCGGCCGAGGCCGCGGTGGAGCTGTGCGAGGTGGTCCAGGCCAGGAGCGCCGCGGGCGCACCCGTCGATCACCGGGTGCTTTACCGGCTTGATGCCCGCTCGGCCAAGGGCGCGCAAGCGCTGGCCGAGCAGCTGGCCGTCGCCGACGGGGTCCCGCTGGTCTCGCATGAGGACCACACCCCCGGGCAGGGCCAGTACGCTGACCGCGGGCACATGGAGCGCTACCTGGCCAGCGCGGACAACCTGACCCCCGAGCAGGCCAGGCTGAAGGTCGACCAGATGATCGAAGACCGCGAGCGCTACCTGCCGGTGCTTGAGCGCAACCTGGCCTGGCTGGGCGAGGTCGCCAGGGCGGGCAAGATCCGGCTGGTGGGCCACGACCCGGACTCGCCTGAGGCGATCGGGGCGCTGCGCGATCGAGGCGGATCGGTGGCCGAGTTCCCCACCACGGTCGAGGCCGCCAGGACCGCGCGCCAGCTGGGGTTCCCTGTCGTGATGGGAGCGCCGAACGTGCTGCGCGGCCTGTCGCACTCCGGCAACGTCTCGGCCAGGGAGCTGGTGCAGCTCGGCCTGGTGACGTCACTTGCGTCGGACTACCTGCCCTCGGGCCTGCTTGGAGCCGCGTTCATGATCGCCAAGGCGGGCCTGCTGCCGCTGCCCGCGGCGGTGGGCCTGGTGACCTCGGGCTCCGCCGAGGTCGCCGGGCTGAGCGACCGGGGCCGCCTCGCGCCCGGCCTTCGCGCTGACCTGGTACTGCTGGACGCGGCCGGCAACTGGCCGGTCACCTGGGCTTGCGTGCGAGCCGCTGAGGAAATGCGAGCGGGAGGTACCCAGTCATGAGCAGCCAGATGATCGGCTGGCCCGTGCCCGAGCCGGGGATACCCGGGACCGTGGACCCGGTGCTCGCCGCCGCCACCGAGGCCGCGGTTGGCGCGTTCCGCGCCGCGCGCGCCCGCTACGACCGCGCTGGGCTGTCGGAGAAGGTGCAGATGGGCGCGGACGGGACCGCCTCGATGCGGCTGGACATCCTGGTGGAGACCGCGGTAGCCGAGGTGACGGCCGCGCACCGGGTCAACCTGCTCAGCGAGGAGATCGGCTTCGTCGACAACGGGTCGGCGGCCACGCTCGTGGTCGATCCGGTCGACGGGACGGCCAATGCCGCCGCGGGGGTGCCGCTGTCGGCGTTCGCCGCCGCGCTGGTGCTTGACGGTACCCCGGTGCAGGCGCTGACCTGCTGGCTCGATACCGGCCGCTGCTGGCACGCCGTGGCCGGCCACCCGGCCCCGTACCGGACCACGGGCAGGAAGGAACTGGATGGCGCCGCGGTCAGCATGCTGCGGCCGCATCCGCGCAACCCCGACGCCGCCGCCGCGTGGTGGCGGGTGGCCAGCCGGGCGGCCCGGGTGCGGATCTTGTCCACCAGTTGCCTGGAGGCGGCGCTTGTCGCCGAGGGATCCACCGACGCGTTCGCCGACGCGGGCACGGACACCCACAGGATCGTGGACCTGGCCGCGGCGATGGTGACCGTGCCCGCGGCGGGCGGCGTGGTGATCGACGCCGCTGGCCGCCCGCTTGAGATCGACCTCGATCTCACCCGCCGCTGGTCAGGCGTGGTGGCCGCCAGCCCGGAGCTGGGCGAGCAGCTCGCGGCCGCGATCCGCGGCTAGAGCGCAACCGTCGCCGGCCCCGCGCGAGGGCGCGGGGCCGACGACGTTAGCCTGAGCCACTTACTAGATCAGGTGCTTGCGCACCCAGCTGGTGATGACCTCGATCGCCAGCACCACCGCGAACGTGAGGATGATGATCGCCCCGGTGGTGCGGTAGGCCAGCACCTGGACGCTCTGCTGCAGCAGGAACCCGATGCCGCCGCCGCCGACTAGGCCGAGGATCGTCGCCGAGCGGAAGTTGACGTCCAGCATGTACAACCCGTTGCCCACCAGGGCAGGGGCCGAGGGCAAGATGACCGCGGTGGCGGTCTCCTGCATCCGGGTCGCCCCGGCGGACAGCACCGCCTCCCTCGGCATCGGGCCGACCTCCTCGACTCCGTCGGCGATCAGCTTGGACAGGAAGCCGATCGTGCCAACGATCAGGGCGAACGTTCCCGCGACCAGGCCAAGCCCGACCGCGACGACAAAGACGATCGCCAGGATCAGCTCAGGCACCGCCCGGATCACCAGGAGGAAGCCCCGGGTGGACCGGTAGGTCCAGCGGTCGCTGATGTTGCGCGAGGCAAGAAGCCCGATCGGGACCGCGAGCAGGAAGCCGATCGCGGTCGCGACCAGCGCGACGCTCAGCGACTGCAGGGTGCCGCTGATCAGGCTGTCGCGGGCGGTGGTGAAGTCCGGCGGGAAGTACAGCCGGACCGTGTCCCAGATCTGCCGCAGCGATGTGACCGCCTGCACCGGGTTGACCTTCGTCGCCCAGAACGAGACCGCGATCAGCACCAGGGCGCTGGCGGTGTAGGCGTGGCCCTCGATCCTGGCCCTGGTCCACGGCGGGCGGACCGTGCGGCGGTCGAACGCGATCGCGGTCAGCACCGACTTCGCGGGCCTGTCCGCGCCGATCAGCGACCGGCGGATCGCCGCCGACGCCACCTCCATCGCCACGATCAGCGCGAAGATCACGATGACGATGCCGATCGCCGCGCGGAACTGCAGCGTGTCCATGTACTGGTTGAGCAGGAAGCCGATCCCGCCCGCGCCCACATAGCCGAGGATGACCGAGCCGCGCAGGTTGATGTCAAGCCGGTACAGGGTGACCGAGGAGAACGACGGCAGGATCTGCGGCAGCACGCTGGTGGCTAGGTTCTGCAGCCTGCTCGCGCCAGTCGCGGCCACCGCCTGTCTTGGCTGCTCGGGCACCTGCTCGATTCCCTCGGCGTACAGCTTGCCGAGCATGCCGACCGAGTGCAGGCCGATCGCCAGCACGCCGGGCAGCACGCCGATGCCGAGGGCCTCGACGAACACGATCGCGAACACTAGGTCGGGAACCGAACGGCACGCCACGATGATCCCCCGCGCCACCCAGCGGGCCGCCGGGTGGCGCGGTGGTGTTGCGCGCCGCCATGAACCCGACCGGGATCGCGAGCACGGCCGCGAGCGTGGTCCCGAGGATCGCCATGCACACGGTGATCAGGGCGAGGTTGACGGTGTGCGCGACACTGGGGAACTGGGGCGGCACCGTCTGGCCGACGAACCGGAAGATGTTCCCGACGCCGGAAAACAGCGGCAGCACGCCCATGCCGATGTCATGCCAGCCCGCCACGACCCCGGCCACCCCGGCCATCACCAGCACGACCATGCCGCCCCGCTGGCGGGTCCACGGCGGGAGGGTGCGGACCACCGGCGGCTTACTGACCGTCATGCGAGCCACGGGCGCTCACATCCTGACGGCGGGCACGTCGGCTGTTGCCGCGGCGGGGGCTCCGCGGTAGATCGCCATGATCCGTTCCGCGGAAATGTCCATCGTCCTTCCGTCGAGGACCACCCGGCCGTCGCGCAGGCCCACCACCCAGTCGGCCCAGCCCCGGGCCAGCTCGACCTGGTGCAGGCTGGCGATTACCGTCAGGTGCTCCTCCTGGCAGATCCGCAGCAGCAGCGACATGACGGAGGCGGCCGACTCCGGGTCGAGCGAGGCGACCGGCTCGTCCGCGAGCAGCAGCGTCGGCCGCTGCATGAGCGTGCGGGCGATCGCGACCCGCTGCTGCTGGCCACCGGACAGCGTGTCCGACCGCTGGAAGGCCCGCTCGGCCAGGCCCACCCGCTCCAGGTGCTCGAGCGCCTCGAGGCGGGCGGAGCGCGGGTAGGAGATCACGCCCGCCCGCGGGAAGCGCAGCCGGCCAAGCGCGCCCGACAGCACGTTCTCGAGCACGCTGATCCGCCCGACCAGGCCGAACTGCTGGAAGATGAACCCGACCCCACGGCGCAAGGCGCGCAGCTCATCGCTGCGCGCCTTGCTCACGTCCGTGCCGAGTACGCGGACCGTTCCCGAGGTGGGGGCGACCAGCCCGTTCAGCGTCCGCAGCAGCGTCGACTTACCCGACCCTGAGGCGCCGAGGATCGCCAGCATCTGCCCGGCCGGCACCTCAAGGTCCACCTGGTCGAGCGCCGTGTGCTGGCCGAACACCCTGGTTAGCCGGTCCAGGCGAACGACGACCTGGCCGGCGGGTGCTACAGCTTGCATGAGGGCGACTTCGTCAGCTGGCAGATCTTCCCGATCGAGCTGTAGTTCGCGTCCTTCGCGGGTGCATAACCCCACCCCTGGGTGAGGGTGTTGCACTGCGACACCGACGAGCAGTAGCCGTGGGCGACGAAGTAGGGCGAGTTGGCCTCCTGGACCAGCAGGGTCGCCATCGTGGAGCGCAGCGAGGCGGGCAGCGAGTCACTGGCGGCCAGCGGGCTGCCAGGGATCTCCGCTGACTTCCACACGATCTTGATGTCGGACTGCGACACGTGATTCTGGCTGAAGATCAGCGGCAGGCTGTCGTTGTTGGTGAAGCCGACCTGGCAGCTGCCCTTGGCCACGTCCAGCGGGGCGGTGCTGTCGGTGCCTGCGAACACCGGGGTGACGCCGGTGGTTGGGCTGATCCCCGCCTGCTCCAGGCCGTAGGAGGGGACGAGGTAGCCGGAGGTCGAGGCGGGGTCGGAGAAGCAGGTCTTCTTGCCCGCGAAGCCCTTGATCGAGGTGATCTGGGGGTTGAGCTTGGGGTTGACCACGCCCTCGCTGTAGTAGCCGCCGTCGGTACCTGGCGCGGTGATCGGGATGCCGACGTTCTCGATCTTCAGCCCGTTCTCAAGCGCCAGGTAGTAGGAGAACGGACCGTACAGGATGAGCTGGGCCTTGCCCGCCTGCTGCGCCTCGATCATGGCCGAGTAGCTGGTGCCGGTGATGACCTTGAGCGTGATGCCGAGCTTGTCCTTGAACAGGTCCGCCAGCGGGGCCAGGGTCTGACCCAGCGTCGTCGCGTTTTCCTCGCCGACTTCGCCGATCGTGAGGGTGGTGGGCCAGCTGGAGTTCACCTTGTTGCCCGTCCCAGTGGCCGCCGAGCCGGTGCTGCCGCTGCTAGAGCAGGCCGTCACCATCGTGGCCGCGATCGCCGCGACGCCTATCATCTGGGCCCACCGGGGAATTCGGAACTTCCGCACGGGATAAAGCCTCTCTGTCAGTTAAACCTGTTGACAGTGGGACTCTCCTCGGTGCAGGTAAACAGGCAGCGATGCTTCGGTTGACGAGCCGGAGACGGGTGGGGAAGCTTGCTGGCACCTGTCCGGGTTTGAGGACCCGGCTTCTACCTGCGTAAACCCGCTTGTCGCCTGGCCTTCCTCACACACAGAGGCTTGTCAGAGGAACGATAGGCGGCGGCCGGTGGGCAGCCGCCGGGTAGGCTTTCCCCGATGCACACCATTGGGCTTGTCCTTCATCCACAGCGCGACTCGGCCGAGGCAGTCGAGGCGGTGCTGGGGTGGGCCACGCGCAACCGGGTCGAGATCCTCGGCATCGGCGATGAGATCCGCCGGCTTAACTGCGCGGCGACCGCGGTCTCGTCCTCCGAGCTCGGGCGCCGGTCCGACCTGCTGGTCAGCCTGGGCGGGGACGGGACGATGCTGCGGGCGCTGCGGCTGGCCGACGGGAACCGGGCTCCAGTCCTCGGCGTCAACCTGGGCAAGCTGGGCTTCCTGGCTGAAGTCGACGTGCCCGACCTGCCCATGGCGCTTTCTGCCATCGAGCAGAAGGACTTCACCATCGAGCCGCGGCTGGCCATCGACGCGAAGATCGGCTCGGTCGCCGTCACCGCCTTCAACGACGTGGCCGCGGTTCGCATCCCCGGGGACGGGAGCGCCGCCGTGATGGTCCGCGTCGCCGGGCAGCCGTTCGTCAGCTACGCGGCCGACGCGGTCATCGTGGCCACGCCCACCGGCTCAACTGCCTACAGCTTCTCCGCGGGCGGGCCGATCATGAGCCCTTCGGTCGAGGCGCTGCTCGTCACGCCCGCGGCACCGCACTCCGCCTACAACCGCGGAGTCGTGCTTTCTGTCGAGGACACCCTCACGCTCGAGATCCTCCAGTCCTCAGGCCGGCTGGCGGTCGAGGTCGACGGACGGGTCTCGTGCTACGCCGACGCCGGGGAGAACATCGAGCTGCGATCACGCCCCGGGGGCGCCCGCGTGGTCAGGCTCGGCCAGACCACCTTCTACGAGCGCGCCCGGCGCAAGCTGCGCATCACCGACTCTGCCGAGATCCCCGGCCCCGGCCCCGGCCCCGGCCCCGGCCCGGAATGACCCTCGCCCCCGCCACGAGCCCGCGTCCAGCTTGCCGCGAGCTCGCTCCCGGTTTGGTGGTCAATGTGACATTGCTGTCGCTATAGCGACAGCAATGTCACATTGACCGCTATTGGCTACGTCGGCCATGCCGCGTTGCTACTGCTTCCCTGCAGGTCCGTGCCGGGACTGGCCGGGACGGTGATGGCGGTCAGGATCAGTCCGTCGCGGGCCAGCCAGCGGCCGGAGAGGCGAGCAAGCGGCGCGGGCGCGGGCACAAGCAGGCTCGCCAGGAAGGTGCCGTTCGCGGAGTCGATCGTAACGTCGGCGTCCTCGAAGCCGAGCCAGCGCCGGGCCACAGGAAACCACGCCTTATAGGTGGCCTCCTTGGCGCAGAACAGCAGCCGGTCCCAGTTGACGCCGGGAGCCGCGCCGGCCAGGTCGGCCAGCCGCCCGCGCTCGCCCGGCAGCGAGATCACCGCAAGCACGCCATCGGGGAGCGGGTCGTCCGGCTCGGCATCGACCCCGACCGTCAGCACCGCGCGGGCCGGAGCGACCGCCGCGGCCCGGTAGCCCGCACAGTGCGTGATGCTGCCGACGACCCCTGGTGGCCACCCGGGCGCGCCGCGCTCGCCGGTCAGGATGGGCGCGGGTTCCACGCCCAGCCGGGCCAGCGCGCTGCGCGCGCAGGCCCGGGCTGTGGTGAATTCCCGGCGGCGCTTGTCGACGGCCCGCGCCACCAGCAATTCCTCCTCGGGGAAGAGGGCAACGTCCGGCGGATCGGCGAACATCTCGGTTGACGCGACGGCCGTCGGCAAGATCTCCTCGATCACGCAGCCGAGGCTACTTCAAGCGCCCCGGCCGAGGACTGCCACCCGGCCGAGGACCGGCACCCCGGTCCGGGGCGGACGACGTGGTGCGCGTAGCGTGGCTTCATGGCTACTGAGACGCAGCACCGTGCGGGCACCGGCGATCCGGGGCCCACGGTCTTCGTGCTCTTCGGCGCGACCGGAGACCTGGCCGGGCGGATGGTCCTGCCCGCCTTCTACCAGCTGGCGTGCGAGGGGCTGATGCCGGCTCAGTGGCGGCTGGTGGGCAATGGCCGGGGTGACGTGGCCCATGAGGACTTCCGTGATCGCGTGCGGCAGGCACTGGGCCAATCGGGCGTCAAGACGGACCGGCGGGAGTGGGAGTCCTTCGCCCAGCGGCTGTTCTTCGCCGGTGGCGGCTTCAGCACTGACAGCCCCGGCAGCCTGCTCGACGTCATCGGCGAGGCGCGCCAGGCGCTGGGTGCCGATCCGCAGCTCATTCACTACCTGGCCGTTCCGCCCACCGCCTTCACCGAGCTGACCAACGCACTGGGCCAGCACGGGCTGGCCGACGGTGCCCGGGTGGTCTACGAGAAGCCGTTCGGTACCAACCGGCAGGATTTCCGCCAGCTCGACCAGGTTGTCCGCTCGGTCCTTGACGAGCAGCAGGTGTACAGGATCGACCACTTCCTCGGGAAGGAGGCCACCCAGGACCTGCACCTGCTGCGGTTCGCCAACGGGGTCTTCGCGTCGGCCTGGAACAAAGAGCACGTCGAGTCGGTGCAGATCGACGTGCCTGAGACGCTCGGCATCAGCAACCGGGCGCAGTTCTACGATGCGACGGGCGCGGTCCTCGACATGATGGTCACGCACCTGTTCCAGCTAGCGGCCGAGGTCGCCATGGAACCGCCGGCCAGCCTCGGCTCGCTCGACCTGCAGGCGGCCAGGGAAGAGGTCATCGGCCACTTCCGCCCGCTTGACCCGGCCGAGGTGGTGCTCGGCCAGTTCGCCGGGTACCGCGACATCTCCGGGGTTGACCCGAACTCGAACCAGAACACGTTCGTGGCCGCCCGGCTGTGGATCGACAGCGACCGCTGGCAGGGGGTGCCGTTCCTGCTGCGTACCGGCAAGCAGATGGCCACAGCGGCGCAACGGGTCAGCCTGACCCTGCGCGAGCCGGCCGGACCGCTGCGCGGCCAGCTGCCGCGTGGCGGCAACGTGCTGTGCTTCTCCCTGGCGGGAAACGGCGACATCGACCTTTCCCTGGTCACAGGTAAGCCCGGCCCTACGCCTGAGCTCGACGTGGCCCACGCCAGCATCCCGCTCGAGAGCCTGCCTGGCGCGGTACCGCTGCCGGCCTACGTCCGGCTGATCCACGACGTGGTCCTGGGCGACCGCTCGCTGTTCTCCCGGCCGGACGGACTCTCCGCGGTGTGGGATGTCGCCGACCCGCTGCTGTCCCGGCCGCCTGAGGTCCACTCCTACGCCCCCGGCTCGTGGGGCCCGTCCCTGGCCCGCGACCTTGTCGCGCCCGGTCAGTGGCTGCTTGGCCAGTAGCCGCGCCTTACCGCGAGTGCGCCTCGATCTTCGCGAGCTGGCCAGAAACCCAGTGGTGCACGTCGTGGCCGCGGACGTGCCCCGCCATCTCGGCCAGGGCCCGGCGCCTGGCCTCAAGTGGCATCCGGAGCGAGTGCTCGATCCGGTAGGAAAGCCCCTCGACGTCGAACGGGTTGCACGAGACCGCCTGCGGCAGCTCGACCGCGGCGCCGGTGAACTCGCTGAGCATGAGGACGCCGCTGCGGCCGAGGGCCTGCTGCACGATGACGTACTCCTTGCAGACCAGGTTCATCCCGTCGATCAGCGGCGTGACCAGCAGCACGTCGGCCACCGCGTAGTACGCGGCGAGCTGCTGCTTGGACAGGCTCCGGTAAAGGTAGTGCACGGGCACGTCGTTGCCGGGCTGGGTGAACATGCCGTTGATCCGGCCGACATGCTGCTCGACCGCGTTCCGCAGCTGGCGGTACTCCCGCACGTCGTCCCGGCTGGGCACGGCGATCTGGAGGAACGCGAGGCTGGTGCGGAGCTCGGGATTGCGGTCGAGCAGCGCCTCCACCGCGAGCACGCGCTCGACGATGCCCTTGGTGTAGTCCAGCCGGTCGACGCCAAGCAGCAGGGTGCGGCCGCGAAACTGCTCGGTCAGGTCCTGGATGTCCTTGGTCGTCGCCGGGTCGCTGGCCTGCTGGTCGAGCTCGGCGGTGTCGACGGAGATGGGCGCCGTGGTAGTGGACACCCGGCGGCTGTCAGGCAGCACCACCGACGACCCGTGCACGTCGATGCCCGCGCCGGCCAGCAGCCTGGCGCAGGCGCGCAGGAAGTTGCCCCGGTAGGACTCGGTGTGGAAGGCGACCAGGTCCGCGCCGAGCAGGCCGGTCAGGATCTGCTCCCGCCACGGAAGCCGGGCGAAGATGTCCGGCGATGGCCAGGGCGTATGCAGGAAGAAGCCAATCGGCTGGGCGTTCCTGCTCTCCCTGATGAGCTGCGGTACGAGCATCAGGTGGTAGTCGTGCACCCAGGCGATCGCGTCGGGCCGGTCGTCGAGCGCGGCCACGGCCCGGTGCGCGAACTGCCCGTTCACGTCCTGGTAGGCACGCCACCAGTCGCGCTCGAACCGGGGCTTTTCTATCGCCTCGTGCAGCAGCGGCCACAGCGTCGCGTTGGCGAACCCGTGATAGTAGTTGCGCACCTGCGAGGCCGACAGCCCCACGGGCAGCAGCTGGACATCCGAGTCGGGCAGCATCGACGGTATTCCCTTGGTGCCGCCGTCCCAGCCGACCCAGGCACCGGGATGCGTGGCCATGACCGGCCGCAGCGCGGTCACCAGGCCACCGGGCGACAGTTCCCAGCCACTCTCACCGTGCTGGACCGGGAGCCTGTTGGCCACCGCCACCACCGGCCTGTCCGACTTGCCTCGCGCCGCCGCTGATTCGCTCACC
>Ga0335075_10000968_pt1 | contig 48435 bp, 42 predicted proteins | sample Lox_Sample_24_FD_206723 | JGI IMG/M metagenome (GOLD analysis project Ga0335075, IMG submission 206723) | Soil microbial communities from Loxahatchee National Wildlife Refuge, Florida, United States - Lox_Sample_2.4 | ecosystem: Environmental > Terrestrial > Soil > Wetlands | place: USA... | reverse complement strand
GGGACGGTCTCCTCTCCGGGCGGGCTGAGGCGGTGGTCACGGTTCGACACGTAGACCCGCTGCCGCTCCTCGTCGACCGCGATGCCGTACCCGTCCTTGCCGAACTCCGGCCCCACCTTGTCCACCAACAGCTCACCCGAGCCCGCGCCGTACACCGCGAAACCACCCGAGGACGCCGTCACACCCGTGAACCCGACGTACAGCAGACCGTTCGTCGAGTCGAAGTCCACCTGACGCGCATTCGCCCGCGTCGGCGAGTCCCACACATGCCTGAACCCGTTGCCGGCATCGAAGACCTCGACGTTCTTCACGTCCGTCAGCTCCTCGAAGTACGCCACCGCCACCTGGCCACCGACCTCGTCGGCCGCCACGTAGTACGCACCCGTCGTGCCGTTGATCGTGCCCTGCGAGGCACCCGTGACCGCGTCGAACACCTCCACCCCACGCGCCGGGATCGCCGCGTAGACATAGCCCAGCTCCGGGTCCACGTCCAACGACCGGTTCGACTCACTGATCGGGAACGGACCCCGCACCACCTCACCGAACGAACCCGCCGCGATCGAGACCACCAGCCAGTTCTTGTTCTGCTGACCCACATAGAGCAGCTCGTTCTCGTCGTCGATGCCCAGGTCCCGGATGTTCTCCGGCAACGTCATCGACCGCAGCACCTCATCGGTCACCGGATCGATCTCCCAGATCGACCGACCGTTCTGATCACCCAGGAACAACGTGTCCCGCTCCTGCGAGAACACCACCCCCGCCGGCAGCTGCGCCGTCACGTCGTCCACCGAGACGAGGGACTTCTCGAAGGCGTAGTCGAGGTCGCCGACCGGCTCCTCGGGCTCCTCGGGCTCCTCCGGCTCCTCGGGGTTCTCGCAGCCCAGGCAGGGACCGGGGTCGGTCGGGTCGATCTCGTCGGGCGCCTCGTCGTCCGTGACGGCCTTGCCGTGCTCGTTCTTCACGATGGTGAAGCCGTCGTAGTACTGGCCGTCCGCCGTGCGCGCCTCGTAGCGCAGCCGGCCGTCGGCGACGTCGATCGCCTGGTAGAGCTGGATCCCGCCGCCGAGCCGGCGCAGGTGGGCGTCGTTCTCATCCCACAGGCGCGGCCCGCCGCGGTACTGCTTCTCACCCACGACGGAGACGGCGTAGACCGGGCCGGAGTAGCTCCGCTCCTTGTCCCAGCTCGCGGGGTTGCCCTCCTCGGCGGCGTCAGTGTTGCCCCGGCCGTAGCCGTGGTCGTGGCCCTGCAGGACCAGGTCCACGTCGTACTTCTCCAGCAGCGGCAGCCAGGACTGGCGCAGTGCCCGGTTGTTGCGACCCTCGTCGAGGGAGAACAGCGGGTGGTGGAAGTAGACGACCGTCCACTCGTTCGGGTTCTCCTTCAGCACCCCGTCGAGCCACTCGGTCTGGATCGCCAGCTGCTCGGCGGTGGTCAGGTTGCTGTTGAGCGAGATGAACCGGACGCCCTGGTAGTCGGTGTAGTGCACCGTCCCCTTCAGGTCGTCGTACGCCCCGCCCTGGCCCTGGGGGCCGTTGGCCGGGTAGGTGAACTGGGCCTGGAACTGGTCCGAGATCTCCGGCCCGTCGTACTCGTGGTTGCCCGGCGCCATCAGGAAGTTGGTGGTGCCCAGCACGTAGTCGGTGGCCTCGTAGACCTCGCCCCACTGCTCGTCGCTCATGGCGTCGTCGACCAGGTCGCCGACCTGCACGATGAGATCGGCGTCCGGGCGGTCACGGAAGGCGTTGCGCAGCACCCGCGAGCCCTGCGACTTGATGCCGTTCTGGACGTCGCCGAGGTAGAGGAACGAGAACGGGTCCGCGGTCGCGGACTCGGTCGTGAAGTGCTGCCACTCGCTGAAGTTGGTGCGGTCGCCGACCCGGTACTGGTACGTCGTCCCGGCCTTCAGCCCGGTGAGCCGGGCGCCGTGGAAGGTCTGCTGGTAGCCCAGGTCGGTCGTCATGTCGGTCGACCGCTCGGCGGCGACGACGGTGTTGTCGTTGCGGTAGGTGAGGCTCGAGGCCTCCCGCAGCTCGACCACCGGCTCGGCGACGCCGGTCGAGGTACGCCAGGTGACGTACTGGCTCGTCGACGGGTCCGCCGTCGGCGTGAGCGTGATCCGGTCCGGCACCCGGGTCGGGGCGTAGACCGCGGCGGCGTCGATCGGCGCCGCCGCGGCCGGGGCCGGTACGACGGCACCCGCGGCGGCGGCCAGCGTGCCGGCCGCGAGCAGGCCGGCGACACCGGCACGGAGCCGGGGCCGGCGGCGGAACGGGGAGCGGGACTGCATGGCGGTGCCTCTCGATTCGCGTGTCTCGGCGGGCTGGGGAGCGGTCGTCATCGGACCCTCACCACCCGGACGGCGGACGTGGAGCCGGCGACGTTGGCCGTGCCGGCGTAGCTGACGGTGATGCGGTGGCGGCCCTTCGCGAGCCGGGGCAGGCGCACCGTGGCGCGGCCGGCCTTCAGCGCGACCCGGGCCACGACCCGCTTGCCGTCGCGGACGACCAGGCGGGCGTTCGGTGCGGCGACGCCGGGTACGGCGACCCGCACGGCGAGCCGGGCCCTCTTGCCTGCTCGCACCCGCTTCGGCGCGGTGACCCGGGTGGTGGACCTGGCCTTGGTGACGTCGACGACGACCGGCGCCGACGTACCGCCGCGCACGGCGGAGCCGCGCGGGACGAAGGTCGCCGTCAGGGAGTGCCGACCGGCGGCGAGCGTGCGCGGCAGCGCGACGGACGCGGTGCCCGAGGCCGCCACGGGAACGCCCGTCGCGACGACGCTCCGGCCGGCGCGGACGACGAGCGTCCCGGCCGGGACGGCACCGTCGAGCGGGGCGAGCCGAGCCGTCACGCGGACGGGCGTCGCGGTGCCGTAGACCTGGCGGGCCGCCCGGTCGACCGTGACCGTGGGGGTCACCAGCGCCGGCTCACCGGGCTGACCCGGCTCCTCCGGCTCCTCGGTCTGCTCCGCACCCGGGACCACGGGGTCCGGCAGGTCCGGCCGGCCGATGTCGCCGCGCGTCGAGCCGGGGCCCGAGGGACGCGCCGTCGTCTCGGTCGTGACCAGCTTCTGCCCGCCCGACTTGGCGATGGTGAACGCGTCGACCAGGTTGCCCGCGACGTCCCACGTCTCCACGTGCATCTCGCCGGCCTTGACGTCGACGACCTGGTAGAGCTGGGTGTCGCGGCCGACCACGCGCAGGTTCGCCCCGTTGGTGATCCAGTTGTTGGTCTCCGGCGGGTCCGGCACGTAGTACTTCGGTCCCGCCACCGAGACCATGTACACCGGTCCGGTGTGGCTCTTGTCCTTGGACGCGCCCGCCGGGAGTCCCTCCTCGTTGGCGAGCAGGTTGCCGCGCCCGTAGGCGTGGTCGTGGCCCTGCATGACGATGTCGACGTCGTACTTCTCGAACAGCGGCAGCCAGGCCTGGCGCAGCGCGGCGTTGTCGCGCCCGGAGCTCACCGAGAACACCGGGTGGTGGAAGGTGGCGACGGTCCACTGGTTCGGGTTGTTCTTCAGCACGTCCTCGAGCCAGGCGGTCTGCGCGGCCATCGCGGCGGTGTCGCCGGGGAAGTTGCTGTTCAGGGCGATGAACCGGACGCCCTGGTAGTCGGTGTAGTAGACGTTCTCGTCGTAGAGCTGGGTGACGCGCTCGTCGCTCGACGGGCCGTTGCCGGGGTACTCGAACTGCGCGCCCCAGTGCCGCGACAGCGTCGGGCCCGGGTAGTACTCGTGGTTGCCGGCCGCGGCGATCACGTTCATCCCGCCGTTGGCGTAGCCGGCGGCCTCGAACCACTGGCCCCACTCGGCGTCGGAGATGTCGGTGTCGATGAGGTCGCCCGCGTGCAGCACCGCGCGCGCGTACGGGCGCGTCTCGGTCGCCGCGCGGAAGGTGCGCGAGACGTACGACTTGATGTCGTTCTGCGCGTCGCCCTGCATGATGAACGAGAAGGGCTGCGCGGTCGTGGCCGCCGTCGTGAACTCGGCCCAGCCGCTCCAGGTGTCGCCGTCGCCGACCCGGTAGGCGTACGTGGTCGACGCGTCCAGGTCCGTGACGGTCGCCGAGTGGTGGGCGACGTCGTACCCGAGGTCGGTCCGGAAGGTCGTGGTGGTCGCCTCGACGGTGCGCTCGGCGGTGACGACGCCCGGGCCGGAGACCGCGAGCTGCAGCCGCGGCGCCCCGGCCGCCGTCGAGGTGCGCCACGAGACGCTCTGGGACTCCGCCGGGGTGGCCGTGGGTGTGAGGATCACGCGGTCCGGGACGACCTGCGGGCCGTAGACGGTCGCCGGGTTGACGGCCGGCGGGGCCAGGCCGCCCGCGGCGAGGGACACCACGCCGGTCGTGGTCACCAGGCCGATGGCCAGGGCGCCGACGGCCAGGCCGGCTCGGGTCGGACGCCGGCGGGCGCGCGCAAGGGCGCGACCGAGGGCGTGGGGAGGGGTACTGCTGCTTCCGGGGGTGCCGGTGGACATGCCGGGATGGACCTCTCGCTCGACGACGTCGGCTGCCCGCGCTCCGGGCAGCACGAAGCCCCACCACCCGAACGGGTGGGGGCTCCGGTCGGCGACGTTAGGGGTTTGCCCGAGGCCGTCCAACCGGCCGCGGACGAGCCCGACAGGCGCGTAGCGATCGCTAAGAGCCCGTCTGAGCGGGGCGTTCAAACCCCACTCCGGCGCCGGTCGCCTGCCGGTCACCGAGCGTTGGCCGTCGCGTCGACAGACGGTCTAGACCGAGTGTCGCGGCGTCGTCGCTCGTCCGACGCCCGGCGTTCACCCGGCCGGCAGCACCCCGGGACCCGGGCGCGGAGCGACGTCGCGCGGGTCGGCGACGCGGTGGCCGTGCTCGCAGACGAGCTCGGCGTGCACGACCCCGCCGCAGTCGAGGTGGGCCACCTCGACGGGCGCCCCGCCGGGGTCGGCGAGGTAGCGGTCGCCCCAGTCCGCGATCGCGACCAGCACGGGGTACAGGTCGAAGCCCTTCGGCGTCAGCCGGTACTCGTGCCGCTCGCGCGCCCCCGCGTCGCGGTACGGCGCCCGCCGCAGGATCTCCTGGTCGACCAGGAGACCGAGCCGGTTGCTGAGCACCTGCCGCGGGATGCCGCTGTGGCGGCGGATGTCGTCGAAGCGGCGCACGCCGTTGAAGACCTCGCGCAGCACCACGAACGTCCACCGCTCCCCCAGGACGGCCATCGACCGGCCGACGGTGCAGTTCTCGGTCGACCAGGCCAGCGCGGACGGGACGGGGGTGGACATGACCTCAGGGTACCCAGCCTGAGTCTCGTTGACAGACGCAGCGCGGATGAGCGAGCCTGGATCCATGACCCAGACCCAGATCCCCGACCTCGCGACCATGACCGGCCTCGAGCTGCTGAGCGCGATGCGCGACGGACTCATCCCGCCCGCACCGATCGCCGAGACGCTCGGGATCGTGAACTTCGTCGTCGAGCCCGGGTCGGTCTCGGTCGAGCTGGACCCGGAGCACCGGCACTACAACCCGCTCGGCACGGTGCACGGCGGGGTGCTGTCGACGATGCTCGACACCGCCGCCGCGTGCTCGGTGCACACCACGCTGGCCGCCGGGGAGGGCTACACCTCGCTCGACCTGAGCGTGAAGTTCCTGCGGCCCGCGACGGTGGACTCCGGGCGGCTCCGGGCCGTGGGCCGGGTGATCCAGCGCGGGCGTCGTACGGCCCTCGCCGAGGCGCAGCTCTTCGACGCCCGCGACAAGCTGGTCGCCCACGCCACGTCGAGCTGCATGATCTTCGCCTGAGCCCGGATCCACCGGCTCGCCACTACCGTGTCCGCGTGAGCGCACTCGCCGGACTCGTCGACAAGGGCCTGATGGCCCCGGACTGGGCGGCGGCCCTCGCCCCGGTGGACGACCAGGTCGCCGCCATGGGCCGCTTCCTGCGCGAGGAGCTGGCCGCGCGCCGGCCGTACCTGCCCTCCGGCGAGAACGTCTTCCGCGCCTTCCGCCGACCGCTCGCCGACGTACGGGTGCTCGTGGTCGGCCAGGACCCCTACCCCACGCCCGGTCACCCGATCGGGCTCAGCTTCGCCGTCGAGGCGCACGTACGGCCGGTCCCGCGCAGCCTGGCCAACATCTACACCGAGCTGCGCGACGACCTCGGGGTCGAGCCGCCCGCCCACGGCGACCTGACCGGCTGGGCCGACGGGGGCGTGATGCTGCTCAACCGGGTGCTCACCGTCCAGCCGGGAGCGTCCGCGTCGCACCGCGGCAAGGGCTGGGAGCAGATCACCCAGCGCGCGATCGAGGCGCTGGTCGAGCGTGGCGGCCCGCTCGTCGCGATCCTGTGGGGCCGCGACGCCCAGAGCCTCAAGCCGATGCTCGGCAGCACGCCATACGTCGAATCCGTGCACCCCTCGCCCCTCTCGGCCAGCCGGGGCTTCTTCGGCTCGCGACCGTTCAGCCGGGTCAACGCGCTCCTCGTCGAGCAGGGCGGCACACCGGTGGACTGGCGGCTGCCCGCATGAGGCGGCGCCTGCTCCTGCTCATCGGCGCCCTGTTCGCGATCGGCGCCCTCCTGGTCGGGACCGCGAACGCCGTCGTACTCGGGCGCACGCACGACCGGGTGACCAGCGACCCCGGCGAGCTCCCGCAGGCCCAGGCCGCGATCGTGCCCGGGTCGATGGTGCGCCCCGACGGCACGCTCGGCGCCGTCGTCCAGCAGCGGGTCGACGCCGCGGTGGCACTGTACGAGGCCGGCACGGTCGAGAAGATCCTGCTCTCGGGCGACAACGGCACGCACGAGTACAACGAGCCGGACACCATGCGCGCGGCGGTGCTCGCGGCCGGCGTACCTCCCGAGGACGTGTTCACCGACTACGCCGGGTTCAACACGTGGCACACCATGCGCCGCGCCCGGACGGTGTTCGAGGTCGAGACGGCGGTCGTGGTGACCCAGGACTTCCACACCGCCCGCGCCGTCGACCTCGGCCGGGCCGCGGGCCTCGACGTACACGGGCTGGCGGTCGGCGGGTCCGGCAGCCTCCGGGTCTCCGCCCGCGAGCTGCTGGCCCGCGTGCGCGGCCTCGGCGAGGCCACCCTCCAACCGGACGTCACGGGCGGACCGACCCTGCCGATCGCCGGCGACGGCCGGACCTCGTGGGCCGAGCCGCCGGCCTGACCCGACGTCGTACCCCGTGACACCGCGCCTCCGATGGAATAAAGTTGAAAATGAAACCATTGGAGGAGACATGACCACCGTCGACTCGCGCATGCCGGGCCTCTACCTCGGGCACGGCGCTCCCCCGCTGCTGGACGACCCGGTGTGGTCCGGCGAGCTCGCCTCCCTCGCCGGTGACCTGCCGCGCCCGAGCGCGATCCTGATCGTGAGCGCGCACTGGGAGTCCGCCCCGATCAGCCTGAGCGCGAGCGGCGCGCCGCTGGTGTACGACTTCGGCGGCTTCGCCCCGAAGTACTACGAGATGACCTACCGGACGCCGGACTCCAGCGCGCTCGCGGCCCGGGTCGCCGCACTGATGCCGGCGACCGAGCCGGTGCACCAGCACGCCACCCGCGGGCTCGACCACGGCGCCTGGGTGCCGCTGAAGATCATGTACCCGGACGCCGACATCCCGGTGCTGCAGATGTCGCTGCCGACCCACGACCCCGCACGCCTGCTCGCGATCGGCGCGCGACTGCGCCCCCTGCGCGACGAGGGCGTGCTGATCGTCGGCTCGGGCTTCCTCACCCACGGCCTGCGCTACCTCACCGACTGGTCCATCGACGCCCAGGCCCCGGGCTGGTCCCGCGACTTCGACGCCTGGGCCGCCGAGGCGCTGGCCCGCGGCGACGTCGACGAGCTGGCGGACTACCGCGCCAAGGCCCCCGGCATGCCCTACGCCCACCCCACGGTCGAGCACTACACGCCGCTGTTCGTCACCCTCGGCGCCGCCGCCGACGCCGGTACGCCGGGCGAGCAGATCATCGACGGCTTCTGGATGGGCCTCTCGAAGCGCTCCTTGCAGGTCGCCTGACGCCGACCGAGCCTCGAACGAGGCCGACTCCACCCTGCGGGGGTTTCGAGGCTCAGGACTCCGTCCGTTCGCACCTCAACCAGCGGCACCCCACGACGCTGATCGACGCGCGATCTCGAACGAGGCCGACTCCACCCTGCGGGGGTTTCGAGGCTCAGGACTTCGTCTGTTCGCACCTCAACCAGCGACACCCGACGACGCTGGTTGAGGTGCGAGACGCGAGGCCCGGCGACGCTGGTTGAGGTGCGAGGCGCGCCAGCGCCGAGCCTCGAAACCCGTCTTGCCGACCGACGGCCTCGATCCTCAGGTCGCGCCGGGAACGGCCGATCCCCCGAGCACGACGGGACGTCGCCGTCATGGGGCGGCGACGAGCCGCCCCCGTGCGTCAGCGGACCCCGGTCTTCCGCATCAGCTTCAGCCCCGACAGCATCGACTTCACGTACGCGTCGTAATCCTGCCCGGGCCGGGCCCCCATCACCTGCTTCTTCAGCACCGCCAGGTTCTGCACGTCGGTGTACTTCAGCAGGCCGTAGTCACCGTGACGCGCCCCGACCCCCGACTGCTTCACCCCGCCCGACGGCGTCCCCTTGGAGGCGAACGCCGTCGCGAGGATGTCGTTGACGTTGACGTTGCCCGACTCGATGCGCCGGGCGACGGCGCTGGCGGCTTCCACGTCTCCACCCCATACGGAGGCGTTGAGGCCGTAGTCGGTGTCGTTGGCCAGCGCGACCGCCTCGTCGACGGTGCGGTAGCGGTGCAGTGCGACGACCGGACCGAAGGTCTCGGTGACGCCGCAGAGCATGTCCTTGGTGACTCCCTCGAGGATCGTGGGCTCGAAGAACGCCGGCCCCAGGTCGGGGCGGGCCTTCCCGCCGGTGACCACGGTGGCGCCCTTGGCGACGGCGTCGTCGACGTGCGCCTGCACCCGGTCCTTGTGGTCGGGCGAGACGAGCGAGCCCATCTCCGGTCCGAAGTCGTACGACGCCCCCACGCGCAACGACTCCGCGGCGGCCACGAACCGGGTCTTGAACTCGTCGTAGCGCGACTCCGGCAGGTAGATCCGCTCGATGTGCATGCAGATCTGGCCGGTGTTGCCGAACACCCCGAAGACCGCGCCCTGGACGGTCTCCTCGAGGTCGGCGTCCTCCAGGACGATCATCGGGTTCTTGCCGCCGAGCTCGAGACAGCAGCCGATCAGGTTCCGCCCCGCCCGCTCGCCGATCACCCGGCCGGTGGCCGTGGAGCCGGTGAACATGACGTAGTTGGCGTTGTCGATCAGGGTCGGCCCGACGTCGGGACCCTCGCCGCAGACGACCTGGAAGAGCCCCTTCGGAAGGCCCGCCTCCTCCAGCATCGAGATGCCGTACAGAGGCGACAGCGCCGTCTTGTTGTCGGGCTTGAGCACGATCGCGTTGCCGGCCATCAGCGCGGAGATGGCGTCGGAGATGCCGGTCGCGAACGGGAAGTTCCAGGGCGCGATGATGCCGACGACGCCCTTGGCCTGGCGGATCTCGGTCGACGTCGTCAGGAACGGCACCGGACCGCCCCGCTTCACCGGCGCGAGCAGCTTCGGCGCCCGCTTGAGGTAGTGGCTCATGACCATCGGCGGGTCACAGGTCTCCTCGATCGCCATCCGCCGGTTCTTGCCGCTCTCGACCTGGATCAGGTCGGCGGTGGTCTGGGCGTTGTCGATGAACAGCGAGTGCGCACGCTTGAAGACCTTCAGGCGCTTGGCCAGCGGCCACGAGGCCCACTCGCGCTGTGCGTTCCGCGCGACGGCGAAGGCGTGCTCGATGTCGGCCGGGGTCGACTGCGGCAGCTCGACGAGCACCTCGCCGGTGTAGACCTCGGTGAGCTTCCAGGTGCCGCCGCCGGTCGACGGGACCCGGGCGACCAGGCGCCGGAGGAAGGCGTCGGTGACCGACGAGGGGCGGGCGATCCGCTGCGGTGCGAGGGTCATGCTCAGCCCCGTCCCAGCACCAGGTCGGCGCCGCGCTCGCCGATCATGATGGCCGGCGCGTTGGTGTTGCCGCCGGTGATCGACGGCATGATCGAGGCGTCGCAGACGCGCAGGCCCTCGACCCCGCGGACCTTCAGGTCGGGCGAGACCACGGCCAGCTCGTCGACGCCCATCCGGCAGGTGCCGACCCCGTGGTAGACCGAGGTCGCGCGGTTGAGGATCGCGTCGCGCAGCTCCTGGCCGCGCAGGTGCCGGCCGGGGTGGATCTCGTCCTTCACCGCGCCGCCGAAGGCCGCGCCGCCCATGATCTCCCGGACCATCTCCGAGCCCTCGCCGAGGAGCTCGACGTCGGCCGGGTCGGCAAGGTACTGCGGGTCGATCAGCGGTGCCGCCGTGGGATCGGCCGACGCGAGCCGCAGGGTGCCGCGGCTGCGCGGGTAGATCAGCGTCGTGAGCACCGTCAGCGCGGGCAGCGGCGAGACGTCGTGGCGGATCGGCGCGTCCTGGTTGGGCGAGACGTAGGACCAGGGCAGCAGGTGCAGCTGCAGGTCGGGTACGTCGGTGGCCTGCGACGTACGCACGAAGCCGACGGCCTCGAAGACGGAGTTCGCGAGGAACGTCGTCCCGGGCCGCAGCACCTCCCGGGCGATGCCCTTGGCGAAGAAGAAGGCGTTGCCGCGCATCTTCGACGTCGTGGTGTGGTAGGTCATCGCGTGGAACATGTGGTCGTGCAGGTTGTCGCCGACCGGCAGGTCCGCGACGACCGCGATGCCGTGGTCCTTGAGGTGCTGGGCGTGGCCGATGCCCGAGAGCATCAGGATCTGCGCCGAGCCGATGAAGCCGGCCGAGAGGATGACCTCCTTGCCGGCCCGCACCGTCCGCTTCGAGCCGTCCTTGTCGGTCACCTCGACGCCGGTGGCCCGGCCGTTCTCGATCACGACCTTGCGGACCAGAACCTGCGTCTGCAGCTGCAGCGTCGAGGGGGCGAGGTGGTGGATGTAGCCGCGCGAGGCGCTGTAACGCAGCCCCTGCGCGGCGTTCTGCTGCATCCGGCTGATGCCCTCCTGCGACTCCCCGTTGTAGTCGTCGAGGACCTTCACGCCGAGGGTGTCGGCGGTCGCCTGGATGAACTGCAGCGACCCCTCCTGCGGGAACTTGTTGCGCGAGACCCGGATCGGGCCGCCGGCGCCGCGGAAGGCGTTCTCGCCGTCCTCGAAGTCCTCCATGCGCTTGTACGCCGCGTTGACGGTGTCGGCGTCCCAGCCGACGTTGCCCTCGGCGGCCCAGGAGTCGAAGTTGGCGCGGTTGCCGCGCACGTAGACCATGCCGTTGACCGAGCTGGAGCCACCGACGACCTTGCCGCGCGGCACCGGCATCTTGCGGTCGAGGATGTGCTTCTGCGGGGTGGAGTAGTAGCCCCAGTCGACCCGCTTCTTGATCTCGGGGACCGCGTGCATCGGCCCGATCATCCCGGGCTTCTTCACCAGGAACTGCTCGTCGCTCTTGCCCGCTTCGAGCACGATCACGCTCGCGCCCGACTCGGCCAGGCGGCCGGCGATCGCGGCGCCGGAGCTCCCGGAACCCACGACGACGTAGTCGGCCTCGTTGCGGTAAGGGGTCTTGGCCATCGGTGCACCTCGGCGTTCACATACTGACGGAATGTGGCTGGGCACACACTACGCCATGAACTGCAACCTGTTCTAGTTCTCGGGAGACCGTGGCTACGGCACGATGGTCCGGTGCAGATCCTGTCCATCCAGTCCTCGGTCGCCTACGGCCACGTCGGCAACTCCGCCGCCACCTTCCCGCTCCAGCGCCTGGGCCACGAGGTCTGGCCGGTGCTGACGGTGCACTTCTCCAACCACACCGGGTACGGCGCGTGGCGCGGGCCGCTGCTCGCGCCGACCGACGTGGCGGACGTGATCGCCGGCATCGAGGACCGCGGCGTCCTCGGCCAGGCCGACGCCGTGCTGTCCGGCTACCAGGGAGACCCGGCCGTCGGCGCGGTGATCCTGGACGCGGTCGCCCGGGTCAAGGCGCTCAACCCGGACGCGGTCTACTGCTGCGACCCGGTGATGGGCGACGTGGGTCGCGGCATGTTCGTGCGTCCGGGCATCCCGGAGTTCATGCGAGACACGGTCGTGCCCCAGGCCGACGTGGTGACCCCGAACCACTTCGAGCTCGACTTCCTCTCCGGGCGCACCACCACGACGCTCGCCGAGGTGCTGGACGCGGTGGACGCCGTCCGCGACCGCGGCCCGCGCGACGTGCTCGTCACCAGCGTGCTCACCGACGACGCGACACCCGACCACCTCGACGTGGTCGCCGTGTCCGACGAGGGTGCCTGGGTGGTCACCACCCCGCTGCTGCCGATCAGCCCGAACGGGTGCGGCGACGTCACCGCGGCGCTCTACCTCGCCCACCTGCGCTCGACCGGCTCCCCCGCCAGCGCACTGGAGCGGACCACGTCGTCGGTCTTCGCGATCCTGGAGGCGACGATCGCCGCCGGGACCCGCGAGATCCAGCTGGTCGCGGCCCAGGACGCGATCGCCGACCCGCCCGCGACGTTCACCGCGCGCCGGTTGCGCTGACCCACCGTCGTACGACACCGGGGGCGTTCGCGCATCCCGCATTTCCCACCGGTCTGGACGGCGCCGAAATGACGCGGCGGGCCGGCGGGTCCGCCTGGTTCAGTCCTCGACCATGCGGTCCCGCCTTCCCGTCCTCGTCGCCTCCGTCGCGCTCGCCGTGACCCTGCTTCCGGCCGCCGGCCCGGCGGAGGCGGCGCGCCGGAAGACCCCGGACCTCGTGGTCGCGAGCGCGTCGCTGTCGGTGCGGACCGTCGCACCGGGCGCGGCCGTGCGGGTCCCGCACACGGTGCGCAACGGCGGCACCGCGAAGGCCCGGCGGTCGACGGCCCGTCTCCACCTGGTCGCGGGACGCAGCGCCGTCCTCGTGGGCACGCGCGCCGTCGGGGCGCTGAAGCCCCGCAAGCGGACCCGCCCCGCCACGGCCACCTTCCGGGTCCCCTCGACCCTGGCCGGCGGGACGTACGCCGTCCGCGTCTGCGCCGACGACCTGCGCAAGGTCCGCGAGCGCAACGAGCGCAACAACTGCCGGGTCGCCGGCACGCTGCTGGTGAAGCGGCCCGCGACGCCCCCGCCCGTGCCGCGGCCCCCGGCGATCCCGGCGATGGATCCCGGCGACACCGAGCTCGACACCTTCGCGACGACGCTGTCCTGGCCGGCCGACGAGAGCTCGGCACTGCGCTACATGAAGGTCTTCTGCCAGGCGACCTACCCGCCGCGGGCGTTCTCCCTGTCCGGGGCGGTGGCCAGCCTTCGTGCCCGGCTGACCCAGGACGCCCCCGACGGGATGAGCGCGCTCGCCGCGTCGGCGTCGCACGGCGACCCGAAGGCGCTGCAGGAGCTGGCCGCCGCCGGCGTGGCCCAGGGGTCCCCCGGGCTCGCCCTGGCCGCGTTGCTGCGCGCCTCCGACCTCGAGCCGACCATCGGCACCCACCTGGTCAACGCGGCGTCGCTGGCCGTCTCGCTGAGCATGCCCAACGAGGCGGTCGCCCTCCTCGACGCCGCCGCCACGAAGACCTTCCGGGACCCGGCCATGGGCATCCCGCAGCAGGCCATCGCCGCGACCGTGCGCGGCCAGGCACTGGTGATGACCGGCCGCGGCGACCTGGCACGCCCCTGGTTCCTCGCGGCCCGCGCGTCCGCGCCGGTGCTGACCGAGGCGGAGGCGGGCCTGGCCACGATCGAGGCCTGCGCCGGCGACGACGCGAAGGCCGCCCGGCTGATCCGCAAGAGCCGTCAGCGCACCCACGAGCGCACCCCGCCGGACCAGGAGGTCGAGCGTCCCGACCCGCTCTCGCAGATCGACCTCGGCGCCGGCCGCACCACGCAGCTGCGCCAGGTCCCGCTGCCCGTCTCCCCGGACCGGGCGGTGGCGATGATGCCGACGTACGACGCGATCCTGAGCCGCTACGACGCGGAGATCGACGACCACAACGCCCGCCGGATCGAGATCGACCACCTCCTCGACGCCGCCGACGAGGTCAGCACCGAGGCGGAGCGCGAGCGACGGCAGTCGCTGATCCTCCTCGGCTTCACCGCCACCACGCCGGAGATCGAGGCCCTCGAGGACGAGATCGACCAGATCTTCCAGGACCTGGTGACGCAGAAGGAGGCGTTCTGGGGCGGCGGCACGGGCGAGGCGCCGTACATCTACGGCGGGATCCTGGACGACGCCTCCGCCGCCTGCGACAACACCCCCTGCTTCACGCAGTACATGAACGACCACTGCCGTCCCGCCCTGCGCTCGGAGCACCAGCGCTGGCTGGGCCTGATGGCCGACCTCCAGGACGCCCAGGACGAGCGGATCGCCCTGCTCTCCCAGCTGATGAGCTCGATCGCGGCGCACGTCGCCGAGCCCGCCGGGCACGACGAGATAGCACTGGCCATCGAGGTGCAGGAGTCCATCGCCCACGGCAACATCGCCACGCGCGGCTACGTGTGGGCCCGCGACGCGCAGATCCGCGAGCACCACTGCGTCGCACCCCTCCCCGAGGACACCCCCGGCGAGGGCGAGGACGCCGAGGTCGACACCGCCGGCCCGTGCTCGGACGAGGTCAAGAAGATCAGCTACAAGTTCGGCCTCGGCCCGAGCGAGGTGAAGGTCAACTGCGAGAAGATCCAGCAGGAGTTCTCCGCCGAGGTGCTGCCGCTGCTGCACGCCTTCGCCGAGGTCTCCTACGACTTCCGCAGCGGCACCCTGACCGTCGTCGCCGGCAGCAAGGCCAAGGGCGGAGGTGGCGGTGTCGAGGGCTCGTTCAAGTCCGGCATCTACGTCAGCGTCGACACCCGCGCCGGCGGTTCGATCAAGGACGTCGGCTGGCAGGTCGGCCCCGAGGTCACCGCCGGCGCCGGCGGGATCGAGGCCGAGGTGTTCAAGGACGAGATGGACATCTCGTTCATCGCGGGGCTGCGGGGGGACTGAGGGCCGCGGGGCCGGGGCGCGCAGATTCCCCGGTCCACCGGGGAATCTGGACGTTCTCAGGCGAAATGTCGGCCGAGAACGTACGGCGTGCCCCGAGAAGTCCGGACAGGGAGCCGATGACAGGAATTGAACCCGCGACATCCTTATTACAAGTAAGGCGCTCTACCAACTGAGCTACATCGGCGCGACCCGCTCGGGTCGGTCGCTCATGCTAGTGGGCGCGCGGGTCAGCTGAAGAAGCTGCCGCCCCCGTCGACGCTCAGCGTCACGCCGGTGACGTACGACGCGTCGGGTCCCGCGAGGTAGACCGCGGCGCGACCGACGTCGTGCTCGGCGTCGCCGAGCCGCGGGACCGACATCGTCTTCAGGATGATCTTCTCGAGCTCCTCGGGACGCTCGTCGAAGTAGCTCCGCGCGCCCTCGCTGAGCACGAACGGCGCCAGGTTGTTGACCGTGATGCCGTGCCGGCCCCACTCGCGCGCGGCCACCCGGGTAAGGCCGGCGACCGCGGCCTTCGAGGCGACGTACGCCCCGAAGCCGGCCAGACCCTGCGGCTCGGACCCCGATCGCAGGTTGATCACCCGGCCGCCGTACCCGCTGTCGCGCAGGTGCGCGAAGCACGCGCGCATGAAGTAGAGGGTCGCCTTCGGGCCGGTGTCGAGGACCCGGTCCAGCTCGTCGTCGGTCGTCTCCTCGAAGCGCGCCGAGACGGCGTCGATGGCGTTGTTGACGAGGACGTCGACGGACCCGAACCGCGCCACCACGCTCGCCACGCACGCGTCCACCTGGGCGGAGTCGCGGATGTCGCAGCGCAGTGCCAGCGCCTCGGCGTACGGCGTCAGCTCGGCGACGACCCCCGCGGCACCCTCCTCGTCGAGGTCGACCACGACCACGCGCGCACCCTCCTTCGCGAACGCGCGCGCGATCCCGGCGCCCACCCCGCGCGCCGCGCCGGTGACGATCGCGACCCGACCCTCGAGGACGCCCATCGTCAGCTCATGAGGCCGTCGATGGCGAGCACGGTGCCGGTGACGAACGCCGCCGCCGGCGAGGCGAGGTAGCCGATCGCCGCCGCGACGTCGCCCGGCGGGATCGCCCCGGGCATCTGCATGAAGAGCCGCTCGGAGATCCGCGGCTCCAGGTCGGTCGGGTAGGTCTCGGCCACCTTCGCGACCATCGGGGTGTCGATGGTGCCGGGGCACACGGCGTTGACCCGGATGCCGGTCGGGACGAGCTCGAGGGCGAGGTTCTTGGTGAGCTGGGTCAGCCCGCCCTTGGAGGCGCCGTACGCCGCGGCGTACGGCTGCGGGACCCGGCCGGCCACCGACGAGACGTTGACGACGCACCCCGGACCGGCCTTCAGGTACGGCAGCGCCGCCTGGGTCAGCAGGAACGGGCCCTTCAGGTTGACCGCGAGCACGCGGTCGAGCTCGGACTCGTCGATCTGCTCGAAACGGCCGAACTGGACGACGCCCGCGACGTTCGCCAGGACGTCGATCCGCCCGTGCTGGGCGCAGGTCGCGATCGCGGCGTCGACCGACGCCTTGTCGGCGACGTTGGTCTCGAGGTAGGTCACGCCGTCCGGGACGCTGGGGTTCACGTCGAGGCCGAAGACGACCTCGCCCGCGTCGCGGAACATGGTGGCGGTCGCGTGGCCGACGCCCGAGGCCGCGCCGGTGACGACGACGACGCGCTGGTCGTCGCTCAGGGTGCTGGTCATGGCCGGACGCTAGCAGCCGACTAGAACTTGTTCTAGGTCTCGATACACCTCGCGTATCGAGACCCGACCCAACTTGAAGCACCCTTGAGCATCAGCAAGGCTGGCGGCGTGACCCAGCTGACCATCGGACACCTGGCCGAGCGCGCGGGGGTGGCGACGTCGGCGATCCGGTTCTACGAGTCGCGGGGCCTGATCCACTCGGTGCGTACGTCGGGCAACCAGCGTCGCTACGAGCAGCACACGCTGCGCCGGATCGGTTTCATCCGGACCGCGCAGCGGATCGGGCTGAGCCTGGAGGAGATCGCCGAGGCGCTCGCGACGCTGCCCGACAACCGCACCCCCACGAAGTCCGACTGGCACCGGCTGAGCAGGTCGTGGCGGCCCCGGCTCGACGAGCAGATCCGGCGCATCGAGCTGCTGCGCGACCGGCTCGACGGCTGCATCGGCTGCGGCTGCCTGAGCATGAAGAGCTGCGCCCTGATGAACCCCGGAGACGAGGCGGCGAGCTACGGCACCGGTGCCGTCTGGCTCGAGCCGCGCCAGTGACCAGCCAGTGACCAGCCAGTGACCAGCCAGTGACCCGACGAGGAGGCACCCGATGAGCGCCACCCCGCACCACCTGCTGCACGAGCCGCACCACGACGGCTCGCCCCTCTACCTCGAGCACGAGGCGCCCGCGCTCGGCTGGCCGGTGAAGGTCCGGCTGCGCACCTGGGCCGGCGACCCGGTGGAGTCCGTCTGGATCCGGACGACGTACGACGCCGAGCCCACCTTCCACGCCTGCGCGGTCGTCGAGCACGACGAGCACAGCGTGTGGTGGGAGGGCGAGCTGCCGGTCCACAACCCGGTGACCCACTACCGCTTCCTGCTCGCGGACGCCGACGGCGACCAGCGGTGGCTGACCGCCGCCGGCGTGGTCGAGCACGACGGTCCCGACACCTTCGACTTCCGCGTCACCGTCCACGAGCCGGCTCCCGACTGGGGCCGGGACGGGGTCGTCTACCAGGTCTTCCCGGATCGCTTCGCCCGCTCGGCGGCGGCCGATCAGCGGCCCGTCCCCGGCTGGGCGGTGCCGGCCGCGTGGGACGACGAGGTGGTCTTCGAGGGCAGCGACCCGCGCACGCCGCTGCAGTACTTCGGCGGCGACCTCGACGGGATCGTCGAGCACCTGGACCACGTCGCCGAGACGGGCGCCTCGATCCTGTACACGACGCCCGTCTTCCCGGGTGAGAGCAACCACCGCTACAACGCGTCCACCTTCGACGGCGTGGACCCGTTGCTGGGCGGGGACGAGGCGTACGCCCGGCTCGGCACCGCCGTCCACGAACGCGGCTGGCGGCTGCTCGGCGACCTGACGACCAACCACACCGGCGACACGCACGAGTGGTTCGCCGCCGCCTCCTCCGACCCGGGCTCGCCGACCCGCGGCTGGTACTACTTCAACCACGACGGCAGCTACGAGTGCTGGATGGGCCACGGCACCCTGCCCAAGCTCAACCTCGCCGACGCGTCCCTGCGCTCGGCGATGGTCGAGGGGCCGGACTCGGTCGTGGCCCGCTGGCTGCGGCCGCCGTACGACGTCGACGGCTGGCGCATCGACGTCGCCAACATGACCGGCCGGCTCGGCACGCTCGACGTCAACCACGACACGGCGCGTGCGGTACGCCGGACCGCCGCCGCGGAGCGACCCGACCCGCTGGTGATCGGCGAGCACAACCACGACGCGTCCGGCGACCTCGACGGCGACGGCTGGCACGGGACGATGAACTACTCCGGCTTCTCGTGGCCGGTGTGGTCCTGGCTGCGCGACCCCGCCTCACCGGCCCGGGCGTTCGGTCGGCCGCTGCCCGTGCCGCGCCGACCCGGGCCGCTGGTGCAGCGGACCTTCCGCGAGTGGACCGCGCGCTACGGCTGGCGGGCCGCCGCGACGTCGTGGAACATCCTCGGCTCGCACGACAGCGCCCGGATCCGCACCGTGACCGGCTCCGGCTCGCTGCACCGGGTCGCCGCCGGGCTGCAGTTCACGCTGCCCGGGGTGCCGATGATCTTCGCCGGCGACGAGATCGGCCTGGAGGGCGTGCTCGGCGAGGACTCCCGCCGGCCGATGCCGTGGGACCGGCCGGAGACCTGGGACCGCGCCACGTTCTCGGCGTACGGCGCGCTCGCGGCCGCCCGGCGCGACCACGAGGCGCTGCGCCGCGGCGGGCTGCGGTGGGCGTACGTCGACGACGACGCCCTGGCCTTCCTGCGCGAGCACCCGTCCGGCACGGCGCTGGTCCTCGCCCGCCGCGCCGCCGGCCCCGCGATCGACCTGCCCGCCGGGCCGCTCGGCCTCACCGACGGGTCGCTGGTGCTCAGCACCGAGGGCGGCCGGACGCCCGACCTGCGGGAGCGGCGGGGCGTCGTACGCCTGCCGGCCTCGGACGGGCCGGGGGTGTGGATCTGGCACGTCTGACCCCACCCGGACGCCGGTCGAGGTGCGAAGGACGAAGTCCTGAGCCTCGAGACCCCTCGTGCCGAGAGACCACCTCGATCGGGGCTACCTCTCGTCTCACCGGGTTTCGAGGCTCGGGCCTGGCGGCCCTCACACCTCAACCAGCGTTTGGAGCGGCGCGCGTCGACCCTCCCCGACGCCGGTCGAGGTGCGAAGGACGAAGTCCTGAGCCTCGAAACCCCTCGTGCCGAGAGACCACCTCGATCGGGGCTGCCTCTCGTCTCACCGGGTTTCGAGGCTCGGGCCTGGCGGCCCTCACACCTCAACCAGCGTTCGGAGCGGCGGCGTCGCACGACTTCGGTGACGATCTGGCGGGCCTGAGCGTCGGCCTCGATCGGGGCTGCCTCTCGTCCCACCGGGTTTCGAGGCTCGGGCCTGGCGGCCCTCACTCCTCAACCAGCGTTTGGAGCGGCGCGCGTCGACCCCTCCCCGACGCCGGTTGAGGTGCGAGCGAAGCGAGCCTCGAAACCCCTCGTGCCGACCTTCGGCCTCGATCGAGACCGCCTGGCGGCCCTCACACCTCAACCAGCGTCGTTCAGCGCCAGCCGAGGGCCGGCGCCACGTGGGTGAGCAGCGACTCGATCACGTGGGCGTTGTAGTCGACGCCGAGCTGGTTGGGGACGGTCAGCAGCAGGGTGTCCGCGGCGGCGATGGCCTCGTCCTCGGCGAGCGCCTGCACGAGTACGTCGGGCTCGCCGGCGTACGTCTTGCCGAAGCGGGCGACGCCGCCGTCGATCATGCCGACCTGGTCCTGGCTGCCGCCCTCGCCGCCGAAGTACATCCGGTCCAGGTCGTTCACGACCGGGACGATGCTACGGCTGACCGAGACCCGCGGGGTGCGCTCGTGGCCGGCGGCCTCCCAGGCCTTGCGGAACACGGCGATCTGCTCGGCCTGGAGCTGGTGGAACGGCACCCCGGTGTCCTCAGTGAGCAGCGTCGACGACATCAGGTTCATGCCCTGCTCGGCGGTCCACTCGGCGGTCGCGCGCGAGCCGGCGCCCCACCAGATCCGGTCGCGCAGGCCCTCCGAGTGCGGCTCCAGGCGCAGCAGTCCGGGCGGGTTGGGGAACATCGGCCGCGGGTTGGGCTCCGCGAAGCCCTCACCCTCGAGGACGCCGAGCAGCACCCGGGTGTGCTCGCGCGCCATGTCGGCGTGGTCGGTGCCCTCGGCGGGCTGGTAGCCGAAGTAGCGGAACCCGTCGATCACCTGCTCCGGTGACCCCCGGCTGATGCCGAGCTGCAGCCGCCCGCCGGAGATCAGGTCGGCGGAGCCGGCGTCCTCGGCCATGTAGAGCGGGTTCTCGTAGCGCATGTCGATCACGCCGGTGCCGAGCTCGATCCGGCTGGTCCGCGCCGCGGCGGCCGCCAGCAGCGGGAAGGGCGACGCGAGCTGCCGGGCGAAGTGGTGCACGCGGAAGTACGCCCCGTCGGCGCCGAGCTCCTCGGCGGCGACCGCCAGGTCGATCGACTGCAGCAGCGCGTCGGCCGCCGTGCGCGTCGCCGACTGCGGCGACGGCGTCCAGTGCCCGAAGGACAGGAACCCGATGTTCTTCATACCGGCTGAACAGAAGTTGAACCATCAATCTTCCCGGTGCGTCCGGACTGGCGGCGAGGGCTAGGGTGGCCGGATGGCGCTGCGCATCGTCGCCAGCCGGCCGGATCCCGCGATCATCGCGCTTCCGTGGTCCCAGCCGCTGGAGGAGTGGGACGAGCAGTACGTCGTACCCCTCCCCCGCGGCCTGTCGCGGCACGTCGTCCGGATCATCCGGCTCCGCGACCGCACCTACGCCGTCAAGGAGACGGTCGAGGAGATCGCCTTCCGGGAGTACCGCCTGCTGCGCGACCTGCAACGCCTCGGCCTCCCGGCGGTCGTGCCGCAGGGCGTGGTCACGGGCCGCGTCGACGCGGACGGCGAGGAGCTGCCGGCCGCGCTGCTGACCCAGCACCTGCAGTTCTCGCTGCCGTACCGGAGCCTCTTCGCGCACGGCATGAGCGCCGACAATCTGCCCGCGCTGGTCGACGCGCTGGTGGTGCTGCTGGTGCGGCTGCACCTCGCCGACTTCTTCTGGGGCGACGTCTCGCTGTCCAACGTGCTGTTCCGGCGCAACGCCGGCGGGTTCGCGGCGTACCTCGTCGACGCCGAGACCGGCGAGCTCCGGCCGACGCTGTCGCGCCAGATGCGCGAGTACGACCTGACCATCGCCACCGAGAACGTCTTCGCCGAGCTGCTCGACCTGCAGGCCAGCAACTCCCTCGACAGCGACGTCGCGGCGCACGAGATCGTGGCGATGCTCCAGGAGCGGTACGCCGCCCTCTGGGCCGAGCTCACCGACATCGAGGAGTTCTCCGCGGACGAGATGTGGCGCATCGAGCAGCGCATCGAGCGCCTCAACGACCTCGGCTTCGACGTCGACGAGCTCGACATCGTGACTGACTTCGACGGCGACCAGGTGCGGATCCAGCCCAAGGTCGTCGAGCTCGGCCACCACTGCCGGGAGCTGCAGGCGCTCACCGGGCTCAACGTCGAGGACGGCCAGGCGCGCCGGCTGCTCAACGACCTGGCGTCGTTCACCGCTCACTACGGCCTCGGCCGCGAGGACCGCAGCCTGGTCGCCTACCGCTGGCTGACCCAGATCTACGAGCCGCTCATCGAGATGATCCCGGCCGACCAGCGCGGCAAGCTGGAGCCGGCGGAGTTCTTCCACGAGGTGCTGGTGCACCGCTGGTACCTCTCCGAGCGCGCCGGCCACGAGATCGGCATCTTCGACACCGCCCGCGACTACATCGAGCACGTGCTCAAGGCCAAGCCGGACGAGGCCGTGACCGCGACCGAGGCCTGAGAGCCGGCCCCTGCACCTGCACCAGCGGCGCAATTGCGGCCGTATGACAGCCCGCACCCGCTCCGACCTGTCCCACGGCTGCAATTGCGGCCGTTGGGCGGACCCGCGGACCCAGGCACTCGCCTATCCGAACCCGTCCACGCCCGTCTGCTCGACCGACCACGCCCAGAGCCGCGCGGCGTCGTCGGGGTCCAGGGCGTAGTCCTTGACGCCATACGTCGTCTGCGGCCCCGGAGGTACGACGGGGGCGAGCCCGCAGTCCTCCAGGTAGGCACCCGCGTGCTCGACGAGGTCCGGGGCGGTCGCGGCCCAGACCGCGGTGGCGGCGCCCTGCTCCGGCGATCGGAAGTCGGGGAGCACCGGCCGACCGTCGGCGTCGAGGGTCATCACCGCGTCGAGGTCGGACTCCTGCAGGTGCCGGCCGAGCGGGGTGAGGATCGCGCCGGGGTGCAGCGAGTAGGCGCGCACGCCCAGCGTCGCGAGGTGGACGGCGAACAGCACGTTGGCGGTCTTCGACTGCCCGTACGCGAGCCACTTGTCGTAGCTGCCCGGCTCCGAGAAGAGCGGGTCGTCCCACCGGATCCCGGACAGATGGTGGCCGGTCGACGACACGCTCACCACGCGCGACTCCGACCCGAGCAGCGGTGCGAGCCGGTTGACCAGGGCGAAGTGGCCCAGGTGGTTGGTCGCCAGCTGGAGCTCCCAGCCCGGGCCGACCCGGGTCTCGGGGCACGCCATCACGCCGGCGTTGCCGATCACGACGTCGATCGGGCGGCCGGCGGCGACCAGCGCGCCGGCGTACGACGCCACCGAGGCCTGGTCGGCGAGGTCCAGCGCGCCGACCTCCACGCCCTCGATCTCCGCGACGGCCGCCGACGCCACCGACGGCCGCCGCGCCGGGACCAGGACGGTGGCGCCCGCGCCGGCGAGCGCGCGGACCACCTCGACGCCGATGCCGGAGTAGCCGCCGGTGACCAGCGCGGTCCGGCCGGCCAGGTCGACGCCGTCGAGCACCTCGGCGGCGGTGGGCAGGCCGCTCATGCCGGCGGGAGGTTCACGTCGAGGGTGGTGGCCTCCCACTCGTCGATCGAGGCGCTCATGGCGGCGAGCTTCTCGCGTACGGCGGCCAGCACGTCGTGCCCGAGCAGGAGCCGCAGCGGCGGGTCTTCGAGCCCGACAAGCATCAACACCGCGTCGGCGACCTTGCGCGGGTCGCCGGGCAGGTGGTCGGCGAACTGCTTGATCAGCTCCTTGCGCGCACCGACGTCGTCGGCGTACGCCTCGATCGGCGCGCTCGCCTCCTTCATCGATCGCCGCGCCCAGTCGGTGCGGAACGCTCCGGGCTCCACGGCGGTCACCTTGATGCCGAGCGGCCCGACCTCCTTGGCGAGCGCCTCGGTCAGCGCCTCGAGGGCGAACTTGGTCGAGCTGTAGTAGGCGTTGGGCGGGTTGGCGACGAGGCCGGTCATCGAGGAGATGTTCACGATGTGGCCCGAACCCTGGGCGCGCATCCCCGGCAGCACGGCCTTCAGGGTCTCGACCACGCCGAAGTAGTTGGTGTCGAAGAGCGCGCGCACCTCCGCGTCGTCACCCTCCTCGACGGCCGACATGTAGCCGTAGCCCGCGTTGTTGACGAGGACGTCCAGGCCGCCGAACGCCTCCTGCGCGGCCGCCACCGCCGCGGCGATCTGCTCGCGGTCCGTCACGTCGAGGGGTACGGCGAGCGCCGTGTCGTACGACGCCGCGAGGTCGTCGACGTCCGCGACGCGCCGCGACGTGACGACGACCTGGTGGCCGGCCTCGAGCGCCGCCCGCGCGATCTCCCGGCCGATGCCGGTCGAGCATCCGGTGACCAGCCAGCGGCTCATGCCGTCACCTCCGGCAGCCGGCGCAGGTAGCCGGCCCGCCGCTCGGCCAGCTGCGCCGCGCGTTCGCTCCGGGTGACCATCGGCAGACCGAGCTCGCAGATCCGGTCGAGCGGGACCACCCGGCCGGTGGCGGCGAGGTCCGGGCGGGCGCCGCCCTCGGGAAACTCCGCCATCCGCAGGGTCAGGATCCCCTCGGGCAGCCCGCCGGTGTCGATCCAGTTGTGCACGCCGGGATCCTGCCCGGCGATCACGAACGTGTAGGTGCCGTCGTCGTTCGGCCGCGACTGCGCCTTGTTGAGGCTCCCCGTGCGGTCGAGGACGTCGAGCGTCGTACCCCAGATGTTGGAGAGGGGGACGGTGAAGTACTCCGCGCCGCCGTCGCTCACGTCGACCACGAAGGCCTCGTCCGGGGCGAGCTCGTATCGCCCCGCGACGTACACCTGGCTGCGCATCGCGCCCGTGTGGTCGGCCGTCCAGGCGAGCGAGAAGTGGTTGGGCGGCGTCTTGTACATGCCGTGGCTGAGCTTGCCGGTGAAGTCGGCGAAGTGGGCCATCATCGCGGCGGTGGCCTCGGCCTGCTCGTCGAGCGTGAGCGCGGCGGTCGCGGGCGGGCCGCCGAGCCGCTCCACCTCGATCGTGTTCGGGTCGTCGCATCCCCAGTCGAGCAGCACGTCGCGGATGTAGAGCTCGTGCGCCTCGGGCGTCGAGCGGAGGTGGTTGGGGCGACCGCCGGCCTCGTCCGCGTCGACGGTGATCTCGTACGACCCGTCCGCCTCGACGTGCATGCGGCGTCCGTCGCAGACGTCGACCGTGCCCATCGCGTCGTTCCACAGCGTGAAGTAGTTCTCGGTCATCCGGTGCGCGCCGACCCGGCCGCGCAGGACGTACCGCTCCTCGCCCGAGATCGGGACGACCCGGTAGACCGTGTCCGGGTTGTCGATCCCCCAGCGGCTGCCGGGCACCCGGCGGCCGTCGACCTCGTGGGCGAGCCGCGTGATCGTCGTGACCTTCGGCCGCAGCGGGTCCTGGTTGGAGCTCCACACCGCCGCCGAGAACATCACCTCCTCGTACGCGGCCGCGAAGCGCCGGTGCATCGCCTCGGAGGCCCGCGCACGGCCGAGCCAGGTCTCGGCGACCGAGCGGTACGCCGCCCGCACGGTCGGGTGCTCGATCAGGTCGAGGGCCGCGAGCTCGTGCGCATGCTGCTCGGGGGTGGCCACGGGGTGGTTCATGAGCCGGGACCGTACGCCTCTCCGCCCCGAATGTCAGCCCTGACATTTCCTTCCGCGCTCGCTACGGTGTCCCGGTGAGCGAGACCCCTCGGAAGGCGGAGCGCACCCGCGCCGCCCTCCGCGACGCGGCGCTGCGACACTTCGTGGCCGACGGGTTCGAGGCTGCCAGCGTGCCGGCCATCGCGGCCGAGGTCGGGGTGACCGAGCGGACCTTCTACCGGCACTTCGCGACCAAGGACGAGGTCCTCTTCGGCGACCTCGTCACCCGCCTGGAGTGGTTCCGGCAGGCACTCCGCGAGCGACCCGCGGGCGAGGACCTGATCCGCTCCGTACTCGCGTCCCTCGGCTCGGCCCCGACGGATCTCCGGCTGATGGTCGAGATCGCCCGGCTGCGCAGCGAGCTGCTCAGCCCCGAGCGGATCGAGCGGACCTTCCGGGACCGGCAGGGCGCGATGGCCACCGAGCTCCGAGCGGTGCTCGTCGAGCGCGGCGTCCCCGAGCTCGCCGCCGCCGTCCGCGCGGAGGTCGTCGCCGGGGCCGTCTTCGCGGCACTCGCGGTCTGGACCGAGTCCCCCGCACCGCACGACCTGGCCCGGCTCGGAAGCCTCACCGCCGAGGCGCTCGAGCAGGTCCGTCCGGCACTGGAGTGAGGCCCGCGAACCGCTCGTCGACCTGCTCGCCGGTGAGCCCGTAGGTCTCCAGGCGGTAGTCGGGACGCCGGCTTGCGTCGTGCGGCCGGTCCGCGAGCCACCGGCGCATCGCGGCCTCGGCGTCCGCGGCCAGCGGCAGGCCGAGGTCGTCGTACACGGGCGCGATCGCGGCGACCGGGTCGGCCACCACGGCGTCGTACTCGAGATCCGTGACCGGGCCGCCCACTCCCCACCGCGCCCGAACGGCGCGGGCGCGGTCGTGCGCCCAGCCCATCCGCTCCAGCCACTCGGCCCCGACGCGGTGCAGGTCGACCGCCGGGTGGTGCATCGCACGCATGGTGGCGTTGAGGCTCGCGCCGGAGCCGATCGTCGCGCGCGGGTCGCGGTGCAGGTGCACGACGTGCGCGCCGGGGAAGCGCGCGAGCAGGACGTCGAGGTAGCCCAGGTGCGCCGGGGTCTTCAGCACCCAGCGCCGTACCTGCTCGCCGCGCCTCCGCTTCTGCCACTGCAGCAGCTGGAGCATCCGGTGCAGGTGGTCGTACGCCGGGGTGAAGTCCTGCGTGTCGATCCAGGAGCGGTACGCCGGCACCTCCGCGGACGACTCCGGAACGTGCGAGAGGAACGCGTCGGCGAGGAAGACGATCTCCTCCTCGGCCTCCCGCGGGTGCATCGGGTGGATCGCGAAGAGGTCGGGTGCCAGCTCGCGCGAGACCGCGGCCTGCTCCTCGGCCCGGGCGATCCGCGGGTCCTCCCCGGCCCAGACCTGGTCCAGCCGCGGGACCGGCGAGACGACCTCCCAGCCGTACGCGCACTGCAGCCGCGGGTCGGCCGCGAGCAGCCGCTGCACCAACGTGGTGCCGCTGCGCATCATCCCGACGACGACCACGGGGTCGGCGATCTCCTCCTCGAGGATCTCGGGGTGGCGCCGGACCCACTCCTGCGCCCGCAGTCGCATCCGCAGGCTGCGGACCGCTCCACCGCGGAGCAGGTGAGCGCCCACGTCGGTGAGCCCGGCGGCGGCGTACGAACCCAGGAGCACGGCGAGCGGCTCCTCGAACGGGCCGGGTCCCCAGTCCTCGAGACCCTCCTTGCGGCGCGCCTCGTCGAGCACGCCGGACAGCGTCCAGTCCGTCATGGTTCCTCCTGTGACGGCGGTCACCCTATGCTCCGCGCGTGGCCGACAGCGCGCGCGAGATCGAGAACCTGCTCTACGCCTATGCCGAGGCGATCGACGCCGGCGACCTGGACGCGGTGGCGGCGCTCTTCGCGCACGGCCGGATCCACGGCGCCGAGGGCGGGCCGCCCGGCACCGTCTTCGAGGGGCGCGACGCGGTGCGCGGTCTCTACGAGATGGCGACCCGGCTGTACGACGACGGCACCCCGAAGACGCACCACGTGACCACGAACGCCCGGATCGAGGTCCAGGAGGACGCCGGGACCGCCACCTGCTCGTCGTACTACCTGGTCACCCAGGCAACCCCCGACCTCCCGCTGCAGGTCATCGTCACCGGCCGCTACCGCGACACCTTCCACCGCGTCGACGGCACCTGGTGCTTCGACACCCGGACCATGTACGTCGACCAGACCGGCGACCTGTCGCATCACCTGAAGTTCTGAGCGCTCCATCGCTGGTTGAGGTGCGAGCGAAGCGAGCCTCGAAACCCGTCTTGCCGAGAGTCGGCCTCGACCGACGCCGCCGTCCCGCCCACCGGGTTTCGAGGCTCAGGACTCCGTCCTTCACACCTCAACCACCGTCACCCACCGCTGGTTGAGGTGCGAGCGAAGCGAGCCTCGAACCCCCGGAAGACGAGAGACGCCCTCGACCCACGCCGCCGTCCCACTCACCGGGTTTCGAGGCTCAGGACTCCGTCCTTCGCACCTCAACCACCGTCACCCAACGCTGGTTGAGGTGCGAAGGCCCCCCGGGCCTGAGCCTCGAAACCCCGCGTGCCGAGAGTCGGCCTCGACCAGCGGGGGTCAGGGGCGGCAGACGCGGCAGGGGGTGAGGTCCGGGTTGTCGCCGGCGGCGCGCAGGTCGTCGCGGTGCGCGACGAGGGCGCAGTCGCGGCGGTGCAGGGTGGTGCCCTCACCGGCGGTGACGGGGACGGCGGCGAGGTCGACGCCCTGGTCGTTGATCGCGGCCGAGCGCGAGGTGACGTCGGCGAGGACCAGGAGGGTGTCGGCGAGCCGCTTGGAGGACTGCCGGCCGTCGTCGGCGATCCGGGCCAGCCAGGCTCCGAAGTAGAGGAAGCCGCCGACGAAGGTCAGGCCGAGCCCGAGCAGGCCGCCGGAGACGAGGTACGAGAGCTGGTCGTACTGGTACGGCGTGTTCGCGGCGCCGTACCAGCCGAGCACGATCACCACGAGCCCGAGCGGCAGCAGGATCGCCCCGGCCCAGAACAGCACGATCTGGAGCAGCTGGTAGTGGTTGTTCTTCAGCGGCGCCGCGCCGCCCGAGGACGGCCGGGCACCGGCCCTCGGGAGCGCCGCTCGGGTGCCGGGCAGGCTGGTGGGCTGGCTGGTGGTCGGCAGGGTCGTCATGGTCACGCCTTCCTGAGGTCGGGCAGGCCGCTGTCGAGGCCGTGGGAGCAGGACGCGCCGCCGCCCAGGGCGGCCGCGCCGAGCCGGCGCAGGTAGCTGCCTGCGACGGCGGCCAGCGCGATGCCCCCGAGGAGCAGCAGGCCGGGGATCGAGAAGAGCGGCGGCAGCCCGGCGGCGACCGGGGCCGCGGCCGGCAGGTCACCGACCCCGCCGGAGTCCGCCCCGGGGGCCGCCGCGCCCGCGGGCGCGCCACCCGGTGCCGAGCCGGCGCCGGCGCCTCCGGCCCCTGGCGGACCGGAGTCGGACCCGGCTCCGCCGCCGGCCCCGGGGTCGGCCGGCTGGTCGCCGCCAGGGGCGGCCGGTGCGGCAGGGGCGTCCGTCGGGAGGTCCGGCAGCGCGATTCCCTGCACGGTGTCGACCTCGCTCGCGGCCGACCCGAGGGTGAGCACCACGCGCGGGGCCAGGTTGGGCAGGGCGCCGAGCAGGCTCTTGAGGATGGCCGCCTCGGGCGGGAACGGGACGTTCTCGAGGATCTGGGCCAGCGGGAGCTGCCGGAGCAGCGGCGAGAGCACGACGGTGTCGATCTCGACCTGCAGGGCCGACACCGCGGTGGACGCCTTGTCGCCGTCGGCGACCCGTTCGGGCGTCGGGAGGGTCAGGGTGATGCCGAGCGTCTTCAAGGCCTTCGCGGGGTCGTCCGGCAGCCCCGGGATCGTGCCGGACCGGCCGAGCGCGCGGTAGCCCTCGGGGCCGAAGGCGAACTCCTGACCGGCGATCGTGACCGTGCCGAAGCGGGCCTCGCCCTCTGGCGTGCCCTTCTTCCCGTCGCTGGACGATGTCGCGGTGGCGTGGATGCCCGAGACCGTCACGATGCCGCCGAGCAGCCGTACGTCGCCGAGCGACGACCGCGACGTCGTCACCACGCGGCCGTCGACGACCCGGGAGCGGGAGGTCGAGATGTAGCCGCCCAGGTCGACCAGCGCGTTCAACGCGGGCGGGATCTGGCACGCGGCGGCCACCTCGGGCGCCGGCTCCGCGGCCGGCGCGGCGGCGGCCTGCGGTGCGGTCTCGGGCGCGACCCCGCCGGACAGACCGGAGAGGGCGCCGGTGAGGCTCCCCAGGACCGGCAGCTCGGCCAGGCCGGGCAGGCCCGGCAGGGAGGGCAGTGACGGCAGCCCAGGAATCTCCGGCGCCCCGCCTCCGGTGCTGGCCGGCGGGGAGACGTCGCAGTCGGTGGAGAAGCCCGTCGACGCGCTGACCGCGCCGTCCTCGGCGGAGGTCCGCATCACCAGGCCCGGGAACGGCTCGTCGGCGGTGGCCTCCGGACCGGCGGGGAACTCGGAGTTCACCTGCAGCGGGTAGCCCTGGGCGGCGATCGGTCCGGAGAGCTCCGGCGGCAGCCCGAGCTGCTCGACGATCGTCTTCAGCCCCTCGCCGATCGGGTCGCCGGGCCACAGGAAGCTGGAGCGGCCCTGGCCGCTGCTGGAGTCCGCCTCGACGGTGCTGTAGCCGAACGACAGCTCCAGCTGCGGGGTCGCCGGGACCGGGATGGTCGGCTCATAGATCTCCAGCTTGACCGGCGTGGCGTGCGCGGCGGTGCTGTAGCCGCTGAACGGCTTCTTCTCCTCCGCGTACGCCGGCGCCGCGCCCCAGGGGAGGACGGCGGCGACCAGACCGGTTGCCAGCAGGGGGATGACGGGTGACCTCATGCTGCTCCTCCGAGGATGACGTCGGACATGGTCTCGAGGACCTCGGCGGGCTCGCCGCCGGCCACGATCCGGCCGCCGCTCATGACGGCGGCGTAGTCGGAGACCCGCAGCGCGGTGCGGGCGAACTGCTCGATGCACAGGATCGAGACGCCGGACTCCGCGATCTGGGCGACGGTGTCGTAGAGCTCGTCGACGATCAGCGGCGCGAGGCCCATGGACAGCTCGTCGAGGAGCAGCAGCGCCGGGTCGGAGGCCAGCGCCCGCGACATGGCGAGCATCTGCTGCTCGCCGCCGGACATGGTGCCGGCGAGCTGGCCTCGTCGCTCGAGCAGCCGGGGGAAGTAGGCGAACGCGGTCTCCAGGACCGCCTCGGCCGGGACCCCGGCGTACGACATGAGGGTGAGGTTCTCCTGGACCGTGAGGTTCGGGAACACCGACCGGCCCTCCGGGACCGTGCAGAGCCCGAGCCGCGCCAGCTCCTCCGAGGCGGCGCCGCGCACGTTGACGCCGCCGAGGTGGAGGTCGCCGCTGGTCGGCTTCTTCTGCCCCGAGATGACCTTGACCAGGGTGGACTTGCCCGCCCCGTTGGGCCCCAGCAGCGCCATCACGGCGCCCTTCGGGACGCTCAGGTCGACGCCGCGCAGCACCTCGATCCGGCCGTACGCCGCGTGCAGGTCGACGATCTCGAGGATCGGTACGCCGCTCATCGGACCTCCTCGGGGACGGCGGGGAGCACTCGCGTGCTGGTGAGGTCGTCGGTCCCGGCGTCCTCGTCGAGGTCGGAGTAGCCGAGGTAGGCCTTCTGCACGGCCGGGTCGGAGCGGATCAGCGACGGCGGCCCGGAGGCGATCACCGAGCCGAAGTCGAGAACGTGGATGTCGTCGCAGACGCCCATCACGAGGTCCATGTCGTGCTCGACCATCAGGATCGCCCGGCCCTCCGCGGCCAGCTCGCGCAGCAGCTCGCCGAAGGCGTCCGTCTCGGTCTCGTCGAGCCCGGAGGACGGCTCGTCGAGGAGCAGCAGCTTCGGCCGGCCGGCCAGGCACCGGGCCAGCTCGAGCAGGCGGGCGGTGCCGGTGGGGATCGAATCGGCCCGCTCGGCGGCGTACGACGCGATGCCGACCCGCTCGAGCAGTGCGTCGACGTCGGCCGCCGCGGGCCGGACCCACCCGACGGGACCGCGGTGGATGTCGAAGGCGACCCGGACGTTCTCGCGCACCGACAGGGAACCGAAGGCCTCCAACCGCTGGAAGGTGCGGCCCATGCCGCGCCGCGAGCGGCGGTGCACCGGCAACCGGGTCACGGCCCGGCCCTCGAAGCGGACCTTGCCCCGGGTCGGGCGCTGCAGGCCGCTGATCACGTTGAAGCAGGTGGTCTTGCCGGCCCCGTTGGGTCCGATCAGGCCGGTGATCCGGCCCGCGTGGGCGGTGAAGCTCGCGTGGTTCACCGCGGTGACCCCGCCGAACTGGACGACAACGTCGTCGACCTCAAGAAGCGACATGGGCGGGCTCCTTCCTCTGCTGGGGGCTGACGGGGGCGCTCTCGGCCAGCCCCGGCACGACCTCGGCGGCCGGCGCGTCCACCTCGCCGCGTTGCGGCAGCACGGGCAGCGACGCCCGCAGTCGTGGGACCGCCCGGGCACGGGCGAGGCGGCCCGCCCGGAAGAGCTGGTTGGCCAGGCCGTTGGGGTCGCGGCCGGCGGCGACCGCGCCGAAGCCGATCACGGCGAAGATCAGCCCGGCGATGCTCGGGTGGTCGCTCTGCATCACCGGCAGCAGCATCAGCCCGATGCCGCCCAGGGTCGCACCGGTCACGGACGTCACGCCGAAGACCACCGCAAGGAGCAGCAGCGGCAGGCTGTTGAAGAACTGGAAGTCGGCCGCGCCGATGGTCTGCCGGAGCCCGGCGTACAGCGCGCCCGCGAGGCCCGCCATCCCGGCCGAGATCCCGAACAGCGCCACCCGGAACCAGCGCAGGTCGAGGCCGAGGGTGCCGCACGCGGCCGGGCTGTCGCGCATCGCGATCAGCAGCCGGCCGACCGGCCCCCGCCGCAGCAGAAGCAGGGCCAGGGCGGTCAGCACGAAGAAGACCGCCATCAGCATGACGTAGCCGCCGGTGCTCGTGATCGAGGTGCCGAGCACCGACATCCGCTCGGCCGGCAGGGTGCCGTTGAAGCCGAAGGCGAAGTCGGCCTGGAAGAGCATCTTGTCCATCAGGTAGGCGAAGGCCATCGTCGAGAGCGCGAGGTAGAGGCCGGTCAGCCGCAGCACGGGCAGGGCGACCAGCGCCCCCACCCCCGCGGCGATCAGCGCCGCGACGGCCAGGCCGTAGAGGTTCGGCTCGTCGAGCTTCGCGTACGCCAGCGCGCCCACCCCCGCGAACGTCAGCTGCGCGAGCGACACGTGGCCGCCGTACCCGGTCAGCAGCACCAGCGAGAGCATCACCGTCGCGTACGTCGCCGCCGTGCCGACCAGCAGCAGGTCGGAGTCGGCGAGCGAGCCGGCGAGCAGCGCGACCACCAGCAGCAGCGCCGCGCTCCAGCCGAGCGACTTCGTCATCGACGGCAGCGGGGCGGAGACGATGCCCTTGACCTGGCCGATCCGCAGCTGGGTCTGCGGCATCAGCACGATGACCAGGAACAGGAACAGTGCGGGGATCACGTTGCGCACGCTGTTGAGCAGGCCCTCGGTGGGCAGGTAGCCCGAGGCGTACGACGTCGCGAGGCCGAGCGCCATCGCCCCCGCGAAGGTCAGCGGCAGGCTCTGCAGCCGGCCGAGCATCGCGGCGGCGTACGCGTTGATGACCAGCAGGGTCAGGGCGTAGTAGTCGAGCCCGACCTGGGAGACCAGCAGCACCCCGGCGAGCGCGGCGAGCGCGACCCCGATCGCCCAGGACAGCGCGGCGGCGGTGTCCGGCTTGCCGCCGAACAGCTTGAGCAGCTCGGGGTTGTCGACCGAGGCGCGCATGGCCGTGCCGATCCGGGTGCGGTTGAGCAGCAGGTAGAGACCGAGAGCGGTCGCGGCGGAGAGCACGATCGTGAGCAGCTGGTGGCCGGTGACGATCACGCCACCCAGCTCGAAGGACGTGGTCGGGAAGAACGGCAGCACCGAGCGCGCCTCGGGCGGCCAGATCTGCGTGGCGAACCCGATGCAGCCGACCAGCAGGCCGACCGTGACCACCAGCGCGACGCTGACCGGCCCCTCGCCCAGCCCACGGGTGACGAAGCGCTGCAGCAGCCAGCCGACCGCCGGCGCCACCACGAGCAGCACCAGCACGAGCGAGAGCCAGACCGGCAGGCCCTGACGGACGCTGAAGTCCCAGAACACGAACGACATCACCATGCCGAGCGCCCCGTGGGCGATGTTGAAGACCCGGGTCGTCGTGTAGGTGAGCACCAGCCCGCTCGCCGCGATGGCGTACGCCGCCCCGCTGAACAGGCCGAACACGGTGAAGGCCAGGAACGTGGTCATCTCAGCCTCCCAGGCCGGTGTCGGTGAGCGGTCCGCAGAGGTACTTGCCGGGCGAGACCTTCTTCCAGGCGCTGCCCTGGCGCTGGATGATCGCGACGCAGTCGGCGGAGGTCTCGGCGCCGACCTGCTGCGGCGCGTGGATGCCGTTGCCCGTCCAGTCCTTCACCTTGGCCAGCGACTGGATGAGGGTCTGCCGGTTCAGCCGGCCGCCGAGCGCGACCGCCTGCTGGACGAACAGGCGGGCGGCCGACCAGGCGTAGACGCCGTACGTGTTGGGCTCGGCGCTCGGGTCGACCTGGGCCAGCCAGGCCCGATAGAGCTCCATCTCCTTGTTGCTGAAGTCGTCGAAGAGCCCGGTCTGCGAGTAGACGTAGACGCCCTCGGCGAGCTTGCCCGCCTCCTCGACGTAGCGCTGGTCCTGGATCGTGGCGTCCTGCAGGAAGATCTCCGGCGTGAAGCCCTGCTGCTGCATCGCCTGCTGCAGGCGGACGGTGAACTGGTACGGGCCGGTGTAGTTGACCAGCTTCACGCCCTTGTCCTTCAGCTGCTGGACGTAGGGGGCGTAGTTGAACTCCGAGACGTCGATGGCCTGGAAGACCGAGACCCGCCAGCCGTTCTTCTCCCAGGCCGCCTTGAAGTTCTTGGCGTTGTCGGGGGCGGCGCCCGCGCCGACGTAGAGCATCCCGACGCTCTTGACCGCCTCGGGTGCCTTCTTCGCCCAGTACGCCGGCATCGCCGACGACACCTGGTTCGGCTGCACGGAGTACGCCGCGAAGCAGGTCCGGCACGCGGTGCGCTCGGCCGACACGGAGTACGACCGGAGGTCGGGAAGGCCGCACTTCTCGGCCGCCGCGGCGCCGCCGTAGTCGAAGGCGGACTGCGAGCCGACGGCGGCGAACGCCTTCTCGCAGGCGGTGGCGTAGGCCTGGTTGTCGGCGCCGGCATCGGCGCGGCTGTCGAGGGCCGCGACCTCCAGCTTGCGCCCGCAGATGTCGCCGGTGCTGTTGAAGTAGGCGACGTACGCCCGGGTCGCCTGCTGGGCGGACTCGAAGATGCCGGGCACCGGCCCGGAGATGTCCGAGGCGTTGGCGAGCGTGATCGTCTTGTCGGTGATCCCGGTCTGGTTCTTGAACCCCTCGCACCCGCCGGCCTTGGCACCGCCGTCCGCGGCGTTCGCGCCCTTGCCCTCGGGCGTTCCGCCGCCGGAGCCGCCCGGTGCGCTGCCACCGCCACCGCCACCGGCCGGCGCCTCGGGGGCTGCCGCGTCACCGGATCCGCTCCCCGGCGCGGTGACCGCGCCCGGGTCCCCCGTGCCGTCGAGTCCCGGCTCTCCCGGGTCGGTGCCGTCGGCGACCACGCCACCGGAACCCGTGTCGGCCGAGGTCCGGGCCACGGTGTCCGGGTCGAGCTGGGACCCGCAGGCGGCCAGGGCGAGCGCGAGCAGCGCCGCGGCGGTCGCGAGCGAGCCACGGGCGGGTGCCGTCCTGGAGTAGAACACGTACCAGTAACGAGGCGCGGCGCCGGAGGTGACGCGGACCACACGACTTTTCCGGACGGGAATCGTCCGAACCGGCCGGATGGGCTCAGCCGATCCTGGTGAGGCCGGAGCACTGGTACTTCGTGCCACCGACCGGCTTCCAGGTGGATCCCGCGAGCTGGATGAACCGCCAGCACTCCCCGGTCTGCTTGGCACCGACCTGCTGCGGCGAGTGCAGGTCGTTGGCGGTCCAGTTCTTCACCCCACTCAGTCCCGCCACCAGGGACGCCCGGTCGAGCTTGCCGCCGAGCGCGATCGCCCGCTCCACGAACAGCCGTGCGGCCGACCACGAGAAGAGCCCGAAGAACCCGGGCGTCGCGCCCGGCTTCACCTGGTCCAGCCAGCCGAGGTAGAGCGCCAGCTCCTTGTTGGAGCGGACCTCCTCGAAGGGGGTGAAGTTCGCGAACACCACCGTGCCGTCGACGGCGCCGGCACCCTCCTTGACGAAGGCCGGGCTGTAGTCGGTGGGGTCGCGCAGGTAGAGCTTCGGCTCGTAGCCCTGCTGGTCCATGGCCTGCCGAAGCCGCACGGACTGCTGGTAGGCCCCGATCCAGAAGACCGTCTGCACGCCCTTGGTCTTCAGCTGCTGCACATAGGGGGCGTAGTTGAACTCGGTGATGTCGATGCCCTGCACCACGTCGAACTTCATCCCCCGCTTGGTCATCGCATCGACCTGACCCTTGGCGTTCTGCGCGGCCGCACCCGCGTTGATGTAGAGGAATCCCGCGTGCTTGCCCGCGTCGCCGTAGTTCTTCAGCACGAAGTCGGCGACCGCGTTCTGGAACTGGCTGGCATTGGTCGACTGTGCACCGAAGCAGGTCTTGCACGCGCTGCGCTCCACGGTGGTCGCGGCCGAGCGGAGGTCGGGCAGGCCGCAGCCCTGGGCGGTCGCGGCACCTCCGGAGTCGAAGGCCGACATCGAGCCGACCATCGCGAAGGTCTCCTCGCAGGCCTTGGCGTACGCCTGCTGGTCGGCGGCCGCGTCGGCACGGGTGTCGTACGTCTTGACCGCCAGCTTGCGGCCGCAGATGTCCCCGGTGCTGTTGAAGTAGGCCACGTACGCGCGGACGGCGTCCTGGCTGGCCTCGAAGATGCCGGGCACCGGCCCGGAGATGTCCGAGGCGTTGCCGATGGTGATCGTCTTGTCGGTGATTCCGGGGCCGTTCTTGAACCCGGCGCAGCTCGCGCCCTTCACCCCGCCGCTGGCGCTGTTCGCTCCGTCGCCGCCGTCGGTGCTGCCGCCGTTCTTGCCGCTGCTGTCACCGCCGCCGCCCGCCGCACCCGGCGCCGCCCCGCCGGCCGCGGGGGCTCCGCCCGCGTCCGCGCCGCCCGCCGCGGCGTCGGGGACCGAGCCGTCCGGGACCGCGCCGCCCGCCGGCACGCTGCCGTCGGCCAGCACCTCACCCCCGGCCGCCGCGCCCGAGCCGCCGGCGCCGCCGACCTGCGAGACGGTCTGGGGGTCGAGCTGCGAACCGCACGCGGCGAGCAGCAGCGCGAGCAGGCTGACGAGAAGGGCCGAACAGCGTCGTGGCACGACGTACTCCCTCGAAGTAGAACAGGTATCAGTTCCACAACGAGGCACCGGCACCGAGGTGACGCCACCACACGCAGGTCGAGCCGGCACCGGTCGAGGCCGACCCTCGGCAAGACGGGTTTCGAGGCTCGCTCCGCTCGCACCTCAACCAGCGTCCCGGCTCGCTCCGCTCGCTCCTCCACCAGCGCCACCACCCCCACGCTGGTTGAGGAGCGAAGGACGAAGTCCTGAGCCTCGAAACCCGGTGAGCCGACAGTCGGCATCAACCCAGGCCGACGGTCGGCAAGACGGGTTTCGAGGCTCGCTCCGCTCGCACCTCAACCAGCGTCCCGGCTCGCTCCGCTCGCACCTCAACCAGCGTCCCGGCCCGCTCCGCTCGAACCTCAACCGGCGTATCAGCGGTGGGCGCGGGCCTCGGCGATCGCGTAGAGGGTGACGCTGGCGGCGACGCCGGCGTTCAGCGACTCCAGCTGGTTGGCCATCGGGATCGAGACGAGCTGGTCGCAGGTCTCGGCGACCAGCCGGGACAGGCCGCCGCCCTCGGCGCCGACCACGACGACCAGCGGGCCGTCGCCGAGGCCCTCGGGGGCGACCAGCTCGGGCAGGGTCACGTCGCCGTCGGCCGCCAGGCCGACGACCATCAGGCCCGCCTCCTGGTAGGCCTTCAGCTGCCGGACCAGGTTGACCGTCTGGGCGACGGGGATCCGGGCGGCGGCCCCCGCGCTGGTCTTCCAGGCCGACGCGGTCATGCTCGCGGCGCGACGCTCGGGGATCACCACGCCGTGCGCGCCGAAGCCGGCGGCGCTGCGCACGATCGCGCCGAGGTTGCGCGGGTCGGTCACCTGGTCGAGGGCGACGACCAGCGGCGGCTCGCCGTTGGCGTCGGCGGCGTCGAGCAGGTCGTCGGGGTGGGCGTACTCGTACGGCGGGATCTTGGCGGCCAGACCCTGGTGGACCGCGCCCTGGGTCAGCCGGTCGAGCTCGTTCTTGCTGACCTCGAGCAGGCTGACACCCCGCTCGGCGGCCAGCGAGAACGCCTCGCGCAGCCGGCCGTCGCGCTCGGCACCGTCGGCGACGTACACCCCGACCACCGGCACGCCCTCGCGCAGCGCCTCGACCACGGAGTTGCGGCCGGCGATCCACTCGGCGTCGCTGCTCGAGCGCTTGCGCGGCGCCCGCGCGGCCGACTTCTCGGCGCGCTTGGCCGCCTTGTAGGCCTGGTGGTACGGGCGGTCCTTGGCCTTCGGCGTCGGCCCCTTGCCCTCCAGTCCGCGCTTGACCCGGCCGCCGGACCCGGCGGTGGGCTTCTTGGTGGTCTTGCGGATCGCGCCCTTGCGGCTCGAGTTACCGGCCATGTCTTAGATCAGTGTCCACTTCGGTCCGTTGGGGGTGTCCTCGACCTCGATGCCCGCCGCCTTGATCCGGTCGCGGATCGCGTCGGCGGTGGCGAAGTCCTTGGCGGCGCGCGCCTCGGTGCGCGCCTCGAGGAGGCCGGCGACGAGAACGTCGACGGCACTGGTCAGCCGGGCGTCGTCGCCCGACCCGGCGCCCCAGGCGGGGTCGGCCGGGTGCAGCCCGAGCACGTCGAGCATCGCGAGCACCTGCCCGGCGTACGGCGCGGGGTCGCTCGCCTTGTTGCCCTCGCGCACGGTGTCGAAGAGCACCGCCACCGCGGCGGGGGTGCCGATGTCGTCGTTCATCGCCGCCACGAACGCCTCGGGCAGCTCGCCGCCCTCGACCGCTCCGGCCCGCTCCAGGAAGCCCTCGATGCGCCGGAAGCCCTGGGCCGCCTCGTCGAGCGCCTCGAAGCTGAACTCGACGTGACTGCGGTAGTGGGCGGCCACCAGGTAGTAGCGCAGCTCGATGCCGCGGTAGCTCTCCAGCACGCTCGGGATGAGCAGCGAGTTGCCGAGCGACTTGCTCATCTTCTCGCCGGCCGTGGTGATCCAGGCGTTGTGGAACCAGTACGACGCGAACGGGTGCCCGGCCGCCCGCGACTGGGCCTGCTCGTTCTCGTGGTGGGGGAAGCGCAGGTCGACGCCGCCGCCGTGGATGTCGAAGGCCGCGCCGAGGTACTTGCCGGCCATCGCCGAGCACTCGATGTGCCAGCCGGGCCGGCCGGGACCCCACGGGCTCGGCCAGGACGCGGTCTCCGGCTCGGACTCCTTGCGGCCCTTCCAGAGCGCGAAGTCGCGCGGGTCGCGCTTGCCGCGCGGGTCGGCGTCCTCGGCGGCCTCCATGTCGTCGAGGCGCTGGCGCGTCAGCTCGCCGTACGACGGCCACGAGCGGACGTCGAAGTAGACGTCCCCGGAGCCGTCCTCGGCGGCGTAGGCGTGCCCGCGCGAGATCAGTCGCTCGATCAGCGCGAGCATCTCCGGGACGTGCCCGGTGGCGAGCGGCTCGTACGTCGGCGGCGCGACGTTCAGCGAGGCGTACGCCGTGTCCAGCTCGCGCTTCATCGCCGACGCGAGGTTGTACCAGGGCCGACCCTGCGCGGCGGCCTTGGTGATGATCTTGTCGTCGATGTCGGTCACGTTGCGGATGAAGGTGACCTCGTGGCCGAGGTGGCGCAGCCACCGCTGCAGCACGTCGAAGTTGACCGCCGAGCGGACGTGCCCGACGTGCGGCTCGGACTGCACGGTGAGCCCGCAGAGGTACAGCCCGACCTTGCCCTCCTGGAGGGGGACGAAGTCGCGCACGTCGCGGATCGCGGTGTCGTACAGGCGCAGGCTCACGCCGCAAGTCTAGGGATCGCGCCGCTTCCGGGCGGCATCCGCGGATTCTGTGACTGCTGGGACTGGAGTGACACAACGGCGTATCGTGTGGGAGTGCGTCTTCCCCTCGCCACCGTGCTGACCTCCGCCACCCTGATCGCCGCGCCGCTCGCCGCCGTACCGGCCGCGCCCGCGAACGCCGCGCCCACCGTCGTACCCGCTGCCGCGCCGGCCGCCCAGTCGGCGGCTCGCAGCACCGCCCGCCGCGTCGCCTACACCGCCTGGGACACCAGCGCCCAGCTTCGCAAGGGCCGGGTCTCGGGCGTGAAGGTGCGCGCCGGCCGGCTCGAGCTGGCCAAGCCGTCCGGCACCCGCCGGTACGCCGGCCGCAGCTACGACCTCGGCCGTTGGACCTCCCCCTGGGCGCGTCCCGGCTTCGGGCTGACCCAGCTGATCCCGTCCTGGTCGGCCACCACCCCCGGCGACTCGTGGATCGAGGTTCGGGTGCGGGGCAGGAACGCCGCCGGCGCCCGCTCCAGCTGGGACGTGCTCGGGCGCTGGACCTCCGGTGACAAGTTCACCAAGCGCACCTCCGTCTCCGGCCAGGACGACGACCTCGCCGCGGTCAACGTCGACACCTGGGTGGCCTCCGCCCCCGCCGGGCTGACCTCGTGGCAGGTGCAGGTGGTCCTGCACCGCAAGTCGGGCGCGACCACGAAGCCCCCGACGGTCGACGCGGTCGGCGCGGTCGCCTCCCGGCTCCCCACCGCCGCGCCGGCGACCTCCGCTCCCGGGGTCGCCCGCGGCGTCGTGCTCGACGTGCCGCGCTACTCGCAGATGACCCACCAGGGCCACTACCCGCAGTGGGGCAACGGCGGCGAGGCCTGGTGCTCGCCCACCTCCACCTCGATGGTGCTCGGCTACTACCGCTCGCTGCCGAAGGCGAAGGAGTACAGCTGGGTCCCGCAGCGGCACACCGACCCGTTCGTCGACCACGCCGCGCGCTCGACGTACGACCGGGCCTACCGGGGCACCGGCAACTGGCCGTTCAACACCGCGTACGCCGCCCCGCGGGTCGGCCACGCCTTCGTCACCCGGCTGACCTCGCTGCGCCAGGCGGAGCGGCTGATCAAGGCCGGCATCCCCGTGGTCGCGTCGATCTCGTTCAGCCGCGGCGGCCTGACCGGCGCCCCGATCTCCTCGACCAACGGCCACCTGCTGGTCATCGTCGGCTTCACCGCCACCGGCGACGTCGTCGTCAACGACCCGGCCGCGTCGACCCGGGCGGGCGTGCGCCGCACCTACGACCGCGGTCAGTTCGAGCGCGCCTGGCTGCCGACGTCCGGCGGCCTCGCCTACGTCATCCACGACGACGAGCACCCGCTGCCGAAGGGCGGCCAGGGCGCCTGGTGACCGCGGCGGCCGGGCGGGCCGCCGTCACTCCTCGCTGACCGAGACCTGGATCTCGTGCCAGCCGGTGGCGCCGTCGGGCACGGGGGCGGCGACCACGCCGGTCTGCACGTGCCCCTCGAGGTCGACGGCGCGGACCCGCAGGACGTGGTCGCCGGGCTCCAGGTCGACCGTGGCGACCCACTGCACCCAGGTGTCGATGCTCGGCGTCCGAGCCAGCCGCGCCGGCATCCAGGGACTGCCGTCGACCGCGACCTCGACCGCCCCGATGCCGGTGTGCTGCGCCCAGGCGACGCCGGCGACCTTGGTCTCGCCCGCCGGCAGCTCGTCTCCGGAGCCCGGCACGTCGATGCGCGAGGACATCTTGATCGGCCCCTCCTCGGCCCAGCCCTTCTCGGTCCAGAAGGCCTCGAAGTCCTCGAACCGGGTCACCTCGAGGTCGACGACCCACTTCGTCGCCGAGACGTAGCCGTAGAGGCCCGGGACGATGCTGCGCACCGGGAAGCCGTGGTCGAGCGGCAGCGGCCGGCCGTTCATCGCGACCGCGAGCATCGCGTTGCGGTCGTCGGTGAGCGCGGCCAACGGGGTGCCGCAGGTCCAGCCGTCGTGGGCGGTCTGCTTGACCGCGTCGGCCCCGGGGCGCACCCCGGCCTCGGCCAGGAGGTCGGCGATCCGCACGCCGCTCCACCAGGCGTTGCCGACCAGCCCGCCGCCGACCTCGTTGGAGACGCAGGTCAGGGTCACCCAGGCCTCGGTGAACTGCCGGGAGACGAGCTCGTCGTACGACAGCACGATCTCGCGGTCGACCATCCCGTGGATCCGCAGCGACCAGTCGTGGGGGGCGATCGCGGGGATGCTGATGCCGGCGTGGATCAGGTAGAAGTCGTCGCTGTGGGTCTGCCAGGGCGTGACGCCCTCGACCCCGACCCGGACCGACGCCGGCACCTGGGGTGCGGTCACGCCGGTCAGCTTCAGCAGCCGTCGGGTCTGCTCGACCTCGCGCCGCCCCCGGCCCACGACCCGGCCGAGCAGCCCGACCACGGCCGCCGCGCCGGTGATCAGGCCGGCCCGGATCAGGAAGGTACGGCGGTGGTGGCCGCCGCTCGGCGCGACCTCCTCGGGATGGCCGACGAAGCTGCGCAGCGGGTCGGCCACGAGCGAGAGGCACACGAGCCAGGTGACCAGGCCGACCGCGACCGGCACGAAGTCGACCGGCTGCTGGTTGCGCTGGGCCGCGATCGCACCGGCCCCCGCCGCGGCGAGCGCGGCGAACAGGACGGCCGGCGCCCACCAGCTGCGCCGGGCGAGCCGGCCCGCCCAGGCGAAGAGCAGGACGAGCACGAGGACGATGCCGAGGATCAGCAGGGGCTTGTCGGCCCGACCGAGCCGCTCGATCGCCACCTCGGCGACGAAACCGGGGGTGAAGCGGATGGCGAGCTCGCCCACGGCGACGAGCGGCGACTCGCGGACGTTGAGCGCCATCGCGGCCGCGTAGCTCGTGGCGAGACCGGCCAGGCCCGCCGCGACGCCGGCCAGCGACCAGGTGCGCGCGGTGTTCACGGCCCGATTGTCTCGCACGGCATGATCGGCGCGTGGCCACCGTCTCTCCTGTCGTCAGCCCCGTCCCGTTCCGCACCGGCATCGGCACCGACGTGCACCGGCTCGTCGCGGGTGTCCCGATGCACCTGGCCGGCCTCTCCTGGCCCGACGAGCCCGCCGGGCTCGAGGGCCACTCCGACGCCGACGTCGCCGCCCACGCGGCCTGCGACGCGCTGCTGTCGGCCGCCGGGCTGGGCGACCTCGGTTCGAACTTCGGTACGGCGGAGCCGCAGTGGGCCGGCGCGTCCGGCGCGACCCTGCTGACCGAGACCGCACGGCGGGTGCGGGCCGCCGGCTTCGAGATCGGCAACGTGGCGGTCCAGGTGCTGGGCAACCGGCCGAAGGTGGGACCGCGGCGGGCCGAGGCGGAGGAGGCGCTGTCGGCCGCCGTCGGGGCACCGGTCTCGGTCTCCGCGACCACCACCGACGGGCTCGGCCTGACCGGCCGGGGCGACGGGGTCGCCGCGATCGCCACCGCCCTCGTCGTCACGGCGGCCGCGGGGTGAGGACCTTCGACGGGCTGCGGCTCCACGTCGCGGCGTACGGTCCGCCCGACGCGCCGGTGACCGTCGTCCTGGCGCACTGCTGGACCTCCGACTCCGAGGACTGGCACTACCAGGTACGCGACCTGCTCGCCCGCTTCGGCCACGGCATCAGGATCCTCACCTGGGACCTGCGCGGGCACGGGCGCTCGGACGCCGCGCCGGAGAGCGCGTGCACCATCGAGAACCTCGCTCGCGACCTGGGCGACCTCGTCGACACCCACGCGCCCACGGGCCGCCTGGTGATCGCCGGGCACTCGATCGGCGGGATGACCATGACCGCGCTGCCGCAGGTGCGCCCCGACCTGGTCGAGCGGGTCGCCGGGCTGCTGTTCGTGGCGACCTCGTCGGGCCGCCTGGACACCGTCACCCTCGGCCTCCCCGAGGTCGGTCCCGCGGTGCGCGGCAGCCTCCCGTTCGTGCTCGCCGCCCGAGCGCGGCTGCTGACCCGCCGGACCCGGCGCCGCTCCCCCAGCATCGAGCGGGCCGTCGTCGACCGGCTCCTGTTCGGCGACCGGCTCCGGCTGCGCGACGCGGGCCTGGTCGTCGACCAGCTGGTCGGCTGCCCGCCCGCGACGATGGCCGGGTTCTACCGCGAGTTCATGCACCACGAGCGGACCGCGGGCCTGGCGGCGTACGACGCGATCCCGACCCGGGTCCTCGTCGGCGACGCCGACCGGCTGACCCCGCCCGAGCACGCCCGCCGGATCGCCGGCGCCATCCGCGGCGCGCGGCTCCTGGTCGCCCCCGGCGCGGGCCACATGCTCCCGCTGGAGCGCGACGCGCTGGTCTCCGGGCAGCTGATGGAGCTGGTCGAGGGCGCGCTCGCCCGGACTCAGGCCGCGTCGTCCTGCTTGCGGTGACCGACCAGCACGACCCCCTCGACGACCTTCACGTCGTACGCCGGGACCGAGACCTGCGCGTCGTCCAGGCACTTGCCGGTGCGCAGGTCGAACGCGTGCTTGTGCGCCGGTGAGGCCACGAACGGCACCCCACCGCGCCGGCCCACGATCCCTCGGGCGATCACCGACCCCTTGGCGAACGGGTCGTGGTTGCCGAGCGCGTAGACCTGGTCGCCGGGCGTGCGGAAGATCGCGATCGCCTGGCCGTGGACCAGGGCGGTGGCGCCGCGCTCGATCGTGAGCTCGGCGACGCGGCACACCGGCTGCCAGTCCTCGGCGCCGGCCGCACGCGCCGTCATCGGCACCACCGGTCGAGCGATCTCACGTGGGACCCCGTCATCCCGCGCCTCCTCTCGGCAGGCCCGACGCTAGGGGCCGCGTGTTCGGGGGCTGTTTCGGGATGTAACAGGCAGGAAAACGATCGCTCTCGGCGGTCGGTAGCGTGCGCACGGTGACCGAACCCGCGACCGCCGTCGTCCTCCTCGCCGCCGGCTCCGGCTCCCGGGTCGGCGCCGACCGCAACAAGGTGCTGTTGCCGCTGGGCGACCGGCCGGTGCTGGCCCGGTCGTTGAGCACCGTGCTCGCGCTGCCCGCCGTACGGCGCGTGGTGCTGGTGGTCCGGCCGGGCGAGGCCGACCGGGTGGCGGAGGCGGTCGCGCCGTACCTCGGCGACCGGGAGGTGCAGGTCGTCGACGGCGGCGCGACCCGGCACGCCTCGGAGTGGCAGGCGATCCGGCTGCTCGCGCCCGCGGTCGACGCCGGCGAGATCGACCTGGTCGCGGTCCACGACGGTGCCCGGCCGCTGGCGGGCGTGCCGCTGTGGGAGTCCGTGCTCGCCGCGGCGCGTGAGCACGGCGGCGCGATCCCCGTCGCGCGCCTGTCCGGACTGGTGACCGCGGACCTGCGCGCCGTACCGGGCGAGCTCGCCGGCGTGCAGACCCCGCAGGCGTTCACGGCGCGCGAGCTGCTGGCGGCCTACCGTGCGGCCGACGCCGAGGGGTTCGAGGCGACCGACACGGCCGGGTGCCTGGAGCGGTACGCCGACGTCCGGATCGCCGCGGTCGCCAGCGGGCCGGGCAACCTGAAGATCACCTTCCCCGAGGACCTCGGGCTAGCGGAGGCCCTGCAGCGGGTCGACTGAGTCGGGCGCGGTCAGCGCCTCCAGCGCCCGGACGTCGTCCTCGCTCCCGACCCGGCGGCCCTGCGGAGGGGCCTCCGGGGTGCGCACGGCGAAGCGCTCCGCGAGTGCGGCGACCAGCGCGGGGAAGTCGGTGCTGGGCAGGGCGTCGAGCTGCGCGACCACGGCCGCCGGCAGGACGACCGGGGAGGCGACGGCGAGCAGGCCGTCGCGGTCGACCGTGGCGCCGACGAGGCCGTCCTCGACGTGCTTGACGGTGTCGGTGACCGGCCGGACGCCGACGACGACCGCGTCGTGCTCGACCGCCTCGGCCACACAGGCGGCGATGAACTCCGGCGGGGTCAGCGGGCACAGGGCGTCGTGCAGGACGACGGGCTCGCCCGCGTCGACGAGACCGGCCCAGGCGGTCCCGATGTCGACCGGGGTGACCCCGGACTCCGCCAGCGCCCAGGCGGCGCAGGCGACCAGCGCCTCGCCGTGGATCAACGCGAACGGCAGCGAGCCGCGGTCCTGCTCGACGACGGTCCCGAGGGCGGCGGGGCGGACGTCGTACTCATCGGTCGTCATGGCGGCCCCACCGTATGACGTCGCGGCCCGAGAAATGCGTCGAGGCCCCCCGGACGTCGTCCGGAGGGCCTCGGCGGCCGGATCAGGAGGCGAGCACCTCGTCGAGGAGGGCCTCGGCCTTGTCCTCGTTGGTGCGCTCGGCCAGGGCGAGCTCGGAGACCAGGATCTGCCGCGCCTTGGCGAGCATCCGCTTCTCGCCGGCCGACAGGCCGCGGTCCCGCTCACGCCGCCACAGGTCGCGCACGACCTCGGCGACCTTCATGACGTCGCCGCTGTGCAGCTTCTCCAGGTTGGCCTTGTAGCGTCGCGACCAGTTGGTGGGCTCCTCCACGTGCGCGGCACGCAGCACGTCGAAGACGCGGTCGAGGCCTTCCTTGTCGACGACGTCGCGCACCCCGACGAGGTCGAGGTTCATGGCCGGGACGCGAACGACCAGGTCCTGCTGGGCGACGATCCGCAGGACGAGGTACTGCCGGTCCTCGCCCTTGATGGTCCGCATCTCGATGTCCTCGATGACAGCGGCCCCGTGGTTCGGGTAAACAACCGTTTCGCCGACGGTGAAAGTCATATGTCAGGTTCCCCTTCCTAGGAAGCCAGTCTAACACGTGTCAGAACCGGCCAGGCTCGCGTTTCCGCAGGTCAGCGCCACAATCAGGGCTTGACATATGTCGCGCGGCCGTGCTGGAAGCGGGTCCGGCCGACCCCCTCCGGAACCGAAAAGCGCTGGTGAGCGGGGGTGTTCACCCCGTTCGCCGAGGTCGGGTGGTCGATACTGCAGCCCATGCCGACCGAGCCCGTGAGCGACGCCGCCGACGAGCCCACCACCCGCAAGGATGAGGCTGCGCGGCCCGATGCCGAGCCGACGGCGGCCATGACGCCGGCGTACCTCACCCCCGTGCTGCTCGTGCGCGCCGCCCACCCCCGTCAGGCCGTGCTGACCGCGGTCGGCGTGGCCGCCGCGGCGGCTCTCGCCGACCGGCCCACCCGCGAGGTGCTGGTGGTGCTCGCGACGGTCCTCGTCGGCCAGACCATCCTGGGCTGGCACAACGACCTCGTCGACCGGGAGCGCGACCGGCGCCACGACCTGCCCGGGAAGCCGATCGCGCAGGGACGCCTCGACCCCGGGACCGTGTGGTTCGCGCTGGCCTGCGCCGTCCTGCTGCTCGTGCCGCTCGCGATCTCCACCGGGATCACGGCCGGCTGCCTCTACCTCGCCTCCGTGGGCATCGGCCTGCTCGGCAACGTCGTCCTGCGCCAGGGCCTGCTCTCCTGGCTGCCGTGGGCGGCGTCGTACGCCCTGCTGCCGGGCTACCTCTCGTACGGCGGATGGGGCGGCGAGGCGCTGGGCGAGCCGCCGGAGCCGGTGATCGTCGTCCTCGCGGCCCTGCTGGGCATCGGGGTGCACGTCCTGCGGGCGCTGTGGGGCCTGGTGCCGGACAACGCCGACGGCTGGACGTACCTGCCGCTGCGGCTGGGGCTGCGGCTCGGGGCGACCCGGCTGCTGGTCGTGGCGTCGGTCTACGTGGCGCTGGTCGTCGTCGCCCTGGCCGTCGCAGGTACCTACGTGGGGTTGTCGAAGTAGTCCACCGCTAGGCTGTGGCCCGTTCGTGCCGCTCTCCCGTGAGGCCTTCCAGATGCTGCTCCGTCGCAAGTTTGCGTTCGCCGTGTGCGCCACGGCGCTCACCGCCCCCGTCCTGAGCTCCTGCGGCTTCAACTACGCGACCGACCAGCCGTACACGCCGAGCGCCGGCACGAACGACACCTCGACCCCGGTCGACGTCCTGAACGCCGTGATCGTCGCGGGTCAGCCCGACAGCGGGACCTTCGTCGCGGGCCTGGCCAACTCCACCGACGAGGTCGTCACCCTCACCGACCTGGTCGGCGGCGGCCTGACGGTCGACCTCGAGCCGGTCGAGATCCCGGCGAAGGGCTTCGTCAACCTCGCCGACTCCGAGATCCACGTGACCGGCACCTTCGAGGCGGGCGAGGTCGTCGACCTCGACGTCGTCCTCGACAACGGCGACCAGATCGCGCTCGAGGTCCCGGTCGTCACGAACTGCGACGAGTTCGAGGGCTACGACACCTCGGGCGAGTCCGACGCCCCCAGCGAGGACCCGGCGTACAGCTGCGAGTACGCCGAGTCCGAGAGCGGTCACCACTGATGGCGTCGACCCTGGTCCTGCTCCGCCACGGCGAGAGCGAGTGGAACGCCAAGAACCTGTTCACCGGCTGGGTGGACGTCGCGCTGACCGAGAAGGGTCGCGCCGAGGCCGCCCGCGGCGGTGAGCTGATGAAGGACGCCGGGCTGCTGCCCGACGTCGTGCACACCTCCCTGCAGCGCCGCGCGATCAACACCGCCGCGCTCGCGCTCGACGCCGCCGACCGGCACTGGATCCCCGTCAAGCGCTCGTGGCGCCTCAACGAGCGCCACTACGGCGCCCTGCAGGGCAAGGACAAGAAGCAGACCCTCGAGGAGTACGGCGAGGAGCAGTTCATGCTCTGGCGCCGTTCCTTCGACGTACCGCCGCCGCCGCTCGCCGACGACGACGAGTTCTCCCAGGTGGGTCTGCCGCAGTACGCCGGCCTCGGCGACGAGATGCCGCGCACCGAGTGCCTGAAGGACGTCATCGCGCGCTTCCTGCCGTACTGGCAGTCCGACATCGTCCCCGACCTGCAGGCCGGCAAGGTGGTGCTCGTCGCCGCCCACGGCAACAGCCTCCGCGCGCTGGTCAAGCACCTCGACGGGATCAGCGACGAGGACATCGCCGGGCTGAACATCCCCACCGGCATGCCGCTGCGCTACGAGCTCGACGACGACCTGCAGCCGGTCGTCAAGGGCGGGACCTACCTCGACCCCGAGGCCGCGGCGGCCGCCGCGGCGGCCGTGGCCAACCAGGGCCGCTAGACCAGTCGTGGGGGGGGGGGGGGGGGGGGGCGGCGGCGCCCGCGGGGCGGGGGGGGGGGGGGGGGCCGGCGGGGGGGGGGGGGGCCGGCGG
>Ga0335075_10000967_pt1 | contig 48503 bp, 46 predicted proteins | sample Lox_Sample_24_FD_206723 | JGI IMG/M metagenome (GOLD analysis project Ga0335075, IMG submission 206723) | Soil microbial communities from Loxahatchee National Wildlife Refuge, Florida, United States - Lox_Sample_2.4 | ecosystem: Environmental > Terrestrial > Soil > Wetlands | place: USA... | reverse complement strand
CTGGGAGATAGAAACCGCCTTCGACGAACTGAAGACGCATCTACGCGGAGCGCACATCGTGCTACGCAGCAAGACTCCCGATCTGGTGCGGCAGGAATTCTACGGTCTGCTGATGGCTCACTTCGCTATCCGCGGCCTGATGCACGAAGCGGCCTTGAAGGCCAATGAGGATCCCGATCGGCTCTCCTTCCTCCATGCCGTACGCGTGGTCCGTCGCAAACTGGCCGCCTATTCCGCTATTCCCCCCTCGGAAGAAGAGGGCATTTCATGAAGCCGTGCTCCTGGAAATCCTTCAGGAACGCGCCGTCTCCAGCCGCCATCGGCGCAATCCCCGAGGTGTGAAGCGCAAAATGAGCAACTTCCCCTTGCGCCCCCGCCATGCCGCACCCCCGCCACGTATCGATTTCGGTAAAGCGATTAGCATACTTAAGTGAACAGTATTAGGGCTAGCCCGGGACAGTGGCGCCGGCAGATGCAGGTGCTGCGCACGCTCGAACTGCTGGCGAAAGGACGGTCGGTGACGGAGACCTCTTTTGAAGTTGGCGATCAGAGCGTCAGCGCGTTTATCCGGGCTTTCCGCCAGGCAGTCGGAGTAACGCCAACTGTATACGCGCGTGAGCGGCCAAATTCTTAGCCCAGGGAATAAGTGCTTGTCGTCAGCTACGATTCTCGGTTCACTCTAAATCCGCCGAGTTGCTCATCGAGTCTCGATCATGTCCTCTGTGCAGGCGCCTCGGGCAACGCGGCGGCTTAGACTCAGGGGTCGTGCGGACCACTGAATCTCGAATGAGTGGGAGTACCAAGCATCCGTGCCGCTCAGTTCGGTAAGGAGAACATAACTTTCAAGCCGAGGCGGCGCAGATCTAGCGGAACGGTGTGCATACTATGGACTTCTCCCTCAAGGGTCCAACCAGCACGCTGATCAAATCCTGGGATGGGGACGACTGGCATCCGGTAGTCATCGCCAAAGCGGTCGACGCGGTCTTGACCGGACAATCTTCGTAGCCCAGGGACGTCCGCCCCTCCGATCATGGCACAACGTGATGCTGGTAATCGTGCTATTTTTTATAAATTTGTATTACCATGGCATGGCAGGAGCTTAAATGGGAGACCTGAGCAGGATTGGCATTGCCCTTGATTCGGATCTGCTGCGCCGCTTCGATGATTCAATCGCACGACGTGGCTACACCAATCGCTCGGAAGTCTTCCGTGACCTAATCCGCGACCGCCTGGTAGGTGAGCAAACGGCCATGCCCAATGCAATCGTCGTAGGCACGGTCACCCTGATCTATAACCACCATGCGCATGGCGCCACCGAGAAGCTCACCGAGATCCAGCATGACCATCTCCAACTAATCGTCTCCACGAGCCACGCGCATCTGGACCACGATTCCTGTCTGGAAGTGCTCATCGTGCACGGCCAGTCGTCGCAGGTGGAGCAGCTGGCGGATCGGCTGATCGGTCTGAAAGGCGTGCAGCATGGCCGGCTGGTCATGACGGCTCCCCAGAGTCCGCTCGGCGCGCCGGTCCACGCGAGCCACAAGCACACGAAATAGAACAGGTGGAGACAAGGATGAAGATTCGCGCAGCACTCAGTAGCACGATATTTAGTTTCGTAGCACTAGCGGTTTCCACCAGCATCAACCCTCTATCGGTCACCGCGCAGCAGAGAACGCCGACCACCACGACTGACGCGGCCCCTCTCCCTCCGCTAACAGGAACTGTGGTCGATGCGTCTGGTGCAGTGATCGCCGGAACAACCGTGCAGGTTCGCAACGAGAACGGCACTGGGCTCGGGACAACTCAGTCGGACAAGAACGGCACCTTCACCCTGTCCGGAGTTCCGGCAGGTGACTACCGGCTCGTCGTTTCGAGTGCAGGATTTGAAAGCAAAGAGATTTCCGTGACCATAACGACCGGCGAGTTGCCGGAACCACTGCGCATTTCCCTGGCTGTGGGCTCCGTGAGCACCACCGTCAACGTGCAGGGGCGCGCGGACGACCTGATCGGAATTGCCTCCTCCGCCGGCCAGGTCATCGTCGGCGCAAAGGAACTCGAAAATCGTCCCATTCTTCGCTCGGGAGAGATCCTGGAGACGCTGCCCGGCCTCATCATTACGCAGCACGCCGGCGGCGGCAAGGCCAATCAGTATTTTCTTCGCGGATTCAACCTCGACCATGGTACGGACTTCGCCATTTTCCTGGATGGTATGCCACTGAACTTGCCCTCGCACGCGCACGGCGAGGGGTACTCGGACATGAATGTCGTCATCCCGGAGTTTGTGGAGCGCATCGACGCCGAGAAAGGCCCCTATTACGCCGACGTCGGCGATTATGGTTCTGCCGGAAATGCCAAAATTGAGTTTTTCAGGACGCTGCCGCGGAACTTCGTCCAGGTCGACAGCGGCATGTACCAGTTTGCGCGGCTCGTTTTCGGCGTCTCGCGCAGGCTGGGCGCTGGCAATCTGCTCTACGGCGGAGAGGCGTATCACGATGGCGGCCCGTGGGTGCATCCGGACAATTACTACAAATTCAATGGCATCCTGACTTACAGTCAGGGCGGAGACGACAGAGGTTTCAGCATGACGGCCCTCGGCTACGCTGGAACCCGATGGAACTCAAGCGATCAGCTTCCATATACGGCAATACCCGTTGTCGGTTTCTTTGGCGCATTGAATCCGACTGATGGCGGTCACAGCCATCGCTACAGCCTGCAGGGCGAATGGCATCGCCAGGGTGAGCACTCATCGACGAAGATCATGGCCTACGGGTTCTATTACGACCTGAATCTGTTCTCAGATTTCACCTACTACCTGGTCGACCCCTATAAGGGCGATCAGTTCGAGCAGCAGGACCGACGCTGGGTGGCTGGGTTCGACGTGCGTCACACCGTCATCAGCAACTGGTACGGCCGGAGGGTGGAAACCACGTTCGGCATGCAACTCCGCAACGACTGGATTCACAACGGCCTCTTCCGCACCGAAGATCGGGTGCGCACGAGCAAGACGGACTACGCAGCGAATTATCTGGATGAACCATCGAATCTTGATCAGGTGGCGGTTTTGCCCGCGGCTACGGACCTGAACAAATTCACGGAGACGATTGGAAGCCCATGGGTGTCGAGCAGGATCCAATGGGCGAGCAAATTCCGTTCGGTTCTGGGCCTGCGCGGCGACTATGGCAAAGGGATCCTCACGAGCTTTACCAATCCCACCAACCCCAACTATCCCAACGACCCTTTTCCCGCCAGCGTCAATCCAAACACCGGGCAATCCGTGAGCAAGTTTCTGCCCAGCCCCAAAGCGAGTTTAATCTTCGGTCCCTGGCGCAACACGGAGTTCTATTTGCAGGGAGGATTTAGTCACCACACCAACGACGTGCGCGGTTCGACGCAGTTGTATGAACCCGTTTCGCCGGACAATCCGTACTACAACACGCCGGTTTACGATACGCCGAACCCGAATAAGATTTCCTTCCTGGTCCAGACCAAAGGCGGGGAAGTTGGCGTTCGCACTGCATCCGTTCCGCATCTGCAAAGCACGGCTGAGCTCTGGTATCTCCACAGCAACTCCGAGTTGCTGCAGGACGGTGACACCGGAGGCACGACTCCCTCTGAGCAGCCCAGTAACCGCTATGGCATAGAGGTTGGGAACTACTACACCCCGTCGGATCATTGGGTTTTTGATGCAGACTTTGCGGACTCCCGCGCCCTTTTTACCCGGGATGACCCGGACGATTCGACCTTCTACCACTACAACTCAACGACGAGTTCGTATCAGCTTTGCTCGAAAAACTCGAATTGCTACGGGGTGGGGCTTGGGCCGCACCCATATCAGCAAGATCAACACGGCAAGGAGGTGCCCGAAGCCGTTCGCTGGGTGATTTCCGCAGGCGCGACAATGCAGGATGTGAGGGGCCTTTCGGCGAGTCTGCGGCTACGCTACTTTGGGCCGCGGCCGTTGACCTCCGATGCGCTGTACACATCACCGTCGACTGCGCTGGTCAACCTGGGAGCCACTTACAAATTCAGCGGAAAGTGGAGCCTGGTGGGCGAGGTTCTCAATGTGTTCAATCGCCAGGATCACGATGTTGACTATGCGTATGTTTCGCAGATAACACCAGCAATCGGGCTGGGACTGCCGGCAGTGCCGCCGACAACACTAGCAGGGCAGGAGCAGGTTGCCGATGTTGTGAATGCGGACGCCGCATTCACAAGAGTCATGCATCCTGTCGAACCGATTCAGGCACGATTCACTTTGCGCTACAGTTTTGGTCTCGGTCGGTGAAAAAAGTAAGTCGCCCCGTGTTCTCCTCCACCTTCGTCGATCCGGAACGTTCTTTCCCTCATCCCGTCCAGAGGGGCGACGTCGGATCTGCAGCCTCGTATCTGAAAGGTTTTTCGGGTGCAACTCCGGCGCGTAAGTCTTCCAGCGGAGGCCGCTCGCAAGCGATTGTGAACCGGTCATGCTCACCATCTTTTGTTTTTGTCGTCACTCCGAACAGCTTCAATCAGCGCGTGTCCGCCGATGCACACTGTCGGCACGTCGCGCGGTGGATCCCAGGGCCCATGCATTGCGGATGCATAGGCCTGGAACTCAGTTCGGCCGTTTGTACATGCTCCGCTCAGGAAAGGCGCATCGAGATTTCCAGATCGCCGGCTAATGGAACAGACATATATCGGCCCGCATCGGATCGCATCCGGGTTACAAATTCCTGGCAGAGTCGGGCGTCGTCAGCGAGCACCAGCGAGCCCGGCCGCAGGCGCGCTTCGACGCGCTGGAGAATCTCCGCATAGAGCGCCTTGGCGCCATCGAGCAGCACCAGATCCAGGCTGTCTGGAAGATCGTACGCCAGCGTTTCCAGCGCGTCGCCTTCGCGGATTTCCACGAGATCGATCAGACCAGCCTCGGTAAGATTTCCGCGGGCACGTGCCGCCTTCGACGGCTCGAACTCCGTTGTAATGATCCGGCCGCGGCCATTGTCGCGCAGAGCTGCGGCCAGATAGATTGTCGAGACACCCAATGACGTGCCGAATTCAAGCACGGATCGAGCGCCGGTGGAACGTGTAAGCATGTAAAGCAAATGTCCCGTATCGCGGGAGACAGGCAGCGGAATATCCCTCAGCAGACCGTAAAACTGGCGATACTCTGTCCTGCTTGTGCGCAGACTCGCTGCATCCGATTGTGTGATGGCTTGCAGGGCCGGCTCGCTTGCATCGGCTTCGTGAAAGAGTCGGTCCAGCAGTCCGGTCATCTGGGGGGAATTGAGCGTGTTCGTTACCATAGGCACACCTTCTCGCAAACCGGTATAAACCGGTTCACGGATGAAATGTGCGTTGGTTTACGGAAACGCTTACGGTAGCTGACAAGGACGTCAGCTACAGGATTGATCTTGTCGCCAATCGGTGTTTCATGTCAAGTCAGGGGTTCAGTCGCCGCGAAGAGTTGCGCCTGGGTTGCCGGCAGTCCGTGTGTCGACCGGTCAGATCCAACTTCGACCTGACGACAATGGTTGAGCCGTTCTTTCGTTTTTCAAATTGGCAGGCGTCACCTTATGCGATCGACGCGAGGCTTCTTTGTACCGTCGTTCGAACCGGTAGAAAAGAATTAGCCCCGTTTGACATATCAGCGGAAGCGCCCTGGCAGCGAAGTCGCATTCCCGGCTACCATTTTCCAGGCTGCAACCGAAATTGCATTGACGCGGTGGGTTGAGCGCGGGGGCTTTTGTGCGAATCTTCGCGCTGTCGGAAAGAGAAGCGATTCGCTTACCAGGAAACGCTTAGTTCGCCATTGCGCTGGGTTGATAGCTCCTGAGATCGATCGAGTTCCCGATCTTCAGTGGCACTTCAATCATCATGTTCTTCCATGGCGTATAGGGCAGGATCTTCCACATCTGCGAGCTGAGCCACAGCCGGAACCGTGTTCGCGGTACAAACCACTCGGTGCCGCCGTCTGCGATTCCCTGGCACTTGTGTACGAAATCCCGCATCCGGATCTCATATTGCTTGAAGGCAACCCGATAGTCACCATTCGCTTCCGCAAGTTCGCCGGCCAAGACGTAGGCACCCACAACCGCCATGCCGCTTCCCATCCCCGAAAGGGGTGAGGCACACCAGGCGGCATCTCCCAGCAGTACACTTCGACCGTTTGACCAGTGGTCCATTTTCACCTGGCTGACGGAATCGAAATAGAAGTCCGGAGTCGCATCCATCAGGTTCAGAAGTCGCGGTAGTTCCCATCCCTCCCCCTCAAACTGCGAGCGCAGAATCCTCTTTTGTTGCGCACTGTCACGACGTGCGTAATCGAGCGGTTCGCTGGCGAAGAAAAAGGACGCCTTTGCCTCTTCCGGATCGCCTCCGCTGAAGATGCCGACCTTCTTGCCCAGCGTCCCGTAGTAGAGTCCGGCATGGTCAAGGTTCAGGTAGTTCGGAATGGTAAAGATGGCTACGTGGTAGCCGAGATAGCGGACGAACCGCGCCTCGTCTCCAAATGCGATGGAGCGAAGTTTGGAGTGCAAGCCGTCAGCGCCCACCACGAGATCAAATTTGCGCTGCCCGCCACGCTCGAACCGGACCTTCACACCGTCGGCGTCTTCTTCGACTGCGGCAATGCTGTCGCCGAAGAGGTATTCCGTCGTCTCCCGCGTCCTGTCGTGAAAAAGCGCCGCCAGATCCCCCCGCAGAATTTCCAGTTCGCCGCTGGTGAATCCGTCCGGCATGCTCGCCACCCTCCGGTTGTTACGATCAACGATCGTGATGGCGCCGATGCGAGTCTGCTTCTCGCGAATCGCCTCCAGCAACCCCATGCGCTCCAGGACGCGCATGGAAGCGCCGCGAAAATCGACGGCATAGCCGCCGGGACGTACGGCAGGAGCACGTTCCACAATCGTCGGCTCAAATCCGTAACGGTGTAGCCAGAATGCCAGCGCCGGACCGGCCACGCTAGCGCCTGAAATGAGAACAGATCGATTTGTCATGACAATCTCCGTGGAAAGGATGTGAGACACCTGTCTTATACATTTGTACCACACGTTTGTCTGGTACAAATGTTTTATGAGAGATGAGCAATCCCTGAGCAATCGCGACGCGCTCCTGCTAGGGGCGAAGAAGTGCCTGCTGGAAAAGGGCTATAACCGTACCACTGCCCGGGATATTGCAGCCGTAGCCGGAGTCAGCTTGGCCGCCATCGGCTACCACTTCTCCTCGAAGGAGGCTCTGTTAACCGAAGCTTTGCTCCTCGCCTTTGGCGAATGGGATCAGGACCTCCAACTGGCGCTCCGGTCGGCAGTTCCAGCGGGGCTAGACCCTGCGAAGAGATTCGAGGCCATCTGGGAAAAGATCATGGCCACCTTCGAGACCCACCGCGCGCTTTGGGTCGCGAATTTCGAGATTTTTGCCCAGATGGTGGCACAGCCGGCCGCGAGGGGGTCGATTGCCAGCAAGCTGCATGCAGCCCGTGCGGGGCTGGCTGCGATGTTTCTGAATCAGGATGAGGGCACAGTCGACGATCGCACGGTGCGCACCATAGGCACCTTGCTCCACGTCTTGCTTTCTGGCCTGGTCCTCCAGTGGCTGATGGATCCGGCAAGTGCTCTGAGCGCGAAAAGTCTTACGGATGCGCTGCGCGACATCTCCACGGAACTCGGGCCAATTCGGAAGAAATCTGCAGTGCGACCGAAGAACCGCGCGGGAAAACGCCCCGGGAAGTCAGCCATGCTATCAAAGCTCTCTGATTGAAAAAACCGGGATTGCCGGGTCGGCGATCCTCAACGGTTCCGATCGACCCGGCCGCTCAGATAACGCGGGACAGCGATCGGGCGTCTTAATCCTCTTCCGTTTGGGTGATCAGATAGCGCTCGTACCCGATTTCCTTAATCTGGTGAACCTGTGCCTCCAGCCAGTCAACGTGACCCTCTTCATCGCGCAACAGCTTCACGAACAAGTCGCGTGAGCCGTTGTCGGCATTCTCTACGCATATTTTGATCGATGCATTATAGGAAGCGACCGCTTCGTGTTCGAGGCTAAGGTCGGATTCGATCATCTCGTTAACCGACTTGCCGATGGTGAGCGACATCGGCTCCATGCTCGGCGTCCCATCGAGAAACAGGATGCGCTCCATGAGCAATTCGGCATGCTTCATCTCATCGATCGACTGCTTCTTGATGTACCTGGAGTACTTTTTGTAGCCCCAGTTCTCCGCCATTTCTACGTGCAGGAAGTACTGGTTGATCGCCGTCAACTCATCGCGGAGAGCCTAATTCAGCTGCTCAAGGACCTTTGGATTTCCCTTCATAGAGCCTCCTCGTTTACAAGAGTTATTGCCCCATAGGCTTCCACCATCGAGTGGCAGGACTACTCGCCTACTTCCAATTCAGGTGGTTCGAGCAGTCGAGGCCCCGAACCATCGCTGAATGGATTCTTTGACGGCCGCAGCGTTGGGGGCAGCGTCGGCGGCCCAGGCTACGAACCCGTCGGGACGAACGAGAAGTGCAGACAAGCCTTTGTCATCTTTTGCCCGTTTCCTGACGTAGCGCAACCTGTCTTCGAGCCCATCGCAAATCGTCGTCAGAAAATCACTCGATGCGAAATCTAGCAGCAGCCCGCGTCCGTCGTGGAGCAGATTGCCCAGGCGGTTGCCGTCCTCGAGTTCGAAATCCGGAGCACTCCGGCCAATCAGCGGGTGGCCACCGCCCAGGTCGTATTGCAGGGAAACGCCAGAAATTTTCTCGATGAAGTAACTGGTGCCGTCCTTCGTGGCGATCAGGTCCCGCATGATTGCGGCAATCGCCCGGGCGTGCGGATCAGGCCGAATCACGGCAACTTGGGCGCGCGTCCAGTTGAGAACCCACGCGCCAATCGGATGGCGCTCAGCCGTGTAGGTGTCGAGGAGATCCTCGGGAGCCCAGCCCTTGATGACGGCTGCAAGTTTCCAGCCCAGGTTCATTGCATCGCCCAAACCGGCATTCATTCCCTGGCCTCCAAAGGGCGAGTGGACGTGCGCGGCGTCCCCGGCAAGAAGGATGCGCCCCCTCCGATAGGTCGTCGCCTGCCGGGACCGGTCGGTGTAGCTTGTGGCGACCTCTATGGATTTGAGTCTTACGTTCGTTCCCGATACTCGTTGAAGCATCGACTCCAGGTCTTCGGGGGTAATCTCCGAGGCACGATCAAAACGTCCACCATCGAAATCCACGACGCCGACGCGGCCCGGAGCAGGACCGTGTGTATACAGGCCCCGCGGCGTCAAATTGAATCCCGGAGCAAGACCGTCGAGGTCCTCGAATTCCACGACGGCCATGTAGCCGGTCAGTTCAGGATCGGTTCCCTCGAAGTCGAAGCCGGCGAGTTTACGCACGGCGCTGCGCCCGCCATCGCATCCGATGAGCCAGCTTGCTTCGAAGTCCCCCGTGTGGTCCGTACGGAGACCCGATCCGCAGTCTCCGTAAAATCGAGCACTTCGTGGCCCAGGCGTACATCGACGCCCAATTCCCTCGCCCTGTCAGCCAGTACAGACTCGAGGGCCGTGAGGCTTACCATGCCGCCGCCGACCGATGGGCCGGGGATAATCCACGGCTGGTTCGAGAAATCGACCTTGCTCGCGTCAAGCATAATGCCGGCGAAGTGGCCGGCAAAGCGTGGTGCTGAAGAGGGAGGAACGGGCACTTTGCCGTCTCCGGTGAACTGCATTCCGGGACGATCCCCACCCATCCAACCGATGGAAGCAGCTTTTACATCGCTCAAAAGTCCGCGACGATAAAAGGCTTCCGTAGAGGGGAAGTTCAGTCCGCGCGCTCCCATCCAGCCGCTCTTGAGAGGAGTCTCCGGGTGTTCGTTCTTTTCGAGCAACAGCACACATGCGCCCGCAAGGCGGAGTTTGCATGCCAGAAAGAGTCCGACCGGGCCTGCGCCCGCAATAATGGCGTCGTAATTCATATTTCAATTCTCAACCTTAGAGTGTACGAGCATGGCTCCCGCCAGGTTCCGGGATTACTCGGACAGGTGAGCTCGGATCCCCGGAGAGCATTTGTGTATGCGATGATTTGTCATCGGTCCGCGAATGAGCAGGACAATGCCGACAAAACCCGACTATGGCGTGGATGCACCGGGCGTCATGAGGACTTTCTTCCTCATAGGCTTCGCATCCCTTCTGTTCGCCGTTCTTGCACCACATACTGTCCGCATTGGATCCGTAAGCATCGACGCGCGCAGTTTCTTCTGGCCTGCCGGTTTTCTCATTGGAGAAGGTCTGCTTTTCCTGCTCTACGTGAAGTACGGAAAGTTTCGCCATCGGGATTTCATGCTGCGGATGCACGCGTGGCGCGGCGATGAGCGCGTGCTCGACGTGGGCTGCGGACGCGGATTGCTGCTCGCCGGCGTGGCAAAACGAATTGCCCAACGCAACGGCAGCGGACGTGTCACCGGGATCGATATCTGGTCGAACACGGATATGGCCTCGAACTCAGCGACTGCTACCGAGCGTAACCTCGAATTAGAAGGTATTCCCCGGTTCTGCACCCTGGTGAGTGAGCCGGCTCAGGAGATGCACTTCGCCGACGCCAGTTTCGATCTCGTCGTATCCAACCTCTGTCTGCACAATATCTACGACCGCCCGACCCGGCGTCGGGCCATCGAGCAGATTGCGCGGGTGCTCAAACCAGGGGGAACCGCCTTCCTTTCCGACTACAAGCTCACCGGCGAATATGCGAGGCAACTGCGGGAACTCGGGTTTGCGGTCGAAAGGCGCCGCGGAAGCTTCATCACGACGTTTCCACCGCTTACTGTCGTTGTTGCGCGCAAGCCCTCGTAACGCTTTCTCCTGCATCGATCAACAGAAATCAAAGACGCGGTCTTCCATGTATAATAGAACGGTCATTCGGTTTATTATCGAATTGGAGAGCAGTTTATGAAAGCGCATCGTCCAAGCCGGACAGCCGAACACAACGCTTTATTTCGCGCGATCGAGTCTTCGCGGCCGTCCGAGCTGCGTGTTGTGAACGACCCGATGGCCTGGAGGTTTCTCGGCATGCCGTTTCGGTTGGTGGCTCTTCTCGCGCGCAATCGCGCCTGTAGGACTCTCTTATGCCGCTACATCGATTACCGATGGCCGGGATCCCGCACCTCGCTCATCGCGCGAACTCGATGGATCGACGAGCACCTCACCCTTGCGCTGAACTCCGGGGTACACCAGGTCGTGCTTCTTGGCGCCGGATTTGATTCCCGTCCCTATCGGCTGGCCGATGCCAATCAGGTGCAGTTTTTCGAAGTCGATCACCCGAATACGTCTGCCGTCAAAAAGGCTCATGTCACTCGATCGCTCGGCACGCTGCCCGCGCATGTAAGATTCGTTTCAGTGGATTTCCGTCATATGTCGGTTCGACAGGTTCTGGAGGAGGCAGGTTTCGATCCGTCGGTTCCAAGCCTGGTTCTCTGGGAAGGGGTCTCCAACTATCTGACCGAGGAATCCGTCAGAGAGACATTGTCCTTTGTTGCTGAACTTTCTGCTGGAACTCAACTGGTCTTCACTTATGTAGACGACGCGGTCATCCGGAATCCGGCGGCGTCGATCGGCGGCCATGAGGTGCAGCAGACGTTTGCCAGGCTACAGGAGCCGTGGACTTTCGGCATCCCGCCCGACCATGCAACCGCGTTCTTTGAGGAATGTGGTCTCTCTCTGGACAGCGACCTGTCTGCCGCCGAATATCGCAAACCGTATTACGACAGCGGAGCTCCGATCCGGGGCTACGAGTTCTACCACGTCGTCACCGCGCACGTACCCGGAGAGGCGGAAGGGCAACGTTCGAATGATTCAGTGGAGGTTCACTATGCCTAAAGTCAGCCCGGAGTATCTTGAAAGCCGGCGAGCAGAGATCCTGGATGCGGCCATCGTGTGCTTCGCTCGGGATGGCTTCCATCCCACGACGATGAAGGACATCGTCCGCGAATCCGGACTGAGCCCGGGTGCCATCTACAACTACTTCCAGAGCAAAGAAGAGATCATCGAGTCGATCGCCGCCCGCCGCCACGAAAAAGAACGGCAGCTGGTGCTCGAAGCAATCAGCAAAGGACCGATAGCCACCGCCCTGGACCGGGTGCGAGATGCATTTCTCGATGATCTCGATAGTCCCCAAGAGCGGCTGCGCCGGCGTGTCAGTGTGCAGCTCTGGGCCGAGGCTCAGCGCAATCCTCAGGTTCGGAAGATTGTCCGTCGCAGTTTCGACGAACCTCGCAAGCTGCTATCTGAAATGCTGATCGAGGCGCAAAAACGGGGTGCGATCGCGCAAGGGGCGAATGCGGAAGCGCTCGCCTCCTTTGTGATCGCTGCGTTTCACGGGCTGGTGCTGCAGCGGGAATGGGACAGCCATTTTTCAATCGAGCCCCACAAGCAGTTGCTGGACCTTCTTCTGGGTGCCGTCGCCGGAGCGCCTGAGTCGGCCATGGCGGGGTGAGCAGACGGGATTACGGCACAGACCCAGCGGCGGCAAGGCCAGTCGCTCATAGAATAGCGGGAGTCTCCGTCATCCAACGACCATATTGGTGTAGGAAAATCAGAGTATGCAGACGCGACGCGATTTCCTGAAGCTGGCGGCTATGTTGTCCGGAGCATCAACCATATCCGGATTTGTTCCAGACTCGATTCAAAGGGCGTACGCAATCGAGCCAGAGCCGGGTTCCACCTTTCTCGATGCCGAGCACATCGTCATTCTGATGCAGGAGAACCGTTCCTTCGACCACGCGTTCGGCACACTGCGCGGCGTGCGTGGCTTCGACGATCCGCGCGCAGTCCGCCTGCCGAACGGCAATTCGGTCTTCGTCCAGACCAGTCAGGCCGGGGCTTCCTACGCTCCCTGGCGTCTGGACATCAGGGACAGCCGCATTACCTGGATGGGATCGCTGCCCCATTCGCGCAATAGCCAGGTAGACGCGTGGAATGAAGGTCGCCACGATGCATGGATTGATGCCAAGCGTTCCGGGAAGAGCGAATATGCCGACGTTCCCATGACGATGGGCCATTACACCCGCGAGGATCTCCCCTTCTATTACGCCCTCGCCGACGCCTTCACCGTCTGCGACCAGCACTATTGCTCGGTGATGACCAGCACCTCTCCCAATCGCTGCTTTCTGTGGACCGGCACCATCCGCGACCGGCAAAGCGTCGACTCGCAGGTCTTCATACGGAACGAGGAGATCGATGACGGCGGCATGGTCTGGAAGACCTTTCCCGAGCGGCTGCAAGAAGCTGGCATTTCCTGGAAGTCGTATCAAAACGAGCTCACCCGCTCCCCTCTGACCGGCGAGAGAGACGCCTGGCTTTCGAATTTCGGCGACAACATCCTCGAATGCTTTACTGCGTATAACGTAGAGGCGTACCCGGGATTCGCAGCAGCCGCCGAGCGATGGATAGCAGAGTCTTCCCGTGAAATACAGAAGCTTGAGGCCAGCATCGCCGCGGAGACCAGTCCATCCGAGGCGGCATCGCTGCGAACACGCCTGAAGGCCGAACAGAATCGCGTCGAGAACTTTCGAAGTGCGCTGGCGCAGTGCGGCAACGAGCGTTATCAACGGCTCACAGGAGAGCAGCGCGCTCTGTTCCACGCCGCGTTCGTCACCAACACGGACGATCCTGACTACCACACACTTCAGGAGCTGCAATTCGACGATGCCGGCACTCCTCGCACCATGAAAGTTCCTCGGGGCGACATCTTCCATCAGTTCCGCAAAGATGTGGAAGCGGGCAGCCTCGCTACTGTGTCCTGGCTCACGGCTCCCGAGAACTTCTCCGATCATCCGACATCTCCCTGGTACGGCGCCTGGTATGTCTCTGAAGTGATGGACATTTTGACGAAGAATCCCGAAGTCTGGAAGAAGACGATCTTTATCCTTACCTACGACGAGAATGACGGGTACTTTGACCACGCCCACTCCTTCGTCGCAGCCGACCCGAAGCGGCCGGAGACGGGTGGCGCGTCGGCGGGCATCGATATGGGAATCGAATACACTTATGTGGAAGACGAACTCGCGCAGGGTGTGGAGCGGAAGTACGCGCGTTCAGGACCCATCGGCATGGGCTTCCGCGTACCGATGATCATTGCCTCTCCGTGGACGCGCGGCGGATGGGTCAACTCCCAGCTCTTCGATCACACGTCCTCGCTGATGTTTGTTGAAAACTTCATTGAGAGGAAGTATGGCAAGACCGTGAAGGAAGAAAACATCAGTGCCTGGCGCCGTGCCGTGGCCGGCGATCTGACCTCCGCATTCCGGCGCTACGACGGCAGAGAGCCGGACCTCGATTTTCTGAATCGCGACCGCTTCGTCATCGGCATCGAGCAGGCGCATTACAAAGAGATTCCCTCGAACTACTGGAAACTCTCTGCACAGGAGATCGATGACATTAACCGAGGCCCGCAGCACTCATCGTTCACCTCCCACCAAGAACCCGGTACGAGACCGTCTTGTGCTCTCCCCTACGAACTCTATGCCGAGGGCTGCCCAACCTCGGACGGAACTCAGTTTGAACTGCGGTTGACAGCGGGGAACAAAGTGCACGGAGACAATGCCGCAGGGGCGGCGTTCAACGTTTATCTGCGCAATCTGAAAGACGCCGCCAGCGGCGGATTCCAGTCCGCGACCTATGCCGTTAAGGCCGGCGACACACTTCGACCGCGGTTTCCTCTGTCACTTTTTGGCAACGCAGGGTATTCGATCGAAGTGCATGCACCCAACGGGTTCTATCGCTTATTCACAGGCGCTCCCGCTTCGCCTCACCTGCAAATCCAGACTGAATACGAGCGGAAGGGCGCCGGGTTGACCGGGAACATCCTCGTCCGGATGCACAACACGAGTACAAAGCCAGTGAACGTCACCGTTGCGGAAGCTTCCTACCGGACGGATTCAAAACGTAAGACACTCAGACCGGATGAGACCTGGTCGCGGCGTCTGCACCTCAGGGGGAGTCACGGCTGGTATGACTTTACTGTCAAGACAGAAGCCACTGCGTTGCGTTTCGCGGGACGCGTCGAAACAGGGCGCCCGAGTATCAGTGATCCGTTGATCGCTGGCGCTGTCTAGCCAGCTGGGTCGGAGGCGTTTAGCTTAATTGCCACCGGAGGATCAGGGCTCATTTCAATTCGTTACTGTTCCAGGTTCCGGAAAGCCTCTGCATTTTCTCTGACCCAGCGCTCGATCGAGAGCGGCTTTCTGCCCAAAACCCGCTCCACGCCGTCCGTCGTGGCGGCGAGACGTCCTTCGCGGATTGCGCGCCACAAAGCTACATGAGCCTCGGTCTCTTCCTCTGAGCCACTGATTCGCGAATACCGGTCCCTGGCCTGTTCGTCTGAGATCGCCTGGTAGGAAAGGCTCCTGCCGATTGCCTGTCCAATGAGATTTGTGGTTTCGCCAAACGTAAGTGAGTCCGGGCCGGTGATGGCGAGCGCGGTACCGATGTGAGCATCGTCGAAAAGAGCGGCCACGCTGACGGCGGCGATATCGTCGGGATGAATGAAGGGTCGTCGGCCGTTGCCCGTGGAGGAACGCACAATACCCTCTGTTTTGATCGATGGGGCCCAGGCCAGGAAGTTGGACATGAATCCTGTGGGACGTACGAAGACGTAAGCTATTCTCGCGCTGCGAATGGCTGTTTCCCCTTGTTCGTGCCAGGCCCCGATGGCCAGACCCTGTTCGACATCGAGGGAAGACAGTTTGACGATCTTCCTGATTCCGGCTTCACGGGCCAGTTCGGCCGCTACGCGATCCCGCTCGGGAATTTCGGGGCCGACATTGGCCAGAAACAGAGTATCGGCGCCCTGCAACGCCGGGCGCAACGTGGCCGCCGAGGCGAGATCCCCAGCCGAGACGTCAACTCGACCCGCAAAGAGGGCGTGAGCTTTGTCTGGATCACGGGTGAACACGCGGGGGCGCACATCACGCTCCAGCAGAAGGCGCGTAACCCGCAGGCCCACTTCTCCGGTCGCGCCTGTAATGAGACAGTTCATGGTTCCTCCCTTCGGGGAAATGGAGTTCATTCCCCTGCGACGATTCTGCGGCCTTCGAACCACATTTTGACTCGCATTCAGAATCGGCGCCAGGCCGTGTTTCATCGCGGCTCTTCGCCTCATAGTTGAAGAAAAGCTCACATTCGCATTTAGACTGAGCCTATGAAGAGAAACAATGAGGGGTCATCATTTCGGCGCCGCCGCCCGGTGCAGCAAAGGGCTCAGGCAACCGTCGAGGCCATGCTGGATGCGGCCGTCAAACTTCTCAAGCGCGGCGGTTCTGCGTTTATCACCACGAATCGCATTGCCGAGACCGCTGGGGTCAGTATTGGCTCCGTGTATCAGTACTTCCCCAATAAGCATGCTCTCTTTGTAGCTCTTCACGAACGGCACATCTGCGATGTGGACGCGACTTTGCGCCGCAAAATCGCCGAATGCGCACACGCGCCGCTCGAGGAACTGGTGCTGTCTCTTCTGGAGGGGATGGTCGAGACACAAGCAGCAGATCTGAAGCTCGCGGAATTGCTGCAGGCGGAAGTGCCCCATCGGGCAGACGGCTCTATCGCATTCTCCACTCGGTTAAGCGACGTCTTTCTCGCCGCGCTCACTCCGCATGCAAAAACCCTGAGATGGCGGACCGATCCGCGCACCCGTGTCTTCATAGTGGCTCATATGGTCGACTCGCTTGGGCATGCGATTGTGTTACACCGGCCGCGTGGTCTGTCTCCGGAAGCAGCCAAAAAAGAAGCCTCCAAGGCAATCCTCGCTTATCTCGCATCGTAAGCCACCTGCGCGCGGCGAAGAATTTCAGAGCCTGAGCGAGGATGCAGTCCTGCGATGGCGCTCTCTCCCTATCTCACTGAAAAAAGGAGCTCTTCTTACATTCGGACCCTTGGTTCCCATCGGGCCCAATTTCGGATCAATTTGCTGTATCTTCTTTAGAAGAAAGCCGACTATTTTGGTCTTATCTGTTAGTCGGGACCCACCATTTGCTGCCACCGAAGGGCCGAGTTTGAAGCCAGACCACGCGGCCAGCAAGCAGCGCACTCAGGTGTTCGACATAGCTTGCGTGGCGCTTGTCGTGATGCAGTGCATGGTCTCTGCGTCGATATAAGGCTCCAGTGCATCGTAAGCGTAGGGCAGCGGCGGCAGCCTGTAACGTCCCGACGCGGGAACTGTTGCAGGCGGCGCCGTAGCCTGAGCCACAGCATTACGATCCACGGCCGCGCCTGACAAGGCGAGCCCTGTGATGGATCCAATGCCCGTGAGTATGGAACGGCGGTTCATGGTTATCCTCATCGCGCGGCAAGTACTGTGTGGAAATGGGAAAGCAAGGCCATTTTCCTTGCGAGCTATCGGAGCTGACGTTCGAGCCTGTCCATGAGTATGTCATTTGTACGTGCAGGCCAAGCCGCGGCTTCGTGCAGCAAATTGTCGTAGCGCAGATAAGATGTGTAGCCTAGCGATTCAGTGGGCATCGTTGAAGACGGGATCTTGGCGCTACTCATGTGCGTGGCGGATATTTTGATAATTTACGCTGCAAGGAACGACGATGAATCCCGAGCGCGCGAGCAGCCTGAGAAATGTTCCCACCGCAGTCAGCGATCACACGCTGCATATGCTCCCATTCGACCCTCGCCAGGGTAGGAGTTGACGTAAGGGTCTCGGCGGGAACTTGATTGGGCGTTTGCAGTTTCTCAAAGGCATCCAGAATCTGATCGGCATCCGCAGGTTTGCTCAAATAGTAGTCGGCGCCACGCTTCATCGCGGAAATTGTTGTAGGAATACTGCCGTAACCTGTAAGTACGATGATGGTCGAAGAGGGACTCTCGGCACGGAGCTGTTCCACCACGTCCAGACCGTGAATGCCTGGCATCCGCAGATCCACGAGGGCAAGCTTGGGATTCCAATCGCGGGTAACTGTAAGAGCTTCTTGTCCATCCGCGGCAGCCTTTGCATCCCAACCTCTCTGCGCGAGTGCGCGGCACAGCCGGCTGCGGAACACCTCATCATCGTCCACGACCAGCACGCGCTGCGCCAATTTATGGTGCGGCATGGCTAGCTTCCCCCCGCCTCGAAAACAGCGCCGGCAAAGTTAGTTGAGCAGTAGTTCCCTGGCCGGGAACCGATTCGTAGGTCAGGCTGCCGCCGAGCCGCTCAGCGAATGTTCTGACGAGGAACGTACCGAGCCCCATGCCATGTCCCGGCTCTTTGGTGGTAAAGAATGGCTCCGCGATTCGGCGAAGGATCTCGCCGCTCATCCCGCAGCCGTTGTCAACGACGGAAAACACAATCTCGGACCCTCTATGCTGCGCCCGCAAAATCACTCGCACATTGCCGCTCCCCGCATCGAGAGCATTGCCGATGAGCGCGGTGAGCGACTGAACGGTGGCGCGCACCGGCAGGCATACGATTGTATTTGCCTCGCGGGCGTCGAGCGCAACATGGGAGCGCTGCGCCTCGGCAACCTCATCAAGCGTTTCCCGGAAAAGTTTCCCGACCGAGACGGTCCGCGGAGACTCGCCCACTGGCTCCGCGCCGTCGGCACTCATCCTCTGAAGGATGCTCTGGCAGCGTTCGACCTCAGACCGAATCAGTCTTGCATCGACAGCCAGGTCGCTTCCGTTTGTCAAAGTGGACGAATAGCGCTCCAACTCGCGTGCGATCACGGCGATAGTTCCAAGAGGCGTCCCCAACTCGTGGGCCGCGCCGGCAGCCAGAGTGACCAGAGACGCCAGCCTTTCCTGCCTGGCGATGCGGTTCTGAAGGGCCAGCACCTGCTGCTCACGGAGACGTAGGGCATCGGACACTCTGCCGGTGAAAAAACCGATCAGCGCCGCTGCAATCACAAAAGCAATCCACATCCCTACCAAATGTGAAAAGAGGCTATGCTCCTCCGCGAGAAGGTGCAGTTCGGCATACTGAACGTGTAGAAAGAACAAAAGCCCGAAACACGTTGCCGAAAGCCCTCCGAGAACCCATGTCCATTCTCTCCGGAGCGCGACGGCGGCAAGTGTGATCTGGACCAGGTAGAGCAGGCTGAACGGGTTCATCGGACCGCCCGTCAGAGCGAGCACGGCGGTCAGGCATAGAGTATCGAAGGCGAAGATAATGCCTAGCGTCGCCTGCGGGAAACGAACCGAGCTGTGCGAAATGCGATGGAGCCAAACGTTTGTAGCCAGCACCGAAGCCAGCGGGACAGTGGTCCATAGAAACGAAGGGCAGGAGCCGAGAAGATACGCTATTCCCACGAGCGTGGCCGATCCGCCGAAAACCATGCCGTATCGCAGCCGCACCACCCACGGCAGAGCAAGATTGGGCGCAGCGTCGTTTTCCGAACCGGGTTGCTTGCGGGAGATGTCAACGCTCGGCATTGAGCTCATGAATTGGCGATCCTGAGACAATTCGACTCCCTCCAGCACAATCCTTCTCATCATATTTTGCTTTGGAAGTCCAATGCAGGTGCGACAATTCGCCGCAGCCTGCGTGTGGCTCAGGAGGCATTTGCCGCGGCTATGATGCGAACAGGATTGCAGCGCATACGTGCGACCCATCTTGTCGGGATCGAAGAAGATACTGTGTGTTCCAGCAGCCGCGCCGATTCCGAGCTTTCTTCCCTCTCACCGAAGCACCGATGCTGAGGGCCCGCCCGCGCATCGGGAGACGCTGTTGTTCATATTGTGAGCCGGTGGCCGACATTTGCGCGCGCCGGCCGAGGAGGCCTTTTATGCGTTATCTTTCTATTCTAGCCGCAGCGCTGCTGTTGGCCGTATCCAGTCCCGCCTACGCTAGGGTCTTCGCAAAAGTACACGGTGTGGTCCAAGACCCTCAGCACCGGCCCATCGCCGGCGCCAGAATTACCATTCACGCCCTATCCGGCCGCTACATGGCGAGCGTTTCGACGGGACCAGATGGGCAGTTTTCAGTGAGCGGACTCATCCCGGGACAATATCAGGTCATCGTGACTCATGACGGATTTACGAGAGTAACCCAGACGGTGACTGTTCATGCCGGGGCCGAGCAAACTCTTACATTCGCTCTGGGGGTGAATCATATAACGCAGAACGTCACCGTCACCGCCGCCACGGAAGTCACCGCCAATCCTACCGGACAAACTATCCAATCAATTAATCGCAAAGCCTTCACTAACTCAGCCAACGTGAATATCAGCCAGGCCATGGCGCTCATCCCTGGTGTCACAACGATCTCCGGTAATGGTCCCCGTGACGCCTTCATTTCCGTGCGCGGATCCAATAGCACTTCTCCTTACGGCATCCGCAACTTGCAAATCTTCGACGATGGTTTTCCAGCGACGCAGCCTGACGGTCTCTCTCGCGCCGACCTCATCGACCCTCATGCCTACGGGAGCATTGACGTTATACAGGGACCATCTTCTACCCTCTATGGGAATTTTGCTACCGGCGGGGCCATCTTCTTCCACACCATACCCGGTGCCGAGATTCACGGAGTGCAACTCGGCGTGGAAGAAGGAAGCTTCGACTATTTCAACGACTATCTGAGGGCGGGCAACGCCGGAACAAATTACCAGTATTTTGTTTTTCTCAGCAATGAGCGGGCCAGACAGTTCATCGAGAACAATGCGTTCAACACCTTTACCGCGAACATGCTTGGCCAGTTTTCGATCACACCCCGCGATCGCATCACCGTCAAGTTTATTGACAACGACCTGGACACGCGGGAACCAATCCGTTTGTCGCTCAACCAATACCGCGCCAACCCGTTCCAGCAGGGCTGTGGAGTCTACAACGCGGCGAATCCTAACGGCTGCGCCACGGAGAGTGTCTACGCCAATGGCTTCACCGGCTCCAAAGTGGACGTCACCGCCGTCCAGGCCGGTCTGGGACGGAACGATCGCCGCACCATCGCCGGCCTAAGGTGGGAGCATCAGTTTACTCCTAACACGACTTGGCGCAACCAGTTCGTCTTCGACGACAAGGATATTGATCAGCCGCTTGGCAATACCAGTGCCCGCGGCTCGTCGCCATCCTTTGACGTCTTCAGCGATGGCACGCGAAGCGGCACGTTGTTTGGCCGATCGTCGCTGACCTATGGTGGAGGCTTCTTCGACTGGGAAAATCTGAACTCCGTCACCTATAACCTGACCCCGGCCGGCAACGCGACACTTGGAGGCCTAGCCCAGACCACATATGGCTACGTAATGGACGTGGGCCTTCGTGGTTCAGAACAGCTAAACTTGACTCGGAAGTTGATCGCCATCGCGGGTATAGCAGGTCAATATGACCGCATCAGCGCGCTTGATACGATTTACAGCTATTCGTACACGTCGACGCCGTCGACGCTGCAGATTCCGGCCTTACGCACCTATACCGACTTCGCTCCCGAATTTGCTCTCCTGTATCAACCCACAGCAAATCTTCAACTCCACGCACGTCTGGGCACCGGCTTCGGAACCCCCCAATCGAGCAACCTGTTTGTCACCTCACAGGGCGTCTACGGGAACAACACCACATTGAATGCGCAAAAAAACATTGGCGTCGACGTTGGCGCCGATTGGTCGCTGGCAGAGAACCTGCATGTGAATGTGGCCGGCTTTTACGAACACTTTATCGATGAACTGGTCTCGCAGTCACCGGGCGCAAGCCTCCAAAACTTCACCTACAATGCGCCTTCCGCGTCGCATCGGGGCATGGTTGCCGGAATCGACTGGCACCCGTTGCCACGGTCCATGCGGGGGCTCAGTCTATTCACTGCGTATACACTCGACACGCAGGTCTACCGCCGTTACACACAAACCTTGAGTGCGGGCTCGTATAGCACATCCTTCAATCGCGCCGGCCTGTCCGTGCCCGGCGTTATTCCTAATAATCTGACTGCACGGCTGAGCGACGACCAGACTTCACGCCGGCTCGGGGCCTTCGGCGGCTACATCGAGACCACCTTTCGTGATAAGTATTGGCTGGATAACGCGAACCTGCTGCAGGCGCCCTCAGCGACGCTCTTGAATGTCGATGTTCACTACGATCCCTCCGTGGCGCATGGCGAGTTGTCGCAACTTCACTTCTATTTCAACATGCAAAACCTTGCCGACCGCATGTATGTCGGCTCGGCCAATGTACTTTCGGACTCCATCAGTTCCTCCACCGGGCTGGAGAACGGGATGGCCACCATGGTCAACGCAACCGGATCAATCTACGCCGGCGAACCGCGCGCTTCGTATGGCGGCGTACAACTGAGGTTCTAACATCATGAGCAGCACGGTTATTTCCAATCCGTCGTCCCGCTCGGTTCCCCGCCTGCACTGGCTGAATTACCGGACCATTTGGCGGTGGCACTTCTACGCGGGCCTGTTCTGCATTCCCTTTGTTCTTTGGCTGGCGACCACCGGCTCAATCTATCTGTTCAAGCCGCAGATAGATGCCTGGCTGGATCGCCCGTATGAACATCTCGCCGTGCAGGGCGTGCGCGCCACCGCCGCTGCGCAAGTGGAAGCTGCTCTGGCGGCGATTCCCGGGGCAAACCTGCACGATTATCAACTGCCGCGCACACCCCGCTCGGCGGTTCAGATCCTCGTAGGGCGCGGCACCCAGGAGTATCGCGTCTATGTAAATCCCTATACGCTGCAGGTCATGCACACCGTTAACGAAGACCATCGATTTACTCGGCGATTGTTTTATCTTCACGGCGAACTGCTCATCGGGGACAAAGGCTCCTACATCGTAGAGACCGCCGCATCCTGGGCAATCATTATGATCCTCACCGGGCTCTATCTCTGGTGGCCCAGAAATGCCACCGGTCTCGGGGGCGTTCTCTATCCACGGCTGCATCAGAGCGGGCGCGCCTTCTGGCGCGACATTCATGCGGTCACTGGCATCTGGGTCTCGCTGCTGGCGCTCGGGTTTCTCTTCAGCGGCCTTCCCTGGGCAACGAGCTGGGGTGGCTACCTCAAGGCTGCGCGGCGGATCACCGGCAAGGCAATCGTTCATGAAGACTGGGCGACTGGCCGTTCGTCGGAAATTGCCGAACGGCTGGCGATGGATAAGAACAGCCTTGCCGTCATGGAAGACGATCATGCCGGACACGGGAAGAGAGGCATGAAAATGCCTGCTCTCACCAGCTATGCACCGCTTAACAAAATGATCGGTCCAGTATCGCGGCTGCACTTCGCCTTTCCGGTGTTGATTGTGCCGCCGATGCGCCGGGGTGGCGCGTGGACGGCGAAATCAGACGCAGAGGATCGCGTTCTGCGCGATCAAGTGACGCTCGATCCCACCACGGGCGCTGTTCTTGCGCGGCTGAACTTCGGCCAGCGGCCGCTCATCGACCGTCTCGTAGGAATCGGAGTCGCCGCGCACGTGGGACAACTCTATGGATGGCTGAATACGGTGGTCAACCTGTCTACAGCGCTCGGATTGATTGTCCTATGTATCAGCGCACTCATCCTCTGGTGGCGAAGACGTCCAGAGGGGGCGCTAGGCGCGCGAGCGTGGACTGTGAGCCCGCGTTTCACGCTTGGTTTCGCCGGTCTTGTATTCGCACTCGCCGTTTATCTCCCCATGTTCGGGATTACCCTGCTGCTGGTTGCCTTGACCGAGAGGTTTGCACTGCGCCGGCTACCGGCAACCCGGAAATGGCTTGGACTTGCGCCGCTGGCTTGCTCTTGACAGAGTGCGGATCAATAATTCTTGTCCCTGCGACCAGGTTCAGGGTCGTTGCGCCAGCGTTCCGACGCGAAGACCTGCCTGCCCGATTCATCATTCTCGCTCGACATTCATGCGCTCGTGATTGATCTGCGGTTTTCACGGCTGACCAGCGTCTTCTGATGAGCTGGCCTCGCTGCCCATTGATTTGCTTTATTTCACAGGAATAATCAAGATTGCAAATGCCGTGCTCCCGAACATCACAAACGGCTTGTTGGTATCCGGATCGGCCTGCCCGGAGGGAAACCCCGACAATTCCGCAGCCCTTGCGCCGAGGATCATGATGTGTGGTGGAATATGAATATAGTCCTTTTGCCCCCGGAGAAGTTTTCTCGCCGCGGGGGCAGTGTTACTCCACGACCAGCCGCCCCGCAGCATGTACGAGTAGCCCACGTGATTTGGATTTGGCTGTCGTCCGGCGTAGAAATCTTCCAGCCACTCCAGCCCATATTTGTTGAAGCACGCTGGGAAGTTCTTATTCCCAACGTGCGCTGGATCCTCTGGCGGTATGCATGTCCATCCATTGTTCCCGACGCGCAATTGCGTCACGCGCCCAAGCCCGTCCATGCGCACCACTGCCGCACCCGCTGCTACTGCTTTCGGCGCAGCGGAGAGCGCACTCGCGATCTCTGCCTTCGCCTGCCCCATCGCCGGTATGGCCAGAACTCCGGCCACCAAACCCACAGCTCTCCGCACCCAGCCCCTCATCGTTTGTTACCCCTCTCTCCAGGGATTGTCGCAGATCGCCGTGGCCATCCCGGTCTGTAAGCAATGGACTTCGGGCGCCGGTCAGAAGCGCAATCCGCCTCCGGAGTTTGCAGACATGTCTATCAACCAGGACAAGGTCGATGCCCTGATGCCGCTTTTGGTATCGCCAGGATCACGACGACAGCCGGTGGCTGAGATAATAGCGGCAGGCATGGTTTCCCGCCCGACGCGAATTGGATGAACTGATTCAACCCGCAATGCCTCCTAACAGTAGACGTTCCTTTCTCAGGTTTTGTGCAGCTGCTGTTCCTGCATTCGCGATCAGGGACACCTTTGCCGCTGCGGGACAATTATTGACTCGCCAGAGGGCGCATTCTCCGGATCATCTGAAGCGGTTTGTCGATCCGCTGCCCATTCCCGGCCGCATGAAGCCACACGGCAAGCGCGGCGACACGATACTGTATCGCGTGCGTATGGTGGAGTTCGAAAAGCGATTGCATTCACAGCTTCCGCCTGCGAAATTGTGGGGCTATGAAGGCGAGTGGCCAGGACCAACTTTCGAGGCCATGCGCGGCGTTCAGGTTGAAGTGGAATGGCACAACGATCTGCCCCGGCGACACCTCTTCCCCATCGATACTCAGCTTCCGCCCTGTAGGCCTCCTGCGCCAGCTGTGCGTACCGTTCCACACCTGCACGGCTCCCGCACACCCTCTTTCAGCGACGGCCTGCCGGAAAACTGGTTTACGCCTGGCCGTTCCGTCGTCTTCCACTACCCCAACGAGCAGCGGGCTGCCGCGCTCTGGTACCACGACCACGCCGGCGGTATTACCCGCCTCAACAGGGTTGCGGGACTAGCCGGTTTCTATCTCCTGCGTGACAGCCAGGAGCTCGGCATGAACCTGCCCTCAGGCGAAAGCGAAATTCCGCTGATGCTGCAGGATCGCATCGTCGATGCGCACGGTCAGCTTGTCTACCAGCCCACACAGGACGACGGAAGCCTGGCACCTTCTGGATTATGGGGCCCCCAATTCTTCGGCGATCTGCCGGTGGTGAACGGGGCAGCCTGGCCCTTTCTCGAAGTCGAACCGCGCCGCTATCGGTTCCGTGTTCTCAATGCGGCCAATTCACGCTTCTTCAATCTCTACCTGAACCTGGCGAAGAGCCCTACCGACATCCCTCATCTGGTCCACTTCCACCAGATCGGCAGCGATGGCGGGCTGCTCGCCGCTCCAGTTGAACTGCAGCAGCTGCTGCTTGCCCCCGCAGAACGCGTCGACCTGATCGTCAACTTCGCCGGGTTGGAGGGACGAACCGTTACGCTTTCGAACAATGCAGCCACTCCCTATCCCGGATGGAACGCCCTCTATGCCCAATATCCATCCTTGACGCAGCTCATGCAATTCCGTGTCTCCCGCCGCTGCACCTCCGGCGTTCGTGCATTCAGCATGCCCTCGGCCATCTCGCTGCCGCGCCTCCGGCCAGATCAGGCTGTGCGCACCCGCACTCTCGTTCTTTCGGATCAGATGAACGCCAAAGGATTGTCAGTGCGCATGCTCATCGACGACAAAGGATATGAAGACCCCACCACCGAGTTTCCTGCGCTCGGCTCGGTCGAACAGTGGCGCTTTATCAACACCACAGACGATGCCCATCCCATGCATCTGCACCTCGTGCAATTTCAAATCCTCGAACGGCGAGGCTATGATTACGGAGTCTTCGCGCTCCACGGCAAGCTTGAATTCAGCGGCGAGCCGCGTCCGCCCGCACCCAACGAGAACGGCTGGAAAGATACTGCAGTCGTTAATCCACGAGAAGTGCTCACCATCCTGATCCCGTTCCTCGGCTTTTCCAGAAAGTTCCTCTTCCACTGCCACCTAGCCGAGCACGCGGACAACAACATGATGCGGCCATTCGTCGTCATTGCGCCAGACGGTGTGTCGGAGAACCCGCGAACATCGTGAAGGGGATCGTGAGGCGACCGGATTCATCGAGGGACAACACGGGTTAACTATGCAGACGAGACGCGATTTCCTGAAACTTGCCGCTCTTTTGTCGGGTGCCGCCGGGGCCTCCGGTTTCGTTCCCGCTTCGATTCAACGTGCGTATGCCATTGCGCCGGAGCCGGGATCGATGTGGCTTGATGCCGAACACATCGTCATTCTGATTGCAGGAGAACCGCTCCTTCGACCACGCGCTCGGCACGCTGCGAGGCGTGCGCGGCTTCGACGATCCGAGTTTCAGCGATCCGCGGATGGGTGAGGTTATCTGAGCCCGGAACTGGCTGGGCCAACGTCGCGCATGTTCTCTAGATCCTGGTCGGTCAACGTTTTCAGGAAGGCGATCACATCGTCGATTTCCTGATCGTTCCAGATTGGCTTCTCACCTAATTTTCGATCGAGCGGCGCATCGGTTGTGTCTACATTCTTGCGGTACTGCGCGGGAAGGTCGTTGAATTTCTCCACCTTGCCGTCAGGAGCCACCGGATACCATTTCGCAGGATTCGTATCTCGCTCCACGTAGAAGAGGAGCACCTGCCGCAGCGTATGAAAGCGCCCATTGTGGGAAAAGACATGGCGTATGGCGACATTGCGCAGTGAGGGCGTGCGGAACAGCCCGCAATTGGCCGGGTTTCTGCTCGCGGCGTCTTTGCGGAACGGGCCGCAGAGTCCCAGGTCGTAGTAGTACGGGCTCTTGTTCCACGCGACCTCGTCATTGCGCGGCACGCCAAGCGCCTCAAATTGAAAGTCCGTGAAAAGTGGATGCGCGCCGTTCGCGCCTACTTCATCGAGATGGCAAGAAGCGCAGTTGCCGCCGTTCGGATCATCGAACAGCTCTTTACCGCGCAGCTCCGCAGGCGTCAGCATTGCCTTTCCGTCGAGCCATGCGTCGAACTTGCTGGTGTATGGGTGAAAGCTCCTGTCCTCCAGTTCGAATTGCTGCAGGGCAAGTGTCGCTTTTGTGACTACGAGCGCGGGATGCTCAAATATCTGCTGACCGAAAACCAAGCGGAATTCTCCAGCATATCCGGCATGACTTAGTTCTTGCGCCAGTTCCTCAACGCTCCCGTTGTCCATTTCCGCCGGTGAGAAGAATGGAAACATTGCCAGCGCGTGCAGAGAATTGTAACGCCCGTCCCAGGTGTATCCGCCCGCCGGCACCTCATTGGTTTCGGTCAACTGCTCAATTGGGTTGGTGGCATGCACATGAGTCCAGCGCGGGACGTAGTTGAGGATATAGCGCAGCGAGGGTACAGCCCGGTAGTCTGGCGTCTTCAAGTCTGGCCCTCCGTATTGAACGGATAATCCGTTGGACGGACCATATGCATACCGGGGATCGTGACAGGTGGAGCAAGCCATCTTGCCGGATGCCGAAAGCGACGGATCAGAGAAGATTTTTTTGCCGAGAATTGCGGCCGGGCTGAGCGATGATCGTCCGGAAAGAGACGACGGCGGGGCGATGCCCCCGGCCACACATAGAATTCCCGCGAAGATGAAGGAAAATCCGGCGAGGAGAAGTTTGCGGATCAAGATCATGAGCTGCGAAAGAGTGGAATAAGCCGGCTTACGGATAGTTCGTAAAAATATCCGGGCCGAAGGCCGCCAGTCCTTTCTGACCGGCATAACCGAGATACTGGCGTATGCCAAAGAGTTCTTCGAGGGACTTGAGAAGCGAATAGTGGTTGTACGGCATATTCGACACGGTGCCGGGGCGAATATACTTCGAGAGCAGCAGCGCGCCAGTTTGGTCGCCACCATAGAGCAGCGTTCTTTTGGTAATGCGAAGGCCGTTCCGCAGGTGAGTCACCGAAACCGGATATGTTCTGCCGAGATTAGGTCCTTCCTGCTCATGACAGCAAAGCTTTCCGTAAACGGTCACGACCACATTGTTGCCGGTACGCTCGATTTTTCCGCTGCCGCCCTCATCGAAATTGATGACGATCAGGCCGTCTTTCTTGTAAGCAGGTGAGTTCATGATGATCGGCACCCACTTCTCAAGAAAAACGTTGATGGACGTCAAACCGCCCGGCCGGCCGTCGCTGCAGGGCGAATTGTGGCCATCGTCACATAGATTGGGTGTGATGAAGCTGAAGTTGGGTGTAGTGGCGATGGAGCGTAGATCCGCTTTCAACTCACGCAGGTTCACCACATCCTTCTTGCATACCGGACTATCGATGATCGCATGGAAGTACATGAAGGGATCATGCCGCGTCGCGTATCTGTCTCCCATCGGAACCGCGGGCGTTGGAGCCTCGGCCTCCTGTGTGAGATCGATGCCGTTTAGCGGCGGGTGTCCGCAGGTGGATGACTCGCGCGCGGGATCGTTGCCCATGTCCTCCATGTAGCCCTTCCACGTAAGCCCCGCGGCCATGAGTTGATTGGCCAGCGTCTTCACGGATGCGGGGTAGACACAACCATGGCCGACGGCTTGCCCGTCCGGAGCCGTACCGGTCTGGCGGAAGTCGGCATAGGTATTACAGTCATTCGAGGTCTGCGGCGTGGAGGCCTGCCCGCTCACCATAGCGATGTAATTGTCGAGGCTGTCGTGCCCAGTACCGTAGTATTGCGTGAGCAAAGCGCCCTTGGCCCGCAGCGTCTTTGCCAGATACGGGGCCTCGGACTGCGGCGCAAAGGTGTCAGCGTAGTTTTTATTTTCGAGTGTGATCACAAACACATGCCGGATGGGCGGCAGGCGAGAAAGGGAGGCGTCCCGGGCGGCGGCAGACCTTTGCGCGCCAAACGCTGCAAGAAGGAGGAACGCGCAACATGCGCAGGCAAGAGTGAGCAGCCATCGTTTTGTCGTCAAAAGGAGAATCCTCTGCGGGTGGTGAGCTATGCGAGCGCCCAAACTTCGATCAAACGGAAAATGGTGAACTGCTCCTGTTACGGTTCCAGTGTAACGGCTCCAACTCCTGTAGCTTCGAAGCTCTTGTTGGCGAGGCGCTACCGTTGTGTCCCAGAAGTTATTGTCATTTGGTAGCAACCGCAGATCCTTCACTTCACTCAGGATGACAACAGCTTTTTGTGTTGCGAACTTCAGAGACAGGACACTACAGGCGCCTGCAGGTTACACCTCCGCCCATCGCCGCAGCAGGTTGTGATAGATCCCCGAAAGCCGGATAGCATTGGGTGAGTCGATCTGCTCGGCGGCAATGCGCTGGGCTACATTGTCGAGATCGAACAGGAGGGTGCGTGCGCCGTCGTCGCGGACCATGCTCTGGATCCAGAAAAATGACGATACACGCGCGCCGCGGGTGACGGGGCGCACGTTATGCAGGCTGGAGGATGGGTAAAGCACCATGTGCCCGGCGGGAAGCTTGACGGAGTGGATGCCGTAAGTATCCTCGACGACCAGCTCACCGCCATCGTATTCCTCGGGGCTGCTGAAGAAGAGCGTGGCGGAGAGATCGCTGCGGACGCGATGCGTGGTTCCTTTCAAATGGCGGATGGCGTTGTCGATGTGCGTGCCGAAAGACTGGCCTCCACTATAGCGATTGAAGAGCGGCGGAAAAACCTTCATCGGCAGCGCGGCGGAGACGAAAAGCGGGTTCTGGCCGAGGGTTTGCAGTATCAGTTCGCCAATCTCTTTGGCGACAGGATGGCCTTCTGGTATCTGCATGTTGTCTTTGGCGAGGCTGGATTGATGGCCGGCGGTTGCGCGGCCATCGACCCACTCGGCGGCGTCGAGTTTCTGGCGGACTTGTTGGACCTGCTCACGGGAGAACAGGTCCGGGATCGTTAAAAGCATTGGATCTCCTATCAGGATGGCTTTGAGGCAAAAGCCAGGCCATGATTTGCTGGTTTACGCATAGCCGAAGCTGGTTCTGTTCGAGCGCTTCTTGTTTCTCTCGCTTCTTGCTCTGTTGCTCAAAACTTGAAGCTCATGCCGAACAGGGCCGAAGTTCCGGCTCCGGGAATTACGTGACCGGGATGCAGCTCATCAAGATAGAAACGGTCGGTGAGGTTGTCGATGTTGACCTGGACCGCGATGCGTTCGGAGACTTCGTATTTGGCCATGGCGTTGAAGGTCCAGTATTCCGGCGCCGTCTCGAGTGACGAGAGCGTGGTAAGCGTGGTGCTGTTGGCGTCACGCGCGCCCACGAAGTTACTGCCTGCGCCCACTTCAAAGCCATGCGGCAGGCGATACTCGGTCCACAGATTGAAAAGATTCTGCGGAACATTCTGCAGCGGCAGCCCAATGGATGCGGGGTAATTTTGACGGGTGACCGGTGAGTCGACGACCTCGCTATGCAGGAAGGTGTAGCTGGACAGAATCTCCCAGCGATCGGTGAGATGGCCCTGAACAACGCCCTCGGCGCCATCTACGCGTTGGTTTCCCGCAAGCACATCGACAGAAGAATCATTGGGATCGGGTTCGAGGACGTTTTCCCGGTCGGTACGGAAGAGAGCGCCACGGAGGGTGAGTCTTCCGTTATGGACGTTCCACTTGCTGCCGAATTCATAGCTCTCGTTCTGCTCCGGAGGAGTTTCCTCGTTGGCTGCCGAGAGTGAGAGCTGTTCTGCGGAGGGGTCGAATGAGGTCCCGTAGTCAAAGTAGATGCTGCCGTTCGCGCTTGGCTTATAAACCAGCGCGCTGCGCCAGGTGCCCTTGTTGATGTCCTGCTCAAAGCCCGCGGCCTGGAGAGAGCCAACCGGCGATCCAGACTTGGGATATACCCAGGTGACGGATTTTTCGTTGGCGTCGAAGTGATCGAGGCGAATGCCGCCGCTCAACTCCCATGCGCTGCTCAACTCGAAGGTATCGAGCAGGTAGATGCCTGCGCTGAAAGCGTTTGTATGGACCTGCGTGTTGGGAAATTCGGTTCCTAAAAATGGCTCGTCCGGATCGGGGTGAAGCAGGCTGGTAAGCGGGACCGTATTGAGGCCGGTGACCGGATTGACGAAGCGCGTGCGCACGGGATCGGAGCTTTCCTTGCCGCCCTCGGCGCCGAGCACCGCCGTCTGGCGGATGCCCAGAAGTTCTCCGGCGTAAGTGAGATCGGCCTGGTCCCAGAGCTGCGCTTCATCGCTATGGCCGGCAAGCTGGTTGCGGTTGACCATCACTTCGTCGAGCGGTGTGGACGGCGTGATGGCGCCAGCGCTGGCGTTGTTCACCTGCGGCTCGGTAATCTGCCACTTGCGCTCGTAGTGAGCGTAGCGGGCGACATTGCGCAAGAGCCCGTGATCGCTCAGGTCGTGCTCAATGCTGACAGTGCCAATGTCGGCATTGGTACGCAGGAAGTTATCGTGGGTGAAGCCATAGTAATTGTGCCGTGCCACGGGAGCGGGATGGCCGAAGTACCAGGGAATGCCGTAATCGGGAATGTCGTCTTCCTGCATGTGGAAGCCGCTGGCAACCAGGCGCGTCGGCGAGTTCAGTCCCACGGCAAAGGTGGGCGCCACGCCGAAGCGGCGGTTCGTGGTCACGTCGCGCTGCGCCACGCCGGAGTCGTGCACCATGAGATCGAGCCGGAATGCGGCGCCATCCGCCACGTGCGGCAGCGGCTCGTTGATGTCCGCGGTGAAACGGCGTGTGCGGTCCGTGCCCAGGTCGCCGTTGAAGTCCACGAAGGGATGAAGCTGCGGCGTCTTGCTTTCCTGATTGATCACGCCGCCGGTTGAGCCGCGCCCAAATTGCACGCCCGCCGGGCCTTCCAGCACGTCGATCTGCTGGTAGTCGAACGGATCGCGGTAATAGCTGCCGAAATCGCGGATGCCGTCCAGGAAGATATCGTCTTCAACGGGAAATCCGCGGATGGTCAGGTTATCACCTTGCAGTGCACCCTCGCCGGCAGCCAGGCTGATCCCGGGCGAGTTGCGCAGCGCGTCGTGAAAAGCGGTGACACCCTCATCGGCAAGAAGCTGGTGCGGGATGACGGTAACCGACTGCGGCGTATCGAGGAGCGGGGTGGGAAGCTTTGCGAGGGCGACGCTGTCGACAGAGGTTGCGCTTACCTCGACCGACTGGGAGTTCTTCAACCCAACCGTGACCGCGTCGTGCCCGGCGAAGGTGAAGTCCAGGCCGGTTCCAGCAAGAATCTGCCTGAGCGCCTGCTGCTGCGAATAGAGCCCGGTGACACCGCCGGACTTGAACCCGGGAATCGTCTCCTTGGGCACGGCGTACTGTATGACCACGCCAGAGTCCTTTGCGAACTGGGCCAGTACGATATCCAGAGGACCGGCGGGAATGTCGAACCGGTGGACTCTGAGCTGAGCTTGCCCGTTATCCTGGGCGCTCCCCTTGCCAGACTGCGCAAAGGACAAGGCGCCCTTGTTTGTGCTGCCGGCCGCCGCGTAGGCGGCGATGGTGCCCATCGCCAGCCAGACGCGACGTTTTACGAAGCGCTGCTTTCTGCGCCCCTGCTTCCTCCTCAATTTGCTCATGCTGATCTCCCTCAATAGGCGCAAGTGAAACGCCGGCACGCGGGCCAGCGGTCCATTTAGCGTTGAAGGGATAAACGGAGCGGACCTATAGTGAGAAAGAGTCCGCGGTCTATCCGGCTGTGGCTCTTCCAGACCCGCGCCCCTCTGCCAGGAGTTCCGGCGCGGATCTGGATGAAGAATTAAGAAGGCTGAATATCCGACCAATTTGGTCCGTGATCAATATACGACAAAAATGGTCCTATATCAAATCGATATGCGAACAATTTATTCCAGTGCCGAGAGATCGTCTTTCAAAAGAAATCTTTGCCGAAAGTCGAGGGGTGCTACTTGGGCGGCAAAATTGCCAATATAGAATGAGTGCCGGCCGGTATACGAGATCGAAGAGATCAAATCCAGATTACCCCGAGACCCGGAACGCCGCCATACTATGCATTTACGGTCGGCTCTTCGCGGCGGACGGCACAGCTCTGGCGTGCCTCTTCCGTTTGTTTACCTTCTTGTTCTGGAAGACCACACGCCAGGTTGTCTCACTGGTTGGCCGGCACGACCGGCAGCGAGATATAGCTGGCCTCACCCGGTTCATGCCAGATGTGCTGCGTCGACTTCACGAAGTCTCCGAGCTTGGCGTCGAAGATGTTCGACAAGAAAGTCTGCGGATTCCGGTCGTAGAGCGGGAACAGCGTAGACTGCACCTGCACCATGATGCGATGCCCGAACTTAAAGGTGTGGTCCACGTTGGGCAGCGCGAATGTGTATTCGAGCGGTTTATCGGGCGTAATCGCCTCGGGATGGGAGAAGCTTGTCCGGTAGCGGCCGCGGAAGATATCGATCGCCAGAGGCAACTCGTAGCCGCTCATGTCCGGCTGCACGCCCAGAGTGCCGGGGAACGCTCCGTCCGTATCGAGTGGTGGGGGCTGATCGTTGGGATAGACGTCGATCACCTTCACTACCCAGTCGGAATCCGTGCCGCTTGTCGATGCGATCAGGCGCACAATGGGCTCGCCTCCAAGTTTCATGGGCGCCGTCAGCGGCGCGGTCTCGTAAGACAGCACATCGGGGCGCCCATCCACAAAGCGCTGGTCGTCGAGTAGCCATGTGCGCCAGGCGCCCTCGTCGTTCGCCAGCACCGGCCGCGGACGGTAGGGTACCGGCTTGGCCGGGTCGGAAACATACTCATCGGAGCGGTCCTGCTTCGTGCCGCTCTTCGGGGCATCGAAGCCTAGTTTGCCGTCCGACTCCAGATAGAGCGGCTTCGCGGCAAAGGCGCAGCCTTCGTCGCGGCTCTGCGGCCACTTGTCGAACGTGTCCCAGTGGTCCGCGCCGGTGTCGTATATCCAGACCGGCGGCGTATTGGCCTTGGGGGAGCCGGGCTTCAGGTACTGGTTGAAGAACAGCGGCAGCCATTGCGGTAAGCGCGACTAGACTCAGAATCAATGCAGTTTTCGCAGGCTTCATGCGGTCTCAGCTAGGAATCGATTCGGCGCGGATGGAGTCGCGTGCGAGTACAACCAGTATGCAGGAACCGAGCAGCTCTTGCCACGATAAGCGACCGCTTGGACAATGGTTCGCTTCTTCCCTTGCCGAGAGTGCTCGTCTTTCGATCCGTCAAAGGAGTAAATCGAACAGGTTGGATATCAATATGCGGATGTAGCCGAGATGCGGAATCGCTATGATCCGGCCGCGATGAAGGAAGGTTGGAACATCATGCCTGATGGCGAAGAGGTCTTCTATATCTCGACGCCGAGCGCTGGTCTCTGGTCGACCGACGCAAAGCTGAACAATCCGGCACGCAGAGAGCTGGTCGCAGGGTGAAAATCTCTCATCGATGCCTCAGGTTCCGGTACGACGGAATGCCCATTCAGTGACAGATCGATGCGCGGCGTCTCGGCAACTCTGGCGCCCTGGTTAGGATAGTGATTGAGGCAAAAAAGGGTTGGCCTCACACAGGCAGACCGAACAAACGATAGAACGTTATAGCAACCGGTAGCAGCAGGGGAGAAGACGGCATTCACGGCCATTAACCGAACGGTTTTGGGTTGAGGGGCCTCTGAGCGCAGTACTTCGGAGATCTATGAAATACTACAACTGCGCTTCAGAATGCTCTTTCGCTAAGTTGGAGCCGCCCGAAGGTGGAATCTGAGAGTCCTCGGAATTCTGGGAAAGGCCCGTACAGTGACCGTACAGTCGATTAGGCAATCGTGGCAATCATGCCAATCGGGGCATTCCCAGGATCAATAACTTGAGTGTTTTCAAGGCGAGTATCCGGTTCGACTCCCGCCGCCTCCACCACTAACTTGCTCATTTTCAATAAATTACAGACGAAAAGCGCAGGAAAAGCGAAGAACATTGCCATCGCTAAGTCTTTCCCGATCAGCTAGATAGCTTCATTGACTTTGAAACCTGAAGAACCCGCGTCCGAAAAAATAAGCCGACTATTTTTCAAACATATAGCCCTTTGTGGCCTCTGCGAGTCGAGAGAGGAGTGCCCTCTCTTTGCAAAACCGAGGTTAAATGGCCATTTGGGCGTTTGCGCGTAATTGAGCTGCTTTTTTGATGTAGATTGATGGATATTTAGGTTTGGAGGGGTTCCAGTGGCAGCCGTTCCAGCATCACGGCCTGATCTTGCAGCGCATCGTGAAGCACTCCGCCTCCCGATCTCGGAAATCGTCAAGCAACTCGTCGGCCTCATCGGCCGCAAGCTCACCGCCTACGTCGGTGGCGTCCGGGACGTGCGCGCCGTCGATCGGTGGATGAACGGAAGTGAGCTTTACGGTGATGCCGAACAGCGTTTGAGGTTTGCCTTCCAACTGGTCCGGATGCTCGCCGAAAGAGAAGATCCCACCGTGATCCAATCCTGGCTGACCGGGCTGAACCCCGAACTCGGGGACCGTGTCCCACTTCGGCTCATGAGGGAAAACGATCTCGAGACCGTGGCGCCAGAGATCATGGGAGCTGCGCGAGCTTTCCTTGTCGGCGGTTAGGAGCGAATTGAATCGATCTTGAATTGAAGCGGCCTCCGGGGTCGCTTTTCCGTGTCGGCAGAGATCGCGACGCATCGGCGATTCCTGATTGGGCCATCCTTATATATGGCGTCTTCGGCGGTCTCGTGCTGAATTTGCTGATTTTGCCGATATGTGCGACAATATAGACGATATTGGCAGGAGGGTTTTCCATGTCAAGAGCACCTCAAACAGCAAAGGCTTCGACTCAGGCATTTGTGCTGGATGTAGCAGTCCCTGAGGGCACCGACCCAGCTCTTCTTCCCTCGCTTCGCCGCGGGATCGAGCAGGCTGTGAGATTGATGGTGTCTTCCGGAGAGGTCGCTGTCATCCAGCAAGCCGACGAACTCGCCGGACTCTTGACCGGTTTGATAAAGCCCGAAGTCGGCTTGGTGGAGGAGCGGCTCCATCGACTTCAGACAATTCGGGAGATCTTTAATGAGGACGAATGGCTTACAGCGGAGATTCTGAACCGTCTGCAGCCGGAACCCCCATCGAACAAATCGCTCCCTGCAAGCGATTGGAAACGGCGCGGGAGGATTTTCAGCGTCACCTTTGGTGGCAAGGAATATTTTCCTCGCTATGAGTTCGATGCGGCGTATCAGCCGTTGCCGGTCATGCGCGATCTCCTGGCGGCCTTCGGCACTGTAGCTGACACGTGGAAGGTCGCTGCATGGTTCCACTATCCCAATGGCTGGATTGCGGAAACAGGGCCAGGCGGCAAAAGTGTAAAGCCGGTGGCTCCGAAGGACGCCCTCGACCGTCGTGATGATCTGATGAGGGCACTCGCAAAGCGTAAAGGGAGCTACGTTGCGTGAGCTGCGGAATTCCCAGACCGGGTCCGTCTGAGCCATTCACTCTCGTGCCTGTCTCGAGAACAGATGTCCCGGTCTGGTTTCACGTCTACTGCACCAAGAATCACCCGACCGCAGCGGAGACTTTCTCGAAGGGATGGGGAGACACACGATTCGCACCCATCTCTACCGAGACCGGCTCTCCCGTCCATACCTACTATGCCGCGAGCACTCCCGAGTGCGCGTTCATGGAATCTGTCCTCCACGAGATTCCGCTCTCGCCTCCGGGCCAGTTCGACGTCTCCGAGCTTCAGTACTATCACCTGGCTCAGGTTCAGCTTCCCGATCCCCTTGATTGCGTCAGCTTTCACACCCCTTATCTTCCCGCGCTCGGCCTCACGCGCGCCCAATTGATCGACAGTCTTCCGGCCTGCTATGCGGAAACACGGCCCTGGGCGGAGGCAGCCTACCGGCAGCAGCCCGGCGCCCAAGCCATCGCCTATGGCTCGCGCCGGAATGATGCCGCGCGATGCCTGATGCTCTTTGAGCAACGCTTACCTGACCCTCCACTCGCCATACTCCAGAGTGAGCCATTGGCAGTGTCTCCTCGAAGAGAAGAGGTGCTTACGCTCGTTCGCCGGTTGAAGATACACGAGATTTAGCAGCGCGCTTCGGATGAGGGTCCAGCCGCACATACGGTTCAGACCCACCAACCAAACGGACGCCGCTCGTCCAAGACATCAATCTGCGGCTTCTGGGCTGGGGCAATCGTGCACCATCAGAACATATAGAGGTTTGCCAATGGAGTCCGGCAAATGAGGCGCGAATTCAGATTCAAACCCGCAGTTCAGGCAACAGAGAGCGTGTCGCGATTCCGAGTATTCCTTACGGACCACATCCGTGGGCAGCTTGTCGTCCTCAATAAACCGCATGCGCGAATCGTAGCACCGTAGAACGATTCGGCACAGCGGAATTCTGAGTTCTGACATTTTTGGCGGATTCGAGATATGGTTTGTGAACGGCACTTCGGGACTCACGGCGTCCGATTATCAGGAGATTGATGAGAAGGCCAGAAGAAGCGGTCTTGGAGTGATCGCTGCAGGAAACTTCTCCATCACAGCCGCACTTGCCAAGCATTTCGCTCTGATTGCCGCAAAGCACTTGCATTCCCATTCCTGGGAAATAATTGACTACGCGCACGCGGATAAGCCGGACGCGCCGAGCGGAACTACCCGCGAACTCGCAGAAGAATTGGCCTCCGTTTCGCTAAATCGGATTGAGGTTCCGATTGCACAAACGCACGGCAATCCGCAAGCGCGTGGCGGTTGACGATTCGACACGACGCGGGTTCCAGTGCAATGCCTTACGTCGGCGGAACGTTGATGGCTCTGCAAAAAGTAATGACGACGTGTGGGCTTGTACGCGGGTTAGATCGATTGTTGTTCAGGGACCAAGCCTGAGATATCACAACATGCGCAATGGCCGGAAGAAGGCGCGAATATCCTCGGCGAGCAGTTCTGGCTGTTCCAACGCAGCGAAGTGACCGCCTCGCGGCATAACCGTCCAACGCCGCACATTAAAGACTCGCTCAACCCATGAACGCGGCGGCATTGGAAGCTCGCGCGGAAATAAGGCGACGCCAAGCGGAGGCGCAACGCGCTCACCTGGGTTGAATGTAAGTGGAACAAGTCTGTTCTCCTTGTACAGGCGCAAAGACCCGTTGATATCATCGCCGAACCAATAGAGTAAGATATCAGTCAGAAGTGTGTCGAATCCAAAGGCCCGCTCGACGTCTCCGTTGCAATCGCTCCAATTGCGAAACTTCTCAGCGATCCACGCCGCCAGTCCAACAGGAGAATCGGTCAGCGCATAGGACAGCGTTTGCGGCCTGGTGGCATGCAGGTGCGCATAGCCGCCTTCAGTCGCAGTCCAGTCAGCAACCTTATCCAGGTATCCTTGCTCTTCCTGCGAGATCGGTGGAAGATCGTTTCCCATTGGCGGCCTGTAGCCGCTGGAGATGAAATTCAGATGTATGCCAACGACTCGCTCCGGAAAGAGTCTTGCCGCCCACATAGAAACGCCCGCGCCAATGTCTCCGCCCTGCAGTGCGAAGCGAGAATAGCCAAGCTTCGCCATCATGCCTTGCCAGAGATCGGCAATGCGTCGTGAACTGACACCCGGCGCCGCGGGCGCGGGTGAGAAACCGTATCCAGGCAGCGAGGGCGCCACCACGTCAAAAGCATCGACCGGGTCGCCGCCATGGGCCTGCGGATCCGCCAGGAGAGGAATCACACGCTCCATTTCCGCGAAAGAGCCCGGCCAGCCATGAGTCAGGATCAGAGGTAATGGGTCAGGCCCGTTTCCTCGCACGTGGACAAAGTGAATTTCCTGATTGTCGATTGTCGCCATGAACTGCGGTAAGCGATTGAGGCGCTTCTCCTGCGCTCGCCAATCAAATGTGTTCAGCCAATATTCCGTCAATCGTTGCAGGAACTCGAGGTCGGCGCCGTCGCTCCACTTCGCGCCGCTCACAGGCTTGGGCCATCGCACCGCGCTCAATCGCGTTCGCAGGTCCTCAAGCCGCTGCTCGTGGATGTCTATTACAAATGGTCGAATGGACAAGGACCACTCCTCTCCAGGGCTAGACGCGCAGATCAGCAAGCGTTCAGCATTCCTTGTTATTGGTGTTCTGCCGTAGCAAAGCGTTAGACCAACCGTGCTCCACAATCGACGTGAATCGTCTCACCCGTGATCGCCTCATTCTGCATAAGAAGCAGTACAGCCTGGGCAACTTCATCTGCGGTTACCAGACGGGGAATCAGTTGTTTCTTTGTGACGTCGCTGAGCGCTTGCGCTCCGTTCTCCGGGAAGATGTGGTTCCACATCGGGGTATCTGTGTAACCGGGTGCTATGGCATTAAAGCGGACGGGCGCAAGTTCCAGAGCAAGAACGCGCGCCAGTTGTTCAGTCGCCATGGTCGCAATGCCAGACACCCAGGCTCCACTCACGGGGCGGTCGGAAGAAAGGCCGCCCGTAAAGGTAAATGAACCGCCGGGACGCATGAGACGATGCGCGGCGCGAACCACGTCAATCGAACCCCAGAGACGTTCATCGAATTTGTGGCGAAATTCGCTGATCGGGTGGTCAAGCAGACCTCCAATCTTTGTGCTACCTGCCGCAATATAGACATGATCGACGGTCGAGAGCTCAGAAAAGAGCTCCTGAATCGATGCGGTGTTGTTGATGTCCGCTACGCGGATTTCTAAGCCGCTCACCGCGTCTCGTGCGGCCTCAAGTTTTTCTCTCGTTCTTGAGACGGCGAGAACTCGAGCTCCTAGGGTGCGTGCCGCCTTCGCGACCGCGAGCCCGATTCCTTCGGAGCCGCCAATTATTACGACCTGCTGTTCATTCATCATCAGATGAGATCCTTTCGTTGCTGATGCGACTCGGGGTCCGCTTCTTTCGCCGCATAACGGATCGCCTCTGCTTCCCTTGCAGTCCCGATGGACTCGTATCTTCTCTGAAAACTCTGCAACACCTCGGCCGGCGCTTTTTCTGGTGTACCGCTATCAAAGATAGGGTTCGGCGCGTATTCAATTGCCAGTTGAATCTCCTGCGCGGCAGCTTTTCCTCTGAGAAGGGAAACCAACGCGAGCGCCGCATCCAGACCTGCCGTTACGCCGGCAGCGCTAATGATGTTGCCGTCCACCACGACCCTTGCATCCACGAGAGCCGCACCGTAGTGCGGCAGCAAGTGTCGCGCAGACCAATGTGTCGTCGCCTGCCTTCCCGCGAGAACACCCGCCGCACCACACAGCAGCGCTCCTGTGCAGACGGAAAACAAGAGTCGCTCTGCCTGCACCTGTTTTCGTATTAGCCCAAGCACCTCTTCATCGTGCATCAGCGCCTGCTGCCCATAACCGCCGGGCACAACCAGAACATCAAAGGTTCCTACTTCTGCAATGCTCACATCCGGGGTAAGCTGAAGACCCTGCACGTCTTGAATGGGACCAAGCTCCTTTCCCACGACGGTGACTGCTGTATCCGGCATGCGGGAAAGAACTTCAAATGGACCCGTAAAGTCGATCTGATCCATCTGCGCGTAGATAAGGCAGCCCACAGAAAGCGGTCGCGTACTTCTCTCCGGCGTGGGTCTCTCACTTACGAACAAAGGCATGTTCATAACGGATCATCTCTCCTCGATGTCAGTCGGAAACATGCACTCCACACGCAGTTCCTGCGCTGTAATGCACTGAGGCGTGCCGACGGTTGTGATCAGAGAAAAATAGGAGAAGCGCTGGTTCCCTTTTCGAAACACCATGGGTAGCACTGGACTCTGTGGAGTGAGTGATGGCTTTAGGTCTGCAACACTGGGATACTCCCGCAACCGCTTCAGCAACTCCTGGAGTTTCGCATCCAGTATCTGTCCAACGGCTTCCCGCCGGACCCTTTGCAGCAGACCGGCCGCGACCGTTTCCCACTCCTCAACAAAGGGCCGCATCCCCGCCGGATCGAACATCAGGTCGAGAAGGTTGCGCGGCCTTGGTCTTTTCTCCAGATCCACAAATGATCCAAAGAAACGCGGCGCGGCCTCATTGGTCCGAATCACATTCCAATACCGGTCCAGCACGAGTGCGGGGTGCGGCTCGTGCTGATGAAGCATCCGGTCGATGGCCTGCGTCACGACCGCCATCTGCTCGGCATCGATACTTTGTTCGCTGTACTTAGGAGCGTATCCTGACACAAGCAGCAGAACGTTCCTTTCGCGGAGCGGAATGTTCAAGGCATCGGAAACGATGGAAAGAAAATCCCGGCTGGGAGTGCTCCGCCCGCTTTCTACAAAACTCAGGTGGCGCTGTGAGATCCCCGTATCGAGCGAGAGATCGAGCTGGCTTTTGCCGCGCTCCTGTCTCCAGTAGCGCAACAACTCCCCGAGCTGAGGAACCGTCGAGGTAGATTGCGTAGCCATTTCGATCTCCCTCTCATCGGAACTGGACGCTGGTGACAGAGTCAAGCCGCGGCCGCAGTCTCCGTTCTCTGCTGAAATCCACGCCATGCGTGCTGCCGGAAAGGATCTTCCAGCGGCGGATTGGCGATGGTTCCAGCGTAGTTGGTGATCGTCGAGGCCGCCACTATGGCGATCACCTCGAGGACCTGTTCCTTCGTGAAGCCGGCAGCGGTGAACGAATCGAGTTCCTGGTCGCTCAAATGACCGCGTTTCTCAATGAGCGTCCTCGCCAAGGTGGAAAGTGCAGCAAATCGCTTGTTCGTGGGTACGCGCCCTTCGCGAATTGCAGCTGTTTCTTCAGAATTGATTCCCTGCTGAAGAGCCAGCGCGGTGTGGAACGCCACCGCATACGTGCTGGAGTTCGCGACTGCGTCAGTCAGCAGAACAATCTGATTTTCCGCCTCGCTGAATCCCGGGCTATGCACCTGCCCAAACAGGCCTACGAGGGAGTTGATGAGTTTCGGTGAATTTGCAATGACTGCGGGAAGGTTCGGTAGAACACCGAACGCCTTCTGCAACTGTTCAAGCGCTGGTTTCGACTTTTCCGGCGCCGAGGCGATCGTATGAATCGGATAGTTCGGCATGTGATTCTCCTTTGGCAACTGTGGCCTCGCAAGCAACCCTGGTCGGCTACAGGTCTACTATCGAGCAGATCGCGAGGCGCAGCAATTACCTCCCAGGTAATCATTTGATGCGAAGACGTTCTCACAGAAGCTGCTTTGGCGAGAGGTGAAAGGCAAACCAGTGATTCCACTAGACTAGAGCGAACAGCTTGGGATGGGGAGGAACATCAATGAGTCCATCATCAGCGAGTGTCAAGCCCACATCTGGGAGTCTGGAGAGCGCTAAGCCCTGTTGGCAATGATTGAGATGTATTCGATCAGCCAACACGCTCTTCTGCCATGTAGAGACTATGCGGAGAGCCTTGTGCAACATCGACAATATTTGATCTGTGCTCAGGGATACGCGCTGGCCTGTACGCCTGGGACTCTACCACGATGAGTCCATCCTTGCCTTGCTGCGACGCCGAACGGACTTTCGCACGAGTCCGTGCGGCGTCGCAGCGCCTGACACACTCGCATCTCTCCTCGAATGCGTCCCTCTTGGCCGTCTGCTGTTACCGAAGCCGCTGGACGAAGTGGAACTCGATGCCGGACAGTGGACCGCCGACGTCGTGCAAGGCATCGCCATTGGCGAGCGGCCCGAGGTCGATCGCGACCAGGCCGGTACTGTTGATCAATTCGATCACTAACCTTTTGGCTTCGCCGTCGTCGCCGGAAGTAAAGATGACGGTACGGGGTTTGTTCGGTGTGAAGTCCTGGATCCACATCATCGGCATGTTGCTAAAGGCCTTTACGATCCGTGCCCCAACCGCCAACTCAGCAACCATCCCGCTCGACGTGCGCCCCTTCAACGCAGCCTGCGATCTGGCAACCCCAGCAGGACTGATGTCGGGTTTCGCGTCCACATACGCATTTGTCGCATCGATCAGAATCCGGCCACGCCAATCGATGCCATTCAACGCTTCAGGAACGTTCACCCAATTTGTAGCGAGAATAACCACGTCGGATTTCGTTGCTTCCTCCTTTGTACCCGCAATGGCGCCTGGGCCAAGATCCGCGACAAAATCTGCCAGTGTCTCCGGACCTCTGGAATTAGAAACAACGACGGTGTGACCGGCGCCGATTAAGTGCCGACTTAACGTGCGTGTCACTTTCCCGGCTCCTATAAAACCTATTCTCATAATCAATCTCCTTGAGCGCGGCCTTTGTGACCGCCAGCTACATGAGTAGATTGGTGGCGGGCTGATAGGGATGCACTTTTATTTTTCTTTCCGTTCAGTTAATTTAATAGTTTCCTTTCCGTTCCGGTAAAATAACATCGTGCCCCGAACTGCCCGCAAATCAGTGCGTCTCGGCCGGCCGCGCGGCGAGACGGCCGTGTCCCACGCGGCGATCATGGATGCCGTATATGAGTTGCTGCGGGAGAAGTCTGCACGCGATCTCACGATGGAAGCGGTGGCAAAGAGGGCCAATGTGGGTAAGCCGACCTTGTATAAATGGTGGCCAACCAAAGCCGCGCTTATCATGGCCATGTTTCACGAGAGGCTTGACCGGCCTTCAGAGCTGCAGCTGACGATAACGGCGGAAGAAGCGCTTCGCGCATGGATGCGAAGGCTTATTCATGTGATCAACGGCTTCTTTGGAAAGGTGGTACGAGAGCTTATCGCAGAAGGTCAAAGCGACCCGGATATCCTGAGGGAATTCTGGGAGCAGCACGCCAGTCTGCGGAGAGCGGCGGTCGTCGCGGATGTTGAGCGAGGCAAAGCAACGGGTGAATTCTCGGCCGATACAAACGCTGAGCTACTGGTCGATGCGATTGTCGCGCCCGTGTATTACCGGCTCCTGCTTCGCTTCGCGCCGTTGACGGAGAAGTATGGCAATGACCTGATTGATCAGGCCCTCCTCGGAGTGCGGACAAAACAAAAGCGTTCTACTCCCAAGGGGCGTAGGGGGTTGCGTAGGAAATCTCAATGAACCGAGAGGTCCAGCAATTCATCGGTTGAAAAGACGGTGCGGCGACGCCGGCGACAGCGTCTACCCTCATTTTGGTTTCACTCATCGGTTTAAGTTAATGCCACCGAGAGCGGCGTCTTCGCGCAGGAAGAACAGGAAGACGGAGGGGTTGATCTGTCGTACTCGATCGGCGCCCGGATTCGTCAAAACGGTGTGGTGCAGAGTGTTTCCTGGGACGGTCAAGCTTTCAACGCGGGAGTGGCTCCGGGTATGAAAATCACGAAAGTCGACGGTGAAGCATTCTCTGTCTACCTCCTGCGCCGGCGCATACAAGCTGCCTCACGCGCACCGATTCGGTTGACCGTCCGAAGCGAAGCTGGGGAAGTCGAGGAAATGAGCATTGACTACAAGGGTGGACTGCGCTTCCCGCATTTGAAGCTCCGGTAATTCCGTCCTTCCTGAACGTCTACCACTCGCTAAGGCAAGACGGAGCCAGACATCGCACTTTAACGATCCTTTCGAATGGGTTCATCGAATCCCAAAGATCCCATTGAATGTTCATGGCGCCGCGGTACCCAGAAAATCGATCACATTCATTTTGAGCTGCGCAGACCATCTCCCGTTTCGCTCGAACGGCTTGGCCTACTGGACGGTGCGAGAGCCGGCGACGAGGATGTCTACCAATCTCCTTGCGCTCTGCTGCCAGTCGCCGCCGGAACCCACATAGGAGACGCCGATCACCGCCCGAAGCAGATCGGAGGCGTCAACGTCCTTGCGCACTTCGCCGCTCTTTTTCGCGTTTTTCACCAGTTCATCGATTGCTCCCTGGACCAGGCTGCGAGAACCCTCATAGAGCCTGGAAGGGCCTCCGGCCACGCTGTTAAGAGCGGGGGCAATGATGTGCTTTGCCGCGACGTAATCGACGAACAGCAGCAACCAGGCGCGCAGGGCCTCGACCGGGGCCATCGCGGCGGCGAACCCGCCCGCTGCCGCGGCCAGTTTTTCCACCTCGCTGCGGTAGACCGCTTCGATCAATGCATCCCGTGTAGGGAAATGGCGATACAGGGTACCGGCTCCAACGCCCGCCTGCTTCGCGATTTCGTCCAGACTGGCATCGGCACCCTCGCGGGTAAAGGCTCTCTTCGCGACCTCAAGAATGCGCTCGCGGTTGCGCAGCGCGTCTGTACGCAGTTTCCGGGCGGGCGTTGAACGCTTCTTCGTCATCTCAAAAATCTTGCAACCGGAGGTATTCTCCGATTATCTATTCAATCGGAGGTTGTCTCCGTTTTAGTAGAGACAGCAGCCTTTCGTCAATGCTGTTTGTAAAGAAAATAGGGAGGCACATATGCGCGTATTCGTTACCGGCGCTACCGGATTCATCGGTTCCGCCGTCGTGAAAGAACTCATCGGTGCGGGGCATCAGGTCCTTGGGATGACGCGGTCGGACGCGGGCGCAAAGTCGCTAGAAGCCGCCGGCGCCCAGGCGCTGCGAGGCGATCTGGAGGATCTGGAAAGCCTGCGCAGGGGATCAGCCGGGTCTGATGCCGTCATCCACACCGCCTTCCGGCACGACTGGTCGAGGTTTGCTGAGAGTTGCGAGTTGGACAAGCGCGCAATCGAGACCATCGGCGCCGTGCTCCGGGGTTCAAGCCGTCCGTTCATCGTCAGTTCCGGAGTCGGAGTGGCTCAGGGCCGCGCCGCGACCGAGGACGACCCGCCGCTGCCTTCTTCCCCATCCCTTCCTCGGGTATCAGAGGTGACTGCCGTCGCGCTCATGGAGCGTGGAGTTCACGCCTCGGTGATGCGCCTGCCGCAGGTCCACGACACGGTAAAACAGGGTCTCGTCACTCCCCTGATCGCTGTAGCCCGCGCAAAGGGAGTCTCGGCGTACGTCGGCGAGGGTCAAAACCGCTGGCCTGCCGCGCATGTAACGGATGTCGCCCGGCTCTACCTGCTTGCTCTGGAGAAGGGCACAGCGGGAGCCCGTTACCACGCCGTCGCAGAAGAGGGAGTGGCGCTCAAAGACATCGCCACCGCTATTGGCCGCGGCCTGAATGTACCCGTCATTTCTATCCCACAGGAACATGCCGGGGAGCATTTCGGCTTCCTCGGGTACTTCGCCGGGAGGGACCCTCTGACATCCAGTGCGCAGACCCGTGCAAAGCTGGGATGGAACCCCACCGGCCCCTCCCTTCTCACCGATCTTGGGAACATGCGCTATTCCCAGGTCATATGACCGCACCGGGGGCGCGACGGTGTGCCGGACCATATCGGTCCGATGATCGCGGCACTACTTTCGGGCGATGATCGCTGGGTCATCCGACTTTGCAATAGCCTTCCACTAAATGGAGCTGAAACCGTGCTGCAGATACACGTAAACATGGAGTGTGCAGAGCGGAAGCGGAACATGGAAGAGTACAAGATCGACGCGAAGACTTCAGGTGCTTTACTGAGTTTAGAGTCGCAATGTCGCAAGAAGCCGATGCCGACAACCGCCCGGGGTGGCAGTGCGCTGACAATTATGATTGTCATAATGACTAGATAGGTTACCGATGTACGGGGACGCCACTCGCGACTACAGATGCGCTCGGACTTAGAGGACTCCTCTATCGAAGTCTTTCGTTGATCGCATTCTAAAAGCAGCTGTCAGGCAAGCGATTCATTGCTCCACTTATCCCGGAAACGGGTCGAAGCGTCATGAGTGATAGGACTGCCGTGGCCGAACCCGGCGGCATCGAATGAAAGACTCGCAAGTTTGCGCTGGCTCGCACGACCTTCCTCAAGATCCTCGAAGCCGAGCGGATCACCGAGACCCATGATGTTCGCGGCTACATCACCCGCGAACAACATCCGTCCGCTTTGCCACACCAGGGCGACCTGTCCCGCGCAATGCCCGGGAAGATGAATTACTTTGAAGCCGCCAGCGACGTCCAGTATTTCCCCATCGTTCAAATGCTGGTCGATGGCAACCGGCTCCAGGCGCTCGTCAGGATGGAAGAACAACTTGCATAGAACCCGATGCAACAGACCAGGGGCCGGCGTTAGAGGGCGAAATGGACCTCCAGTCTCGGCCATGGGGATATCGAGCGGGTGCATGTAGGTTCTCGCACCGGTTTCCCGCACGATCGCAGCGGCACTGCCAATATGATCAGGGTGACCGTGCGTGAAAATCAGGTGCTTGAGTTCGCGCGGCGAACGGCTCAACGCTCGGATCGTCTCGAAGACGGCTGCCTCCTTATGCGCGAAACCCGCGTCGATCAGCGTTAACCCGTCGTCGCCCTCAACGAGAAAGGCGTTTGCCATCCCCATGGGGATTATGTGTACCCCTTTGATTACACTCTTCATAGCCATAGGGTAGAACCCTGTTAAGGGCAACAAGATGACGAAATGGTTGTTTTGGTTGGCTATTTGTTTTGCCAGCTAATTGAGGGACACAACATCGCCGAGAATTCAATCCAGCGCTGTTCTCCTGAGGATTCGCATTGCCGGTCCCTCGTCGGCTTGTCGTCACAGCTCTGCCTGCGAACTGCGAGGGATTCGTCGCGGGTCAGAGCGGGAGTCTCGCCGGCGTCTAGTGCCGGGAGAACGCCGAAGATGGCGATTGCTGCGAATTGGCTTCGCCTTCTCCGAGATCCATGCGCTCAATCTGACCGTCGGCGATGGTATAGACGTGCCAAACCTCCCTATCCGAAAGCACATCGCCACCAAGACTTCTCACGAGCTGATGGACGCGCACCTGAATCCTGCCCGCCCCTTGATCGATCACCTCGAGTGGGTCCACATGAGGATCAAACTCCTTCCACTGACGGCTCCAGTAGGCTCGAATTTCCTCCTTGCCGACCACACGCCCACCTTCCGACGCCTTGGGCCAGCTTACGCTGTCACTCATAAAGGCCAATGCTCCATCGATGTTCCGCTGGTTGAAAGCGGAATAGATCCTAGCGATCAGACTCTCAATCTTGGTCATTCGTTTCCTCCGGCAAACCCCCACTCAACTGTGCACACGATAGATCCCCATGATCCAGTCATTCCCCGCGCCTTCAGAACGTTCACAAAGAGTTCTTCATGAAATGACGCCGCTTTCAACTCACCTGCAACTTGGCGATTCCCATTCCAATGATGGGAACTACCGTCTAAAGATTCGCGAATGTTTCACTGGTTTTCAAACTCCTGACTCAGAGTGTTTGGCGAGATCGCCGTGCCAGCACTAGGTGGGCTTTGGCCGTTCGGCCCGCCGGCACATCCTCCCTGATCCATCGGCGAGCCTCCTCAGCAAGCAGCAAACGCAACTCACCGCGCTGGTGTTCGTCGAGCGAACTGTAGGTCGGAAAGATACGGTAAATAGGATCCAACGTGTCCATGAAGCTCTCTGGCGCCGGCAACGGGCTCGGTGCATCAAGAAGTCCGACCTCCACAAACTCGCACTCTCGAGCTT